>ERZ773192.988-NODE-988-length-31839-cov-23.645356_pt1 | contig 31839 bp, 34 predicted proteins | sample MGYA00581010_ERZ773192 | MGnify/ENA primary metagenome ERZ773192 (study PRJEB29015, sample SAMEA2737741) | human gut metagenome | biome: human gut; feature: human-associated habitat; material: faeces | place: China | collected 2012 ...
TCATGTAGTAGCTGTTTGAATCGATGCGAGGTGTATTGAGCACCTCGGTCACTGTGAAAGATGAGTTTTGTTTCTGGGTTTCTTTGTGCCCATGCCATTTTGAAAGTAGATGTGATCAACTGGGTGCTGTTCTTTCTGGATACTTTGTATGCGACAATTTTGCGGGAAAACAAATCCAAAATCACACAGGTGTAAAGATAGAACTCCCCCAGCTTAAAACAAGTAACATCGCTGACCCAGATTTGGTTGGGCTTGTCCGCCTGAAACTGCTGCTGGAGGATGTTCCGTTTCTTTTCCGGTTCATGAAGTTTCATGTAGTCCTGTTTTGCAGTGCTGCGGATACTAGCTAGGCCCATCTCTCTCATCAGTTTTGCCACATATTCTGTGCTGACTTGATGGCCATGTTGGACAAGTATTGTGCGGATCTTTTCAGCACCCAGCACCTGGCGGTACTCATCAAATATCTTCTGAATCAGAATACGATATTCCTCCCGCCGCTTTTCGAACCAAGCGTTGCTCCGTTTATTTCGGAGAATGTGGTTATAGAAAGTCCCGCGGGGAACATTCAGAGCTTCACAAAGTGTATGGACATCATATTGGCCGTACAGTAATTCTAGCTCCGTCAGTCGCTCCTTCAACGGAGCATGGACGGTGCAGCCGACGGTTTGCAAAACGGCGACCATGTTTTCCAATTTAGAGACTTTGTGTAGAAGTGCATCATACTCTTTGACGGTGCAGGTGCGTCTTTCATCGGGAACCGCTGGGCAGTATAGTTTTGCCCAGCGATAGATCGTCCGTACGCAGACACTGTATTCTGCGCATAATTCCTGGATGCGCTTTGCAACCGCCTTTTTTGTATTCAAGATAACCCCTCCTTACGATTTATCGTAATTTTAGTTTGCACAAATTTACGATAAATCGTATAGGATATATCCCAAATCAAATATTTATGTTATAATTGCGATATATCCCATATTTCAGAGGTGAATTTATGTCTGTCTGTACATTCTTTGGGCATCGCGACTGTCCATCTTCCATAAAGCCAAAATTAAAGCAAGCCCTCGTCTACCTCATTGAAACGCAGTCCGTTGATACCTTTTATGTCGGCACGCATGGGGCATTTGATGCAATGGTGCGTTCCTCTCTGGCGGAACTCATGCAGGACTATCCCCATATTCGCTGTACGGTGGTTCTAGCCTATCTCCCCACAAAAAAGCTTGCGTATCCCTTTCCTTCCCTTCTGCCCGATGGCATTGAAGCCGCTCCGAAACGTTTCGCCATTTCCTACCGCAACAAATGGATGCTGAAACAATCGCATTTCGTTGTGACCTATATCACGCATGATTGGGGCGGCGCAGCGCAATTCGCAAGCCTTGCCAAAAAGCAGAAGAAAACAGTCCTCAATCTCACCAAATAAAAAAGAACGGTGTCCTTCCCCACGGGAAAAGCATCGTTCTCTTTTTTATTCCTGTAAGCCTGTTTTCTCGGCGTATTCCTTGAAATCCGCGTTCCATTCCGCGCTGATTGCGGCATCCTCTCTATGGTCAGGCAAAGCATACTGCGCATCGAGCCAAGCGCCAAGCCAGCCGGAAAGCTTGATTGTCCCCGTAAGGTTCATGTGTCCCTGATCATAATAATCAACCTGCGGGTCTAAGCCAAGCTGCTCTCTGTATTCCGCTCTGTCCAGATCCAGATAGGTTACACCCTGCGCCGCAGCAAAGCCCTCCAGTGCCTCGCTCTGCGCATACGTCCAGCTCATTTTCGGCAGATGCAGCAGCAGAACGGGAATATTCTTTTCCTTGCAAAGCGCGATGGATTTTTCAATATAGCCCTTTGCGCTCTCGTCAAAGGAGGCGGTTTCCCCTGTCGGCTCCATGAAGTTTTCGGGGTAGGCCTGCGGCGCAATCTCCCTCAAATAAACATTTCCCTTCTTAAAGGAATGCTCTAGCAATGGCTCCGGCTTATCCTCCGCCAGATTGATTTCCTTCCAACGGTCATGGTAGCGCATCAGCGGAAAGGCATAGGACAGCATGGACTGTGATTCATCCGCAGCTGTCACCTCTTTGATAATATCCAGCTTATATTTCGACATCTTCATGCCGTCCAGTCCACGGCGTAAATCCCCTTCCCGCTCCGCATAATCGTAATCCGAAAAGATATTATCGCAGAGCAGAACCACCAGCTCGGGATTCTGATATTTCAGCGACTCCGCCAGAAGTCCATAGCTGACAGAGGGTGCCTGCAGTGCCGACGCGCGGACATAGCCCGTAAAGCCATGCTCCTGCCACATCACCATCGGGGATACCCCACGCAGAAGCGGACTGCTCCCGACATACAGCACATCTATCGTATCCTCCGGTTCACTGTAAAAGGCATGAATTTCATTGGATTCATCATCATGCCGCATCAGCAAATCCGTCGCATTGCCAAAGAGCATGGAGAAAACCACCACAAATGCAACACATCTTACCATAATTTTCAAACACTCTTTCCTATTCATACTCAGAACCCCCTGTAAATAAAGTCAGCGGCGTTATAATTCAAGCCATACACGCCAAAAAGAATCAGGGAGAACAAGGCACCCAGATAAATCACCCAACGGAAATAGAGGTTCTGCTTCGCGAGGGTCTCTCTTACCCTGATACCGCTTTCCTGCATCAGGCTGACAGAAAGCAGAACCAGACAGGACAGGAACAGCACCCATAAATCCTTCACATCCAGACCCATCGTCAAGAGTCCGCCCTCAAGCAGGACATCCGTATTCCAGTTCTTTATCATGGAGGTAATCATATATTTCGCTGCGGAAACGCCGGGTGCGCGCGTGATAATCTTGCCGATTGCAACCAGAATCAGCGTACGAAGCACCTGAAAAATCCGCCAGCTGATGCAGTCCGTGCGAATCGCCAGCCTTTTCACCAGCTTCTGCAGAGGCTGTTCAAAGAGGATGCCAAGCACAATCAGCGTACCGTTATAGCAGCCGAAGGCGATATATTTCCATTCTGCCCCATGCCAGATACCGATAAGGAAGAATATGATAAACTGCGGAATCAGCACGGGAATCAGCTTGCCGATATAATTCCCGAAAATCCCTCTGCATTTCTTCCCCAGACGGGAAAAGAATTTCGACAGGGACAAGGGGTAGAACACATAATCCCGAAACCATGCGCCGAGCGTCATGTGCCATCTACGCCAATAATCGGGAATCGAGGTTGCCAGATAGGGGCGCTCAAAGTTTTTATCCAGCGTTACGCCAAAAATTTGCGCCGCACCTGTTGCTATATCAATTCCGCCGGAAAAATCGCCGTAAATCTGGATGGCGTACGCCAACGCCGCTGCCGCAACATAGGTGCCGCCGAAGGTTTCGGGAAAGCCAAACGCATTATCCACCAGAACCGCCGCTCTATCCGCGATGACCATTTTCTTGAACGCACCCCAGAGCATCAGCTGTACGCCGAACTTGATGCGTGTATAGGAAAATTCATTCGCGCGGAACAGCTGCTCCGCCAATGTGCCGAAGCGAGAAATAGGCCCCTGCACAATCTGGGGGAAAAAGGAAATAAACAGTGCCAGCTTGCAAAAGTTCCGCTCCGGCTCCTGCTTTTCTCTGTAAACATCAATCAGATACCCCATGGATTGAAAGGTATAGAAGGAAATGCCCAAGGGCAGAAGAAACCGAAAAACGGGCAGCTCCGTCCCAATGCCGATTTTTGCAAACAGCAGATTCAGGTTTTCTGTCACAAAGCCGGAATATTTCAGCACTGCCAGAATCCCGAAGTTGAACAACAGGGTCGGGATGAGAATCCGCTTCTTTTTCTTTGCAAAGGCGGCTTTCCATGCCTTTTTGCCCTCTTTATCCAATTCCGCCTTTGCCTCGTTAAAGGCAATCTTGTTTTTTGCCGCCATATCCCCGATTTTCACCGTTGCCAGATATGTAGTCACCGTGGTCGCCAACAGATAAATAAAAATCCGCCCACCGGAAATAAAATAAAATACATAGTTAGCAACAAAAAGCGTTACCCATCGGCAACGCTTTGGTGTCAGGAAATATGCTGCGGCAGCCAGTACAAGAAAAACGATAAATCGAAATGATGTAAATGCCATACCGCTTTACTCCTCCATAATTCTTATTGATTAGTCCTCCTGCAATCTCTGCACCAATGCCCAGATTGCTTCTACGGAGTTAAAGTTTTCGGGAACAATTTCATCTGCGCCGATTTCGATATCGTATTCATCGCACAGCTCGCCTACCAGAGAAACAATATCGAAGGAATCCAGCTCACCGCTGTCAACCAATTCCTTGTTCTCCTCAAAATCTACGTCAGGTCTCAGTTCTGCCAGAATTTTCAGTAATGTTTCCATGCTTCATTTCCTTTCTTTCTCTTACTCTTTCATCATCACCGGAGCGATTCTGCCGTCCGGCAAAAAGCCCGTTGCTTCATACATCCTTAACGCAGAAGGGTTATCCTCCCGCACCCAAAGCTGAAATTTTGCAGCCTCATCTCTCTCTATGACAAGCCAATCCTGCACCAGGCCGATGCCAACGCCCTTTCCTCTGCCGTCCGGCGCAACCGCAATCTGCCAGAGGACGGATACCTTCCTTTCCCTGCCGAAGCGCAGAAAACCAAGAAGCTTCTCCCCCTCCCTTGCCGCAAGCACACGATTTTCGCGGATATCCTGCCGCAGGGTGTCCAAATCGGGCAGAGCCGAGGTATACGGCTCAAAGGACTGCTGCATCAGCGCGAGAATTGTTTCCGCTTCTTCTTCTTTTGCAAAGGAAGGTACACGTTCTGTTTTTTCCACATTCCTTGCGGAAAGAAAAAGCCGTTTTCGCTGCAAATAGCGTGTAAAGCCGATTTCCTCCCATTCTGCCAAATCAGGCGGTGCTTTTGTCACGCCGACCTGCTCCAGAAGTACAGGCTTGGGAAGCACAGGGATTTGTTCCGCCTTTCTCCCCTGCTCCAGAAAGAAATACAGGTCAATCTGTTTTTCCTTTTCATGGAACAGATAACAGCCGCCGTCAAATTTCAGTTCGGAAAGCCACTGCAACCGCGGAAGGAATTCCTCCGCCGCAGCGTAAAAATTTGTCCGCATTCCTTTGGAACGATACTGAGCGATTGCATCTACCCAGTTTTTTCCATCAGGTATTTTGCTTATCGTTATCATAATACTCCTTTAAAGCCAATCTGTCTATCTTTCCATTCAAAGTCTGTGGAATTTTTTCCAATTTTAACATCAGATTTGGGAACATATATTTTGGCACCTTATCGCGCAGGCATTTCAGAATATATGCCTGTGTCGTTTCCTCCGTGCCGCAGTAGAACAGCAGAATCCGCTGTGTTCCTTCGTCATAAAGGCAAACGCCCGTTTCAATCCCCTCAATGGAATTGACAGCCGTTTCAATCTCGCCCAGCTCAATACGGTGTCCCATGTGCTTAATCTGATGATCCTTCCTTGCCAGAAAGACGATTTCGCCCCGTTCATTATATTTCGCAATATCTCCCGTTTTATAAATTTTTTCGGGATAATACGGATTCAAAGGGTTCTGGATAAAGGCTTCTGCCGTTTTTTCAGGGTTATTATAATAGCCAAGCGCAAGGCATCTGCCACGCACGCAAAGCTCACCGCTCTCGCCCTCTGCCGCAAGCCTATCTCCATTCAAAAGGAACACATCCGTATTGCGGCAGCCATAGCCGATTGGCAGCGGCTCATCATCCGCAAAGTCCCTGTCTACAATATAATAGGTGCAGTCCACCGTTGTTTCCGTCGGGCCATAGATATTCGCAAACATGGCATCGGGATATTTTTCTCTCCACTGATTGAACTGCTTGGTCGGCATTGCCTCGCCGCAGAACATAATCTTCTTCAGATAGGAGGGTTGGAAATTCTCCAGCGCCCCTGTATTCACCACAATACACAGTGCAGAAGGCACCCAGTCGATATAGTTAATCTGCTTTTCCTCCAGATATTCCAGAAGCTTTTTCGGGAAGGAAAAAAGCATCTTCGGGATAATTTCCATTTGCGCGCCCGTTTTCAGCACCGCATACAAATCCTTTACAGAGGAATCAAAATAAAACGGTGCCTGATTGCCGATGATTTCCGCATCGGAAATGGAAAACGCTTCGGTGTACCATTCCGTCAGGTTCACAACAGCTTGGTGGCTGATGACAACGCCCTTGGGCACTCCCGTTGAGCCGCTGGTAAAAAGCGCATACAGAGGGTCTGTATCAATCACAGAGAGGCGGATTTTCCGCAAAAGTCCATCGTCAATCTCCGTTCCCAAGATCTCCTCCAGAACGATGATTTCCCCCTCGTAGCCCAGATGATTTGCCGCCTTTCGGCTTTTTTCATCAATCAGAAGCACCTGCGGCCGAAGCGTATGCAGAATAGAAAGCACGCGCTCCTTCGGCATGGTCACATCAATGGGCGTATAGAAATTGCCGCTGTAGACCGCACCCAGAAACGCCGCCACAGAAACGGGCGTTTTCTGCATCATCACTGCGATTGGGCAGCTTCTGCCGCCGAAGCGTGTCAGGTATGTGCCGATGCGCTTTGCCGTCTCCTCCAGCTCTGCAAAGGTAATCGTCCCCTCCGCACCGGAAAAAGCGATTTTATCAGGCAGGCGTTTCGCCGTCTTCTCCAGATATTCCAGTATATTTCGAATCATATTCATTCCTCGATTCTTCTTCCATATTAAATCAAGTTTGAGTATAGCATCTGAAAATTCCTTCGTCAAGAATGAGAACACAAAATCCGTCTTCTGTTTCCCCGAAAGAAAATTATGCCTTTTCTCGCAATAAAAAGCCCTCCCAAAAATAAAAAGCCCTCTTATACGGGGATATAAAAGGGCCTTTCCTTGTATCATCATCGCTTCGTCTTTCGCATGGTTAGGAATTCTTAAAGACTTTGCATAACAATACCGATGCAATCGCTTTGCTTTGCAATCACGCCATAAGCAAAGTTTGAAAATATTTTACCATAGGTTTCTTAAAAAAACAACCACTTTTTCTTTTCCTTGTTTTCCTAGTATTTTGCTTGCATAAAGGCTGCTTTTCTGCTATGCTGAGTATGAATAGAAACCATTCGGAGAAATTTCCCCGATAAAATAGCAAAAGGAAACAAAATGAAACAAAAAGGAAACAAAAGGAGAGGTACCATGTCTATCGAAAAAGTAAGAGCATATCTGAAAAATATGAACTGCCCCAAGGAGCTTATTGAATTTGAGCAATCCAGCGCAACCGTTGAACTGGCGGCACAGGCAGCAGGCGTTATCCCTGCACGCATCACAAAAACGCTTTGTCTGATGAGCAAGGAGGGTCCCATCGTCATCTGTGTTGCAGGCGATACCAAGATTGATAACCGCAAATTCAAGGATACCTTTGGTCTAAAGGCAAAAATGCTCTCTCCTGAAGAAACCTTAGAAGCAACCGGTCATGCTGTCGGCGGTGTCTGTCCCTTCGCATTGCCCGAAGGCACAAAGGCTTATGCCGATATCTCTATGAAGCGCTTTGATACCGTATTCCCTGCGGCAGGCAGCAGCAATTCCGCAATCGAACTGACCTGCGACGAGCTTTATCATTACGGCAACTGCGTAGAATGGGTCGATATCTGCAAGGGCTGGCAGGAAGAAGCGTAACATCATACCCACCGAAATCACACGAAAGACGAGCGAGGTGACCTTATGAAGATTTCAACAAGAGGCCGTTACGGCATCCGTCTGATGCTTGCACTGGCTTTGAACTACAACAACGGCACAATTCCCTTGAAGACAATCGCCAAGGATCAGGGTATTTCCGAAAAATATCTGGAGCAGATTATCAACCCACTGACCAAATCCGGTCTGGTAAAAAGCTTTCGCGGCGCGCAGGGCGGCTATATGCTGACCAATCCCCCCGAAGCAACCACCGTCGGCGAGATACTGCGTGTGCTGGAAGGCTCTCTGTCCCCCGTGGACTGTGTTGACCATCCCAACTGCGCCAATTCCGACCACTGCGTTTCCCTTTCCATCTGGAAGAAAATGAAGGTGGCTCTGGATGAGGTTGTAGATAACATCACTTTGGCAGATATGGCGGCAGAATATGCCGAAAAAAATCCCGATGTGGCAGCAAAATTCCGCTGTAACGGCTGAAAACATCAAAGCTTCACCAAAAATAAAATGCTGTTTGCAGATTTTCCTTTGCAGACAGCATTTTTTAATTCTTCTTTTATGATAATTTAAACTCCTATAATAATTTAAACTCCTCCCAGCCGTCCTTTTTCAGCACCAGAACGGAGCCAAAGCCTATCTCCTTCGCCGCCTGCACAACCTCGGCAAAACGGAAGCCAAGAGAAGCCCCGTCATGGCTGTCACTGGAAAGCAGTATTTTCCCCCTTCGCTCCTTCAAATCACGCAGAAGCTGCAAGGAGGGATACGGCTCCGTCCGCAGACCGCGATACATACCGCCTGTATTGATTTCAAACGGTCTTCCCGTTTCCAGAAGGGCATCCATTGCGGAAAGTGCCGCCATTCTGTAGCGTTTATCCATGGGGTCAAAGTAACGGCTGCCCTCGTTGAATTTCGTCACAAGGTCAAAATGTCCGATAAAGGTCGCATTTGTTCGGGAGACCACCTCCGCCTCTATCTCAAAGAACCGCTTCGTCAGCGCATATACATCACCGCCGAAGCCCTCGCGAATGCCCTGCTCCAGCACCTCAGGGCTTTCGTCCACGCAGTAATACATCCCGTTCTTCTCCACATAATGCACAGAGCCAATCACATAATCAAAGCCCTCTGTCGGCGCAGTCGAACAGGCATCCTGCTCCACGCCGCAGAGAATTTCAATTTTATCCTTATACTTTTCCGCAAGGGCGCGCACCTCCGCCTGATATTTCGGCACATCCTCCGGACGCATGCACCAGACCTCCTGATCCTCCGGACGGAAATCATTGAACCCGTGCCCCGAAAAGCCAAGGCGCGTAAAGCCCTTCGCAATCGCCGCCTGCACCATCTGCTCCGCCGTTTCCTTCCCGTCGCAGTAGGTGGTGTGGGTATGAAAATTCATGTTCGGAAATCTCATTTTGTCATCTTCTCCTGCTTTACCTTATGGTCAATGATGTGTCTCTTTGCCAGCTCCTTGCGGATATCCTCAAGGGAAATGCCCTGCTCCGTCATCAGCACCATCACATGATACGTCAAATCCGCAATTTCATAGATCGTTTCGGCTCTGTCCTCCGCCTTTGCCGCAATGATAACCTCGGTACATTCCTCGCCGACCTTTTTCAAAATCTTATCCAAGCCCTTTTCAAAAAGGTAGGTTGTGTAGGAACCTTCGGGCATCTTCTCTTTTCTGCCATCCAGCATTTCCATCAAGCCATCCACAGAGAAGGACTGATACGCAGGATTCAGATACACCAAATCGGAAAAGCAGGATTCTGTCCCCAGATGGCAGGCAGGGCCTTTCTTCACAACCTCAACCGTCAGTGCGTCCCTGTCGCAGTCCGCCGTAATGGAGACGATATGCTGCACATTGCCGCTCGTTTCGCCCTTGCGCCAAAGCTCCTGACGAGAGCGCGACCAGAAGCAGGTTCTGCCCTCCTTCATGCTGATGGCAAGGCTTTCCTTGTTCATATATGCCACGGTCAAAACCTTTTTGCTGTAGGTATCCACTACAACCGCAGGAATCAACCCTTTTTCATCAAAACGCAATTCATCTATGTTTACCACGGTTTTCTCTCCCTTCCTTCTCTTATCTGCGGACGATAATGCCCTCCGCCGCAAGCCGTTCCTTCAATGCGGAAATTTCCACCTCACCGAAATGGAAGATGGATGCCGCAAGCCCTGCATCAATATCGGGAATTTCTCTGAAAAGCGTTACAAAATCCTCGATACAGCCTGCACCGCCCGATGCAATCACAGGCACATTCACCAAAGCGCAGACCTCCTGCAGCAGCTCTAAATCAAATCCCTGCTTCACGCCGTCCGTATCAATACTATTCACAACCACCTCGCCTGCGCCCATCCGGACACAGCGCGCAATCCAATCCAATGCCTCCATGCCGGTGTTTTCTCTGCCGCCCTTGGCAAATACCATGAATTTCCCATCCACGCGCTTCACATCCACAGAAAGCACCACACACTGATTGCCGTATTTCTGCGCCGCCTCGCGAATCAGCTCAGGGTTTCTGATTGCGCCGCTGTTTACGCTCACCTTATCCGCGCCGCATTTCAGCACACGGTCAAAATCCGCAAGGGTATTGATGCCGCCGCCGACCGTCAGCGGAATGAAGATATTCTGTGCCACCTCTGTCAGGATATCGGTGAACAGCGCCCTGCCCTCCGCCGATGCCGTAATATCATAAAAAACCAATTCATCCGCGCCGCAGTCGCTGTAGTATTTCCCTAGCTCCACAGGAGAGGAAACATCCGAAAGTCCTTCAAATTTGACCCCCTTGACCACTCTGCCATCCTTAACATCCAGACAGGGGATGATTCTTTTTGTAATCATTCGTTTCCCTCCTTTGTGAGTGCCACGGCAGCCGCGAGGTCAATATTGCCCGTATAAAGTGCCTTTCCGAGAATTGCACCGTAAAGCTTCATCTCCGCAAGCCTTTTCACATCATCCAGAGTGGTTACACCGCCGCTTGCAACGATATCCACCTTACATTTTTCGGAAAGCTGTCGGTACAATTCCAGATTCGTGCCCGAAAGCAGACCATCCTTGGAAATATCCGTGCAGATAATCGTTTTCACGCCGATTTTCTGCAGCTTTTCGCAGAAGGCAAAGCAGCTTTCCTCGGAAACCTCTGTCCATCCCTTGATGGCAACCCTTCCATCCTTGATATCTACGCCGACCGCGATTTTCTCACCGTATTTCCGCACCATTTCCTCCAGAAAGGCAGGGTTCTGCACCGCCGCTGTCCCCAGAATCACACGGAACACGCCTGCATCCAGATAGGTCTTGATGACTTCCTCGGAACGGATGCCGCCGCCCACCTCAACCAGAAGCCCGCTTTTGGCTACAATCGTGCGGATGGTTTCCAGATTGGGCGTACCGCCGTCCTTCGCGCCCTCCAAATCAACCACATGGAGATATCTCGCCCCTGCCGCCGCAAAGGAGCGCGCCACTGCCGCAGGATTCTCGCTGTATATCGTTTTCTGTGCATAATCGCCCTTCACCAGACGCACCGCACAGCCGTCAATCAAATCAATCGCAGGAAATAATTCCATCGAATCCTTCCCCCTTTCTTACAATTCGCAAAATGCCTTCAGAATCTTCAAGCCGACCTCGCCGCTTTTTTCGGGATGAAACTGCGTGCCGTATACATTGCCGCGCTCCACCGCCGCTGTCAGCTCTGCGCCGTATTCCGTTCTCGCAGAAACAAAGGCATCACAATCCACTCCTGCGTAGGAATGTACGAAATAGACACAGTCGCCCTCGTTGATGTATTGGAACAGCTTGGATTTTTCTCTGTCCTTCGGGAAAATCAGCCGATTCCACCCAATATGCGGCACCTTCAGCCCTTCCCCAATCATGGGCGCAATGGGTTTCACACTGCCGCCAATCAAGCCTAAGCCTGCATGCTCGCCATATTCGCAGCTTTTTTCCAGAAGCATCTGCATCCCTAAGCAAATGCCAAGCAAGGGCTTGCCGTTCGCCGCTTCCTCCAGAACAACCTGCTCCATGCCGCTTTCGCGCAGCTTTGCAATCGCATCCGCAAACGCACCTACGCCGGGCAGGATGATTCTATCAGCCGCCTTGATTTTTGCAATATCGTTCGTGACCTCCGCGTCTGCCCCGACGAATTTCAGAGAGCTTTGCAGGGAAAACAGATTCCCCACGCCGTAATCAATAATCGCAATCATCAAAGCACCCCCTTTGTGGATGGAATTTCATCCGCATAATCCTTCTGCACCGCGACTGCCTTCGCTAAGGCGCGCGCCGTTGCCTTGAAGGCTCCTTCTATAATATGATGGGAATTTTTTCCTCTGAATTGTAAGAGATGCAGATTCAGCTTTGCATTTCGCACAAAGGCAATGAAAAATTCCTCCACCAGTTCTGTATCAAACGTGCCAACCTTTTCCGTCGGAATTTCCAAGCCGTATTCCAGATGGCTTCTGCCTCCAAGGTCAACCGCCGCCAGAAGCAGTGCTTCATCCATCGGCAGAGTGATGTCCCCGTAACGGGCAATTCCTCTGCCCTCGCCCAGCGCATCGGCAAACGCCTGTCCCAGACAAATCCCGATATCCTCTACAGAATGGTGGTCATCCACCTCAATATCGCCCTTGCAGACCACATCCAAATCAAATCTGCCATGCTTTGCGAAAAGCGTCAGCATGTGGTCAAGAAAGCCAACGCCTGTGTTCACACTGCTCCTTCCCGTCCCATCCAGCAAAAGGGAAAGGCAAATATCCGTTTCCGCGGTTTTTCTGATAATCTCGCTTTGTCTCATGTCAATCCCCTTTCTGCTCCTGCAAAATCTCCGCTGCTTTCGCAAATAAAATCTCCATCTGTTCGGGCGTGCCGATGGTAATGCGCAGGAAGTCCTCAATTTTTTCCTTGCCCCAGAAGCGCACCAGAACGCCTTTTTTCTTCAATTCCTCATAAAGCACCCTGCCGCTGACGGCGTTGCTTTTTGCAAAAATAAAATTCGCCTTGGAATCCAGAACGGTAAAGCCCATCTCACGGAGCTTTTGAGTCGTCATGTCTCTGGTTGCCGCAATTTTCTTTGCATTTTCCACATAATAAGCATTGCTTTCCACCGCCGCTTCGCCTGCCAGCAGCGTCAGACGGTTGATATTATAGGGATTCGTGGAATACTTGATTTTTTCCAAATCCGCAATGATGCCTGCATCTGCAATGGCAAAGCCCAGTCTTGCCCCTGCCATGGAGCGCGATTTGCTATAGGTCTGTACCACAAGCAGGTTATCGTATTTCCGAATCAAATCCACACAGCTGGTGCCGCCGAAATCAATATACGCCTCATCAATCAGCACAATCCGGTTCGGGTTCGTTTTCAGAATTTCCTCAATCTCCGCAAGGGAAATTTCCATCCCTGTGGGCGCATTGGGGTTCGCAATCACAACCATTCTGTCGATATTGCAGTAATCCCGATAATCTATGCTGAAATCTTCCCGCAGCGGCAGCCTCACGCAGTCCACATGATAAAGGTCGGCATAAACGGGATAAAACCCATAGCTGATTTCGGGGAATGCCGCCCCTCTTTCGCTGTCGCAAAATGCCATAAAGGCGAAATTCAGAATATCATCCGAGCCGTTGGAAAGGAAGATATTTTCTGCTTTCACGCCATAAAGCGCCGCAAGCTTTTCCTTCAGCACCCTGCCTGTCGGGTCGGGGTAAAGGTTCAGCCTGCTGACCTCCTCGGCGGAAATCGCCGCCACCACCGCAGGCGAAGGCGGATAGGGCGATTCATTCGTATTCAACTTCACATACTGCTGATCCTGCGGCTGCTCGCCGGGTGTATATGCCTCCAAGCCCGCAAAGCGGGGACTCATAAATCTGCTCATTGGATAACCCCCTTATCTTTTCGCACCAGAGCGGAACGGGCATGCGCCTCCAAGCCCTCTCTTCTGGCAAAGAAACCGATTTTCTCTGCCTCCGCCGTCAATGCCTCTTTTGTATAGTAAGTAAAGGAAGAACGCTTCACAAAATCATCCACGCCCAAGGGAGAGGAAAACCGCGCCGTACCGCTTGTCGGCAGGGTATGGTTCGGCCCTGCGAAATAATCTCCCAAGGCTTCGGGTGCGTTTCTTCCAAGGAAAATCGAGCCGGCATGGCGGATATCCGCCAGATAGCGAAACGGCTCATCCACCGAAACCTCCAGATGCTCCGGTGCAATTTCATTGGAAACCGCGATGGCTTCCGCGATATCCTTTACCAGAATAATCTTTCCATTATTGTCAATGGATGCTCTTGCGATTTCCGCTCTGGGGAGCAGTGCAATCTGCCGCTCCAGCTCTGCCGTTACCGCCTGTGCCAAGGCTTCGCTTTCCGTCACCAGAACCGCCGCAGCCATTTTGTCATGCTCCGCCTGCGAAAGCAAATCCGCCGCAATGATTTCCGCATCGGAATTGCCGTCCGCAATCACAAGAATTTCGCTCGGCCCTGCAATCATATCAATCGAAACCTGCCCGAACACCTGCTTTTTCGCTTCTGCAACAAAGGCATTGCCGGGGCCTACGATTTTATCCACACGAGGGATGCTTTCCGTGCCATACGCTAGCGCCGCAACCGCCTGTGCGCCGCCGATTCTGAAAATACGGTCAACCCCTGCGATTTCCGCCGCCGCAATGATATCGGGGTTTAATTTCCCATCCTTCGCCGGCGTTACCATGCAAACCTCCTTGACCCCTGCTATCTTCGCAGGAATACAATCCATCAGTACCGTAGAGGGATAGCTTGCCGTCCCACCGGGGACATAGAGCCCCACTCTGTCCAGAGGGATAATTTTCTGCCCAAGCACAACACCCTCACGCTCCGTCAGCACAAAATCCGTCCGTTTCTGCTTTTCATGGAAGGCACGAATATGCGCCGCCGCTTCCTTTAAAACCTCCAGAAACGCCGCGTCCGCCTGTGCATACGCCGCCGCCCGTTCCTCCTTGGAAACCTCAAACACCGCAGGTGCCGCGCCATCGAATTGCTCTGCATAGCGTTTCAGTGCCGCATCGCCGCCTTTGCGTACCTCTGCGATAATCTCCGCAACCACGTCCGCCACATTCGTTTTTTCTTCCTCTCTTGCAAAAATTTCTTCTATTTTAATGTCTTTGTAAGCATAGGTTTGAATCATGCCTTCACCTCATTTCTTCTCGTCAGTCCTTTTTTTCCAGATTCTCCGCAATCCGATCGCACAGCTCGCGAATCCTTGCATTATTGAATTTATAGCTGACCTTATTCGCAATCAGCCTTGCGCTGATTGGCACAACCGTTTCAATGACATCAAGATTATTTTCTCGGAGGGTTGTTCCCGTTTCCACGATATCTACAATGACATCGCTCATTTTCAGAATCGGGGCAATCTCAATCGAGCCATGCAATTCGATAATATCAATTTCTCTGCTCTGCTTTCTGTAAAATTCTCTTGCGATATTGGGGAATTTTGTTGCCACGCGCAGGGTATGTCCCCCATCGGGACGTTCTCCCTTCACGCCTGCCACCGCCATGCGGCATTTGCCCATGCCTAAATCCAAGAGTTCATACACATCCGAGGACTGCTCCAGAAGAATATCCTTCCCAACTACACCGATATCCGCCGCGCCGCGTTCCACATAAACCGCCACATCTGAGGGTTTTACCCAGAAATACCGCACGCCGTTTTCCTCGTTTTCAAAAATCAGCTTTCTGCCGCCCTCATGAATAGAAGGACAGCCATAGCCGATTGCCTCAAAAATATCATACGCCTTTTCGCCCAATCTGCCCTTCGGCAGTGCGATGTTAATCCAGTTCCGCAACGATTTCAAGCCCCCTATCCTTCATACAAAGCAGCTGCTTATATTTCACGTTTCCCGTATTTTTTCTCTGCACCAAAACGCTCTGCCCGTTATCGGTCAGCATCTGCGCCGCCTGCGCCAGAGCCGCCACATCCGCGCCCTCCTCATAAAGCAGGAGTGTATCCACATCGTATTCCTTTTCCTTGGAATCAAAGCGTTCCAACAAATCCAGATAAACCGCAAAGCCGATGGCATCCGCATCCTTCCCCAATTTCCGCAGCAAATTGTCATATCTGCCGCCGCTGAGAATGCTGCTGGGCACACCGTTGATAAAGCCCTGAAAAATGATGCCCGTATAGTAATCCATATCGTTCACGATGGAAAAATCGAGATTCACCTTTTCCTCATTGCCGCCGATTTTCAGACACCGCAGGATATTTTCCAGCTCCTGCACCGCCTGCTCCATTTTTTCATTACAGCAAAGTGCCTTCGCCTGCGGCAGAGTTTCCTCCAGACTGCCATACAGACTCGCCAGTCCCTCCAATCTCTCAGTCAAATCCGCCGCAACGCCGTTTTCCTTACAAACTGCGCGAATCCCGTGGATATTCTTCTCGCTGATGCAATCAAGGATTCTATCCTGCTGTGCATAAGGCAAAGCAACCTCCTCCATCAGCCCTGCCACAAAGCCCATGTGGGAAACATCCAGTATATAAGCGTCGCTGATGGCTTTCAGGCTTTTCTGCGCCAGTAAAAGCACCTCCAGCGTGGCGTATGCATCCACCTCGCCGATATATTCCAAGCCAACCTGCATGATTTCCTTGTATTCACCTGCGCCCTTTCTGGCACGGTATACATTTTCGTTATAATACACGCGTTCTGCCATATCTCGGCTTCCCTTCGTATTCTTCACGATAGAAAGGGTCACATCCGGCTTGAGTGCCAAAAGCTTGCCGTCCAGTCCCGTAAAGGTCAGGATGGCTTCGCTGTGCAGAAAGCTTCTGTTCTCCGCATAAAAATCGTATTCCTCAAATTTGCTCATCTTAAATTTCCGATAGCCATATTGTTCAAACAAGGCACGCAGGCTGAAGCTGACCCGCTCCTCTTTTTTCAAAAGCATTTCTTCCGGTTTCATTCAAATTCCACACCCTTTCTGTTCTGAAAATAGTGTATCGCATTTTAACGCTTTAGTCAAGTAGAACGCTAAAGCATATCCCTCAAATTTTACAATATAGTCTACACGTTTTTGTGCATTCTGTCCAGTGGACATTTGTCCTTTTCCGCTTTTTCTGCAATAAAATAGGCTGTTTCTACCTATTTAATAGCAGAAGCAGCCTATTTGCCGAATCTATATCCGAAGAGCCCTTTTATTTCTCCAATTCCCGAATCAGGTTTACCATTTCAATCGCGCTGACCGCACAATCATAGCCCTTGTTGCCTGCTTTTGTGCCGGCACGTTCAATCGCCTGCTCAATGTTTTCTGTTGTCAGCACACCAAACATCACAGGTACGTCTGTTTCCAGGGAAACTGCCGCAATCCCCTTGGAAACCTCGTTGCAGACAAAATCATAATGGCTTGTCGAACCACGGATGACTGCGCCTAAGCAAATCACAGCATCATATTTGCCGCTTTTCGCCATTTTGGATGCAATCAGAGGAATTTCAAATGCGCCGGGCACCCATGCCACATGGATATCCTCCTCTGCCACATCATGCCGCACATACGCTTTCACGACCTCAGACACACATTCGCCACGTTAGCCCTGCAAAACGGCGTAGACGTAAAAACTGTCAGCAGCATGCTGGGCCACTACGATGCCGGATTCACACTCCGCACCTACACCCACGCCACCCGCCAAAAGCAAGACGAGGCCGCACAAACCATGGGCAGCTTCATGACGCAGGTGATGTGAGTCAATCTAAAAGAGAGGAGCGGACGGAGTATCCGTCCGCTCCTCTTTCAACCTTTCCGCGCATTTCCGCGTGTGGGTCACGGTGTGGGTCAGGCAGTTGCCCCGCATTTTGACCCACACTTCTTTCAACGTTTTTACAACAAAAAAGCACCGAAAACCTAAGTTTTCGATGCTTTTTGGAGCTGCTGGGCGGATTCGAACCGCCGACCTCATCCTTACCAAGGATGCGCTCTACCTACTGAGCTACAGCAGCATATATGGCGACCAAGAAGGGGCTCGAACCCTCGACCTCCAGCGTGACAGGCTGGCGTTCTAACCAACTGAACTACTTGGCCATGTGCGCTTTCGTCTTGGAACTCAAGCTTGCTTATTATAGCAAGTACCGCGCAGAATGTCAACACCCATTTCCTGTTTTTCCTGCAATTTTTTCAGAGGGCGGCGGGTAATCGCCGCCCTCTGCTCTATTTACAGCTCCCGGGCCTTGAACCACTTCACGGACAGCGCCCAGCTGCCGATAAACACAGCCAGCGAGATGGCCATAGTCGCCAGCGGAGACAGCGTGGCCGGCGCGCCGGACTCCTTGGATAGGTTTACCAGCAGCGCACAGACCCCCGCCACGACCATCAGCATGACGATATACACCACGCGCCCCTTGGTGGCGCCCAGCTTGTAGGTGGTGGGCAGCATGACCGAGGGGGCGATCAGTCCCACCGGAGCCATCATCGCCAGAAACGGCATGGCCGCCGCGGTATCGTGCCGCAGCAGCACCACTGGCACCGCCAGCAGGCAGACTGCCGCCGCCGTGACAAGGCAGGTGATGTACTTGGCCGCCACGATCTGCCGCCGGGTCACGGGCAGCGTATCGCAGCAGGACTGCCAGCCGCTCTTTTCATCGTCGCCGATCAGCGACGCCGGCAGCGTCCCGGCGAAGAATATGGGATACAGCATCCACACCGCGCCACCGCTGCTGTCCGTGGACTGGTACAGGGCGAGCCCCAGAAAAATCACCAGCATCAGCAGATACGTCTTGCCGAAGTGCCACAGGCAGCGGCCCTCCTTATAAAACAATCCCTTCATCTCACACCTCCTTTGCCATGAACACGAACAGATCCTCGATGTTCACCTGTCCCAGCGCCATGCCGACGGGTACCGCGTCCCGCCGCACCAGATACTCCGTACCGTAGGGCGTGGTGTGCCGCCCGCACACCGCCGCCGGGTCAATGTCCTCTGCACCGCCCCGCAGGATGCCGTACGCCTCCGTCAGCCGGTCCTTTTCCTCGCACAGCAGCAGCCGCCCCTTGTGCAGGAACGCAATGTAGTCGCAGATCTTCTCCAGATCGCTGACGATGTGACTGGAGAGCAGCACGGCGTGCTCTTCATCCCGGGTAAAGTCTGCAAAGATGGTCAATATCTCGTCTCGCACCACAGGGTCAAGGCCGCTGGTGGCCTCGTCCAGCAGCAGAAGCTTCGGCTGATGGCTCAGCGCCACAGCCAACCCCAGCTTCATCTTCATGCCCCGCGAAAAGTCCCTGAAGGGCTTATCCTCCGGCAGCGCCAGCCGCCGCAGATAGCCCCGGTACACCTCCGGCTGCCAGCGGGCGAAGATGCCAGCCATCATGCAGCCGATCTGCCGGGCGGTCATGTACTCCGGCAGCCCTACCTCGTCCAGCACCGCGCCGATGTCCTCCCGCTCCAACGGGGTCAGCGCCCGGTTGTCCTTGCCGTAAACGGCGACGGTGCCCCCGTCCCGGCTGAGAGCGTTCAGGATCAGCCGTATGGTGGTGGACTTTCCGGCGCCATTCTCACCGATCAGCCCCATGATGCACCCCGCAGGCAGCGTCAGCTCCAATCCCCGCAGGACAAAGTCGCCTCTCTGCTTCGTCAGTCCGTGTATTTCCAATGCGTTCATTCCGTTTCCTCCCTCTGGAGACGCCACATCTCGTCCAATTCATTCTCTGTCAGCCGGCAGGCGGACGCCAAACGGCGGACCTCTTGCATATGTCCCTCTATCTTCTTCAAATTTTCCTCCCGCAGCAGCTCCGTGCTGCGCTCCGCCACGAAGCATCCCTTGCCGGGCAGCGTGTAGATGAACCCCTCGCTCTCCAGCTCGTCATAGGCCCGCTTGGTGGTAATGACGCTGATACGCAGATCCTTGGCCAGCGCCCGTATGCTGGGCAGCGCCTTGCCCTCGGTCACCTGTCCGGACAATATGGCGTCCTTGATCTGACTGTATATCTGGTCGTAAATGGGCGCGCCGCTGCGGTTGTCGATGTATAGCTGCATAAGAGGCCTCCTTGTGCAAACTGTATATTAACAGTATACACAGTTAATTCCGATTGTCAATAGCAAATTTCTGTGGTACAATATCCGGCAGAAACGCAGTACACGCAAAGGAGTCTTTCATGCACATCGGAAACGTAGAGATCAACTCCCAGCTGTATCTGGCGCCTATGGCCGGTGTTACGGATCTGGCCTTTCGCCAGATCTGCCGTGAGCTGGGCGCAGGCATGAGCTGCACAGAGCTGGTCAGTGCCAAGGCTCTGTGCTATCAGGACAAGAAAAGCCGGGGCCTTTTGAAGCTGGCCCCCAACGAAAAGCCCGCCGCTGCCCAGATCTTCGGCAGCGATATCCCCTGCATGGCTGAAGCCGCCGTCATCGCCGCCGAGGTGTCCGGCGCAGATATTATCGACATCAACATGGGCTGCCCGGTGGGCAAGGTAGTGGCCAACGGCGACGGCTCTGCCCTGATGAAGGACCCGGAGAAGGCTGCCCGACTGGCCGAGGCGGTGGTCAAGGCCAGCCCCGTACCCGTGACGGTGAAAATGCGCCGGGGCTGGGACAAGGGCAGCATCAACGCGGTGGAGCTGGCGAAAATGCTGGAGCAGGCAGGCGTCAGTGCCATTGCCGTCCACGGCCGCACCCGCACCCAAATGTACAGCGGTCAGGCTGACTGGACCACTATCCGCCAGGTGAAGGAAGCGGTATCCGTGCCGGTCATCGCCAACGGCGACATCTTTTCGGCAGAGGATGCCGTCCGCATTTTACAGTTCACCGGCGCGGACATGGCCATGATCGGCCGGGGCTGTTTCGGCAACCCATGGCTGTTTCAACAGGCTCAGGCAGCGCTGGAGGGCCGTCCCATTCCTCCCCTGCCGCCGCTGGCGGAGCGCTGGGACACCGCCGTGCGCCAGATCGAACTGGCCGTTGCGGACAAGGGCGAGCACATCGCCCTGCTGGAGGCCCGCAAGCAGCTGTGCTGGTATCTCAAGGGCGTGAGCCACGCCAACTACTACAAAGAACAGATCGTCCGCCTGACCACACTGGAGGAGCTGTACCGGGTGGCGGCGGGGGTCAGGAGGGATCTGCGATGAACAATGAACAGGACATCCTGCGCCGCGCCCAGCAGGGCGATAGCGAAGCTTTCCGCCTGCTGGTGGAAGCCTATCAGACACAGGTATACCGTCTGGCCCTGCGGATGTGCGGCGAAGCGGCGGCAGACGACGTGACCCAGGAGGCGTTTCTCGCCGCATGGCGGGCACTTCCGGAGTTCCGCGGTACCTGCCGCTTCTCCACATGGCTCTACCGCCTAACCACCAACGCCGCCATCGACTGGCTCCGCCGGGAGAAGCGCCATCGGGGCATGGATGATGTCACCGAGCTGGAGCTGCCGGATGACGGCCCCGGCCCGCAGGACCAGGCAGAGCAGGCGGAAGCACAGCAGGCCGTCCGCCGTGCGCTGTCCCGGCTGTCAGAGGAGCACCGGCAGGTCCTGCTGCTGCGGTATATGCAGGAGCTGGACTATGCCGAGATCGCCGCGGCGCTGGAGATCAGTGAGGGCACCGTGAAGTCCCGCATCAGCCGGGCCAAGATGCGGCTGCGGGAATTGCTGGACGGCAGCGGGAACCTTTTTGACGGTGGGGCCGTCTTACAGACAGAGATCAGTGAAAGGAGGGAGCAGCCGTGACACAGCAGCCCTTTGACCCGATGGACAAACTGCTTCGCGAAGCGCTGGCGAGCGACGCCCTGCCGCCCTCCGACCTGACGGACCGCATTATGGCACAGGTGGAGAGAACGCCCCAGGGCGGCAGCGCCGCTTCCAATCCCAAACGCAATTATAAGAAATGGTTGCTGACCGCCGCCGCATGTCTGGTCATCGTGGGCGCGGCGTTTCCCCTGGCGCTGCAAGGCCGCGCCGGCCGGACCGATCACGCTGCAGATGACGCCGCCACCGCCGATACGAATGCCGACAACGACATGGTCAGCAGCTACTACGGTGGAAACCGCAGCGATGTGCCAGATGGCGCCGCGCCGTCTGACGGCACCGGCGGAGACACCGAGCAGGCACAAAAGAATAACTCCGCACACGACCAACCCTTTGACCCGATGGACAGCGCTCTGGACCATGCGGCCGCGCTGCTGGAGCAGCAGGGCTGTACGCTGGAGGTCCTGGCCCGTGCGGATGATGCGGTGCAGGTAGCCATTGCCGATGCGGACACCCATCCCTCCGGCAATACGGACCTGCTGAAAAATGCCATGGTGGCCTCCGGCTTCGCGCTGGAGGGCGACTGGTATGTGTTGGAACAGGAGGAAACGACCCCGTGAAGCTACACACCAAGCAACTGACCCTCGCGGCGCTGACCGCCGCCGCCTACGCCGTTCTCAGCTATTTCGGCTCTATTTTCGGCATCACCTACGGTCCTATCCAGTGCCGCTTTTCCGAGGCGCTGTGCGTCCTGCCCTTCTTCCTGCCGGAGACGGCATGGGGCCTGGGCGTGGGCTGCCTGATCGCCAATCTGCTCAGTCCCTACGGCGTGCTGGACATCGTGGTCGGCTCCGCCGCCACACTGCTGGCCGCCCTGCTGACCGCCCGGTGCCAAAAGAAGTGGCTGGCCCCTCTGCCGCCGGTGATCGCCAACACCGTGCTTATCGGCCTTGTCCTGGCCTATGAGCAAGCGGGTACCTCCGCTGCTTTCTGGCCCACCTACGCCTTCAATGCCCTGACCGTGGGCCTGGGCGAGGCCGTGGCCTGCTATGGCTTGGGCGGCCTGCTGCTGTGGCGGCTGGACAAGAGCAATGCCTTACAGCGCTATTTGCAGAACCGATGAATGAAAAAGCCCTCCGTGAGGAGGGCTTTTTGCCGCAAACGCTGCTCTGCGGACCTGAAATGCACTCCGGGCCGGTTGCAATCCACGGCGCGTTGTGTTACCATAACACTTACCACGGCGCCCCTCGGGCTCCATTAAAGGACGTATACGTTGTATGAACGAGAGAGATAGAAAAAAACATACCGCCACCTCCCGCCTGGACACCAGTTCTCTGCCCCGCGGCCCGCTGAACTGGGTATTTTTCCCGGCGGCGCTGCTGTACCACGAGCTGCTGCTGCGGGCCTTCGACAGGCAGAGCACCTTCTTTACCGGGACGCTTGTGCTGGTGGTGCTGTTCGCACTGGGCGCAGGACTGTCCTGGAGTCTGCTCATCAATCTGTTCCGTCACCGCCAGGCGGCTACCATCGTCTCTATCGCCGCCACCGCCCTGTGGACGGTGCTGGTGTGCGTGGAGTACTGCTGCCGCAGTTACTTCAAGTCCTACTTCGCCCTGGCGTTCATCGGCAACATGGCCAGCGATGTAGTGGGCGGTTTCGGCGACACGGTCCTGCCGGATGTCGTGCTGCCCCGCCTGCCCTTTATCCTGCTGGCCTTTGTTCCGCTGGCACTGTGCATTCTGCTGCGCCGGCGCATCGTCACCGAGCAGCGCATGGGCCGCTGGTCCCTGCTGTTCCTGCTGGTCGTATGCCTGCTGTTCGGCGGCATCGGCAGCGGCCTGGCCCGCTGGGGCACCTATCACGACGCCTACACCTACAACTTCACCACCGACACCGGCGTGACCCACTTCGGGCTCAACGCCAGTGTCCGTCTGGAGATCACCTACGCCATTTTCGGGCACCCCAGTCCCCGGCTGCCGGACACTGGCACGAACGCAGATGTACCGGATAACACCCCTGTTGTCACAACGCCGGTGGTCTACGGCGAAAATACCATGAACATCGATTTTGCCGCCCTGGCAGAGAACGCCTCCAGCAGCACCGTGGCCCGTATGTCCGACTACTTCGGCTCGCTGACGCCCTCCAAGCAGAACGCGTACACCGGTATGTTCCAGGGCAAGAACCTCATTCTTTTCACCGCCGAGTCCTTTTCTCCCTGGTTCATCAGTGAGGAGCTGACGCCTACCCTCTACCGTCTGACCCACGAGGGCTTCGTGTTCGACAATTTCTATCAGCCCGGCTGGGGCCAATCTACCACCGGCGGCGAGTACGCGGTGATGACCGGTCTGCTCCCCACGTGGGTCAACGGCAATGTCAGCTTCTACGCCACAGCCAACAACAGTATGCCCTTTGCCCTGGGCAATCAGTTCCGGGCTCTGGGCTACACCACCGCCGCCTACCACAACAATATCTACAACTACTACCGCCGGGACAAAACCCATCCCAACCTTGGTTACGACTATCAAGGTCAGGGCAACGGTCTGCAGCTGACCGAGGACGGCAGCTGGCCCTACTCCGATCTGGAGATGATTCAGAACACCATCACGCAGTATATTGACGCCTATGTACAGAACGGCACACCCTTCCATACCTACTACATGACCGTCAGCGGCCACGGCGGCTACGGATGGGGCCACGCCATGGCCGCCAAAAACCGTGCCAAGGCTCAGGCCGCCTATCCCAACGCCTCCCCCCAGGTCCAGGCCTATGTGGCCGCCAACCTGGAGCTGGAGAACGCACTGACCTACCTGGTAAACGCGCTGGAGCAGGCCGGTATTGCCGGCGACACCGTCATCTGCCTGGCCGCCGACCACTACCCCTACCTGCTGTCAGAGACAGACACGGACTATTACAACGAGCTGCGGGGCTTTACAGACTCGGAGCGTGACACCTCCCGCTACCGCAATGCGCTGATCCTCTGGTGCGGCGGCATGGAGGAAGCTGTTACCGTATCCGAACCGTGCAGTGCCGTGGACATCGTGCCCACGCTGAGCAATCTGTTCGGACTGGAATATGACTCCCGTCTGCTGTCCGGCCGGGACGTACTGGATCAGGACTACGACCCCGCCGATGCCTACGGCAGTATCCCGCTGGTGATCTTGCCCACTGCTGCCGGCAACAGCTGGGCCACCGCCGCCGGCGTGTATGAGTCCTCTACCCGCACCTTCACCGCCAACCCCGGCGTCACGGTGCCGGAGGGCTATGTCAACGCCATCAACGACCGTGTGTCCCTGCAATACTACTACGCGGAACTGCTGGTGACCTATGACTATTACGCCATTGCCCTGGGAGACCGTGCCCCCAACGCGCCGCAGCTCCCCACCCCCACCCCGGCGGAGGATATGACGCCGGAGGAAACACTGGAGCAGCCGGACTACATAGAACCGGAGACATAAGCAGCGAGCGCCGTCCTGTCGGACGGCGCTCGTTTTCCTATGTACTCAGCGGCTGCCCGCGCCGCCCGCCGTTGTCTCCGCGCCGGATCTCGCATCTCCCCCGGATACCGGCTTCGCCGCGGCCGCCGCAGATATGGGACGTCCACCGTTCTCACCGCCAACGCCGAACAGCTCATACACCATGCGGCGCAGGATATAGCGCCTGTGCTCACGCTTATACCGTTCCATTTCCGTTGTTATACCCCCATTTCTCCGCCGCCCGGCTGGCGGTAGGCACTCTGCTGTCTGCCATTATAACACCGCATACGGTCGAAGCGCGGCGGAACACGTCTGCTGCCGCCGCCATCTTCGTCACAACGGGCGAAAGCGCCCCATCTGGAGCGCTTTCGTTCTTTCTGTACACCAAATTCGTCAATGCCGACCCACGCGGTCCCAGTCCGCCTCGTTTTCGTACAGAAGGCGGGTCCCCTCCAGATACTGGGAGTCCATCGGGTTACTGATAGATACCGCCGCCTTATACTTCTCCAGTGCACGGCGGGATTTCTCCGGCGGCTGCACAGTGCCGGCACCGGCAATACACCCGCCGGGGCAGGCCATGCCCTCCAGCAGATAGCCGTCATACTTGCCCGTCCGGGCGATACGCAGCATCCGCCGGCACTCGTTCAGCCCCTCCGCGGCGGCGGTCTTGACCGCCACCTCCGGGTGCAGGCGGTGGATCACCTCCTCCACCGCCTTGGCCACGCCGCCGCCGGCGGCAAAGCCTACGCCGGGGGCACTGGCCTCATAGTGGGAGGGCAGATCGGGGATCTGGCTGAAATAGATTCCCTTGGCCTCAAACATTCCCCTCAGCTCCTCGAAGGTGATGACAAAATCCACATCACTGCGGACACTGCGGCGGCTGGCCTCCAGCTTTTTGGCGGCGCAGGGACCGATAAAGACGACGCGGCACCCGGGACGCCGGCGCTTCTGCAGCCGCGCTGTCAGCACCATAGGCGTCATGGTCATGGAGATATACGGCGCAAAGCCGGGGAACTCCTTTTTGGCCATCACAGACCATGCCGGACAACAGGAGGTCGCCATAAATGGCTGCTTCTCCGGCACCATACGCAAAAACTCCTCGGCTTCCTCCACCGCGCACAGATCGGCGCCCACGGCCACCTCCTCCAGCGCGGCGAACCCCAGCTGCTGCATAGCGGCCTTGATCTGCCCCGGCGTTACATTGTCTCCGAACTGGCCCCAGAAGGCCGGCGCGATCACCGCCACCACCTCGTCGCCCCGACGGATGGCGTGGATCAGTTGGAACAGCTGTCCCTTATCCACGATCGCTCCGAAGGGGCAATTCACCAGGCACATACCGCAGTTGACGCACTTGTCATAGTCGATCTTGGCGTGGCCGTACTCATCCTGGCCAATGGCATTCATGCCGCAGGCCTCCTGGCAAGGCCGGGTAAACTTGATGATGGCGTGGTAAGAGCAGGCATCCCGGCATTTGCCGCACTTGATGCACTTATCCTGGTCGATATGCGCCTGTCCGCGTTCGATAGCAACGGCCCCCTTATGGCAGGCATTCTGGCAATGGCGGGCCAGACAGCCCTGGCAGGCGTTCGTGACCTCATAGTGGGTGGGCGTGCAGCCGTTACAGGCGTACTTTATGATGTTCACCAGCGGAGGATCGTAGTACTTCTCCGCGATGGCACTCTCCTCCACCCCGTCGCTGAGCAGGCTGTGCTCCGCTACCGGCCGCAGGGGCAGGCCCATAGCCAGCCGTATGCGCTCGCCTACGATAGCCCGTTCCAGAAAGATGGACTCCCGTTGGTTGCCCACCTCACCGGGAACGATCTTGTAGGGCAGCTTTTCCATGCGGCGGTAGTCTCCGCCCTCATAGGCCAGCCGCGCCACCTCGGCAAACACCTGCTTACGCATATCCGCGATGGAGCATTTAAAGTTTCTCATAGGTACACTTTTCCTCCGAAACCCCCAGTCTTTTGTTACCATTATAACAAATTCATTATGGAAAACAATATGCAGTTGCGAGAATTTCTATCGCCGCGCGAATGTTTCCTCATGCAACCTGCACAGCCTTCCGCCACAGCCGTTAAGGTGTTGTTAAGATGCCTTTTATCTCCGATCCCGCAGGGCCTCCTCCAGCTTGTGCAGCGCCTTTTTTTCAATGCGGGACACATAGCTGCGGCTGATACCGTAATGGAGCGCCACCTGCCGCTGTGTCTGGGGCAAATGGCCGTCCAGGCCGTAGCGCCGCCGCAGGACATCCGCCTCCCGAGGGGTCAGCTCCCGGGCCAACAGCTGATGCAGCAGACGGCGGTCCTCCTTGCTTTGCAGTTCCTCCAGCATGGTGTCCTCTTCTCCCACCACATCGCCCAAATACAATGCGTCACCCTCCGGCCCCGTGTCCAGCGCCTCGTTCAGCGACACCTCCCCCTGCAATTTTTTCTGTCCCCGGAAGTACATGAGTATCTCATTTTCTATACAACGAGCGGCGTAGGTGGCCAGCTTGATTCCCTTGTCAGGGCGGAAGGTATTGACCGCCTTGATAAGCCCGATCGTTCCGATGGAGATCAGGTCCTCCTGGTCAGTGGACTGCGTGTAATACTTCTTGATGATGTGGGCCACCAGGCGCAGATTGTGCTCCACCAGTATATTCCGGGCCTCCAAATCTCCGGCGGCACAGCGCTCCAGGCACTCCCTCTCCCGGGCAGCAGACAGGGGCTTGGGGAATGACCCGGCGCTACCGGTCAGGTGCAGGGACAAAAACAGGCTGTTGCACAGCAGCAACAGTGCAGCAGACAGCATACGCATCGCTCCTTTCACAACACCCTATGCCCTATGGGAATGTCCCTATACAAAAAGAACACGGACGGCAGCGTCGTCCGTGTTACAGTTCCTCCTCCGGAAGGGCCTCACCCTCCTCGCCATTGCCGAAGGCAATGGCCGTCCTGCCGTATTTTTGGCGGATAGCGTCCACGGCCTCCTCCAGCTGCTCCTGCCGCTGACCGCAGGCCTGAGCGGTACTGTCCAGCAGATCCAACTGTTGGAAAGTGCTGCACGTCTCGGTGACGTACAGCGCCGTTACGGTCATGGAGCGAAGGCGGGCAGGCGGCTTCCACAGCTGCCGGGCCAGGTCCGCAGCCGCACGGTAAATATCCCGGACCAGATGGGTAGGCGCGTCCAAGCGGGTCTGGCGGCTGAATGTTTTGAACGATACGTCTTTCAGCGTCACGCTGACGCCGCCGGCATACAGGCCGTGGCGGCGCAGGCGGGCGGCCACACTGTCGCACAGAGGCATCAAGCCGGCGCAGATCTGTTCCCAGCGCACCAGGTCATCGGGGAAGGTAGTGCCGTTGCCCACGGACTTGACCGGATCGGCGGCGTGGCGGGGTTTGACGGGACTTTTGTCAAGACCGTTGGCGTATTCCCACAGCTGGCGGCCCATCTTTCCCAGCAGCTGCTCGGGCATGGCGGCGTCGCAGGCGGCCAACTGACCGATGGTCTCTATACCGTATTTTTTCAGGGTCTGGGTGGCGGCGCGGCCGGCGTACAGCAGGTTGCCCAGCGGCTGCGGCCAAACGATATTTTGCCACCCGTCTATCGAAATGACCGTTGTAGCGTCCGGTTTTTTCATATCGCTGCCCAGCTTGGCAAACACTTTATTGAACGAAACGCCCACAGAAATCGTTAATCCTGTCTCATTTTTGACTGTTTTTCGAATTTTATTGGCCAGTTTTTCCGCGTCGCCGCCGAAGAGGTGGAGGCTGCCGGTGACATCCAGCCAGCTCTCGTCGATCCCAAAGGGCTCGATCAGGTCGGTGAAGCGCTCATAGATGTCGTTGACGCGGACGGACCACATTTTATACAGGTCGTGATGGGGCGGCAGAAGCACGAGGCCGGGGCACTTCTTTTTGGCCTGCCAGACCGTCTCAGCCGTTTGTATTCCGTACTTTTTGGCGGGTTCGTTCTTGGCCAGGATGATGCCGTGGCGGGTCTTCGGGTCGCCGCAGACGGCCACCGGGACCTCCCACAAAGCGGGCTTGTCCAGCAGCTCCACAGAGGCGTAAAAGCTGTTCAGATCACAGTGCAGTATGATGCGCTCTCCCATGCTTTTCACCTCCCGGCACAGCAAATTTCTTTGGCAGTATATGATACAATGTCTGTACCTTTTCTATATTTTCTTTATACTTTTTATGTGCTCCTCATGCGCCTTTTCATGCACCTTTTATGCGCTGTTGGGTCAGGTTCTCTTTCCCTTCCTTCCAGCCCCCCTTTTCGGGGCCAAAAACGAAGGTCCGGACGGTCGTCTTCATGTGCGCCCCCTGCACAGGGGGCGCACATGGGGACTGCTCAATAGCCGATCCGACGGTCCACCAGACGCAGGGGCTTCTCACCCCGACCGTAGCGCTCCAGGTCCTCACAGAAAAGCTGCACGTTTCGATCGCGGGTGTAGCCCAGGCTCATCTGACCGGAGATGTGGGGGGTGATGAGCAGGTTCTTCGCCGTCCAGGCCGGGTCGCCGGCGGGGATGGGCTCCTGCTCAAACACATCCAGAGCCGCGCCGGCGAGACGGTCGTGGTTCAGGGCGTCCAGAAGGGCGGCCTGGTCGATGGCGCTGCCGCGGCCCACGTTGACCACATAGGCGGTCTTTGGCAGCAGGGCAAGGCGCGCCGCGGAGAGAAACCCCTTCGTCTCACCGGTGGCGGGCAGGGCCAGGGCCAGGATATCCGTATCCGGCAGGAGGGCGTCCAGCTCGTCGTTGGTATGGATCTCGTCAAAGGCGGGGTCGGCGGCCTTTTTGGTGCGGCGGACACCGCGGACGGCGGCAGCACCCATGGCCTTGGCGCGGCGGGCGAACTCGGTGCCGATATCGCCGGTGCCCACGACGGTGATGGTGCTGCCCATAATGGAGCGCATGGGGAGCACCCGGCCCCAGCGGCCGGCGGCCTGGTCGGCGCAGTAGGCCGGGGCGTGGCGCAGGAGCATCAGCGTGACCATGACCATGTGCTCGGCGATGGTGACACCGTAGGCGCCGGAGGAGTTGGACAGCATGACCTCGGGAGAGGGATACAGGCTGTCGTCCAGATAAGCGTCCACGCCGGCAAAGCTGCCGCAGAACCACTTGAGGTTCACGAAGTCCTTTAATTCACCGGGCTTGGGCATACCGTAGATGACCTCATAGTCACCCCGCTTGTCCGCTGGGACGGCGGCGGGGGCCGCGTAGTAGTCCACGGTGAAGCCGGCGCGGGCCGCTGTCTCGTCGATGAGCCGGCGGTGCTTGGGCTCGGTGAAGCTGTCATAGATGGCGATCTTTCTCATGTTGTATATACCTCCAGGAGTTTTTCCGCGCAGCGCATTCCGTCGGCGGCAGCGGAGAGGATGCCGCCGGCATAGCCGGCCCCCTCGCCGCAGGGGAATATGCCGCGTATATTGGCTTCATAGTGCGCGTCACGCACCAGGCGCACCGGGGAGGACGAGCGCGTCTCCACGCCGGTGAGCAGGGCGTCCGGGTCATCGTAGCCCCGGAGCTGACGGCCCAGGACCGGCAGGGCCAGGGCCAGCGTCTCGCCGATAAAATCCGGCAGACAGCGGCGCAGGTCGGTATAGACCACGCCGGGGCGATAGCTGGGGTGCACGGCCCCCGGTCCGGCGGAGGGACGGCCTGTCAGAAAGTCCGCCACCCGCTGGCAGGGGGCGGCAAAGCCGCCGGTGAGGGCGTAGGCCGCCGTCTCCAGCTGCCGCTGGAGGGCAATTCCTGCAAGGGGATGGTCCGAGGGGAAATCCGCCGGCGTAACATTCACCAGCAGCGCGCCGTTGATGTTCTCCCCGTCACGGGCATAGACGCTCATGCCGTTGGTGACGGTGCGCCCCGGCTCGGAGGCGGCGGCCACCACCTGGCCGCCGGGGCAGACGCAGAAGCTGAAGGCGCTGCGGCCGTTGGGCAGGTGGCAGGACAGCTTGTAGGTGCTGGGGGGCAGAGCCGGGTGGCCCGCCAGAGAACGGTACTGGGCGGCATCGATGGCCGACTGGCGGTGCTCGATACGGACACCCATGGCGAAGGGCTTGGGCACCATATACAGTCCGACGCGATGCAACATTTCAAAGGTATCCCGGGCGCTGTGACCCAGGGCCAGGAGCACATGGCGGGCGGGCAGGTCATAGGTCTGCCCGTTCTGGCAGACGGTGACGGCGCTGACCGCGCCGTCCTGTATCCGTATATGCTCCAGCCGGGCGTTGAAGCGTATGTCCGCCCCGGCCGCCTCCAGCTCCTGCCGCAGGGCTTGCAGGGCGATGTGGAGCTTGTCGGTGCCCACATGGGGCTTGGCATCGGTCAAAATGGTATCCGGTGCGCCGCAGCGGACCAGCGTCTCCAGAATGAAGCGGTGGCGCAGGTCCTTCGTGCCGGTGTTCAGCTTGCCGTCGGAAAAGGCGCCGGCGCCGCCCTCGCCGAACTGGACATTGCTGTCCGGGTCCAGCGGGCCGCCGGACCAGAAGCGCTCAACGTCCACCTGACGGTGTTCTACCGGCTGGCCGCGCTCCAATAGAATAGGGCGTGCGCCGCAGCGGGCCAGCACCAGAGCGGCGAACAGGCCCGCCGGTCCCGCGCCCACCACGATGGGCCGGACCGCCGGGGCCGTCACCGGCGGCGGTAGGAAGTACACTTCCTGTTTGTAGACAGATACGCGCTTATCGCGGCAGCGGCGCAGGACCTGGGCCTCGTTTTTTACAGAGACGGACACCGTGTAGACAAGGGTCAGGTCCTCGCGGGCGTCAATGGCCTTTCGCAGAACGGTACAGGCGGTGATATCCGCCGGAGCCACGCGGAGCAGCTTGGCGCACCGGGCGCGCAGGAGCGTCTCCTGCTGGCCGGGGTGCAGGCGCAGTTGGTCGATACGGAGCATGGGTGCGTCTCCTTTTTATAGGATCGGGTGGGGGTTCGCCGCCGCGGCGGCGAGTTGGCTTTCCCCTGACGGGGAGGCGGCCTCCGGCGGCCACATTTCTTTCTGCGAAGAAAGAAATGTGGGAAAGAAAGTCGCTTAGACCTACGGTCTAAGGACCCCTTGG
>ERZ773192.999-NODE-999-length-31590-cov-5.451118_pt1 | contig 31590 bp, 18 predicted proteins | sample MGYA00581010_ERZ773192 | MGnify/ENA primary metagenome ERZ773192 (study PRJEB29015, sample SAMEA2737741) | human gut metagenome | biome: human gut; feature: human-associated habitat; material: faeces | place: China | collected 2012 ...
TCAGCAACGCACAGCATATTTTTACTCAAAACAAGGGCGAGGGCGTAACGCTTGAGGATGTGAGCGATTATGTCAATCCGATAGCAATGACCGAGAACAAAGATTTGCCCGATTTTAAACAGCGTGTTGCGAATCACGAGTGGCAGTGGGATTCGTTTGCTCCCATACAGGATTATAAGAGATTGCCGAAGGAGTACGAAGATTTAAAGAACGGGCATATGGCATCTCATAAATTTCTAATTGATGATTTTTGCCGTGCGGCGTATAATCATACGTTGCCAACGGTCAATGCATGGCTTGCGGCACGATTCACAATTCCGGGAATAGTCGCGTTTGAATCGGTTAAAAAGGATGGTCAGCCGATAGATATTCCGGATTGCGGTGAACCACCCGTTGAATAAAATATATAATTTCGGTTGAGAAATATATGTGAGCCGAATAACGTTAAAAATGAGGACAATGCCGTATAGGCAAAAGTCCTCATTTTTTTGATATATTTTGATTAATGACCTAAAAAATTCAAGCGTACCGACATAATGCGAAGATATGACGGTATCCGTCGGGAATGTAAACTTGACAGTGATAATTTATTTTAAAAGTCTTTGGTGTATGGGATATACAAGTTTGTTTTCTGAGAATATCGTTGTTCGTTGAACAAATTGTGTTAAAACCCTTGACTTTTCGGTATATTTTCGGTATTATAAGTCTATAAATAAAAATTGGTGATTTATATGATAAAAATTCCCGAAAAATTCGGTCTGCCGCAAAAGATTATCAATGAGATTACTTCAGCGGCGAAAGAGAATAAAATTGAAAAAATTTTTTTGTTCGGGTCGCGTGCAAGGGGCGATTTTAACGAAAAGAGTGATATAGACATCGCAATTTCGGGCGGCAATGCTGCCGAGTTTTGTTTGATGATAAACGAAGATGTTTCGACGCTTTTAAAGTTTGATATAGTGTGCCTTGACACACCGATTCAAGACGAATTACGCGGCGAGATAGAAAAGGACGGTGTGGTTATATATGAAAATGAAAAAATATGAGAATTTTTGCCGCGCGTATGCCAACCTTTGCGAGGCATCCGAAACACAGCCGCCGTACAGCACTCTCGAATTGACAGGGCTGGTTGCGTTGTTTGAAATTGCCTTTGAACAGGCGTGGAAGATGATGAAAGAGGTGCTGGAGTTTCACGGATATTCCGAAAGTGCGACAGGTTCACCGCGATTTATAATAAAGACTGCGTTTTCGGCATCAATGATAGATGATGCCGATGTGTGGATTATGGCTTTGCAATCGAGAAATAATGCGTCGCATGCGTATAACAAAGTTATCGCCGAAGAAATAGTGCGCCTTACGAAAGAGAAATATATTTCTATGTTCGGAAAATTAAAAGACGCGGTTGAAACAAGATGGCTGTCTAAGGCAGAGTTATAGCGGTTTGAAATTAATTATTTGGTTTTGCAGAATAAAGACAGGTGAGTAGAAATGAACAATGTGGATTTTGAAAGAATTAAAACAAAGAAAATCCGATACGAACAAAGCAAGCATAAAATAAGCAGGGTTGCGCTGTCTTCATATGAAAAGGATTTTGAACTTACTTTTACCCACAATTCGACAGCGATTGAGGGTAATACTCTTACGCTTATTGAAACAAAGGTTGTTCTTGAAGACGGCATCTCGATAGGCGGAAAAACTCTTCGCGAAATATACGAGGTTGTTAATCATAAAAAGGCGTATGATTATGTAAAAAAATGTATTGCTGAAAATAAAAGCTTGAATGAGAACACGGTAAAGGACATACATTCGATACTTATGGATAATATAATGGTTGGCGGCATATACAGAAATGAAGAGGTGCGAATCAGCGGTGCGGGATTTACTCCGCCGAGCGGAAACGAAATGTATGTGCAGATAAAAGAGTTTTATGAGATTTTAAAGGATAAAGAAAAAGAATTAAATCCGATAGAGCTTGCGGCATGGTCACATGCCGAATTTGTAAGGATTCATCCGTTTATTGACGGTAACGGAAGGACAAGCCGACTTATAATGAATTATCAGCTGATGATAAACGGTTATTTGCCTATATCGGTATCAAAAGAGGAGCGGCTTAGTTACTATAATGCTCTTGAAAGCTATGCAACGACAGGGGATTTATCTTGCTTTGTCGATTTTGTTGCCGGGTTGGAAGAACTGCAACTGGATGACTTTTTAAAGATGAAAAAAAATATTTAATACACAAAAGAAACGGGGAATACATATGAAAGCGTATGAAATAAAAGTAACAATTAAAGGCTCAAAGCCGCCGATTTGGAGAAAAATTATCATTCCCGAAGGAATAAATTTTATGCAGCTGCATAATACGATTCAGGTTGCGTTTGAGTGGCTTAACTATCACCTTTATGAATTTTCGTTCAAGGAATTTCCGGAAAGAATAACAAATGATAACGAAGCGATTGAGGAGTACGAGTATTTTAATTCAGACGAAGGGAAAAAATACTTTGGAATGGAGATGTTTCAAAATTTTCCCTCAAAGGTATTGCTTGCCAAAGATGTGAAGATAGACGAATATTTTAAAACAGTAAAGAAATTTAAATATATTTACGACTTTGGGGACTGGTGGGAACACACGATAGAGATTTTGAATTACATAGATGATTATGAATATGATTATCCACAAGTAACAAAATTCAAACAAGCGTCGCCGCCGGATGATTGCGGCGGAATAGACGGATATTATGAGTTTTTGGAGCGTATAAATGATGAAAGCGACCCCGAACATGATGAGATAATTGAGTGGGGGGAAGGGCAAGGCTATCATAATGATTATGATATGGATGAAATCAATGAGGACCTTGAAGAAATATTGGATTTTGATATAAATGACCTTTTTGATTTTGAATGATAAATATCTCGATAAACAGATAAGTCAAATATTCCCCAAACAGTATGCATAACCGTTTGGGGAATTGAATTAGGGGGTATTCCTAATCGGACGAAATTTGACTTTTATAATATTCACGTTTTTCATCGGGAACCTCTAATATATCCATGGCTCGGTCTATGGTTATGTTAAATGTTGACATCATCTTGCTTATGGAGTTAAGGGTTGATTTATCTATGCCCTTATCCATACCAAGAGCCATACCCTCTTTTCTGCCGAGAGCCATACCTTTGTCATAAACGCCTCTGCTTACATTGCACATCTCCGATACCTCCTTTTTGTCATCGGGTGACATATCAAAATCAAATTTTTTATCCAATATTTCTATTCTCTCGCTTGAACTCATTGTATCGGATAAAAGAGTATTCAACATACCGAGCGCATTATCCTCAATGTTGTCGGATGAACCCAAACACAGCATTACTATGTTCATCAGGTCATAGTGCTGAATATCTTCTTTTACATTTCCAATCACATTTTCCTCGGATATTTTATACCGCGTTATTGTATTTTTATGCGTTTTTGGCGGATTGGTGCAAACCCATATCGAATACACTTTCTTAATTTTATTATATTCCGAGTTTTCAAATTCCAATCCTTTTTGTGCCGAAATCATTCGGCTGCAATAATACACCGCGCGCTTTAACAGCGGATAACCCGGATTGAATTTGTTTTGAGCTTCAATATTTATGATTAATTGAATGTACTCATCATCCGTTCCGGGCGCTAACGCCTCAAACCGCAGGTCGTATGTAATCATACCCTCTCCGATTGCTATATCTTCGTTAGGATTGCCCTTTATCGATTGTGCGGTAAAACCGCGGTCAACGCCGACAGAGCTTATCTCGGGTGTTCCCTCGATGAAACCGACAATTTCATTAATGGTACAATCTTTATACTCAACCGCGCTGTATTTCAATATCCAAGCAAGAGTTTTCTTATTGGATAATAACTTCTTGACGTGTTCGTCATATCTCACTTCAAGGTCACTTTTAATCAAATCGTCTTTTAATTCATTATCCATCGGAATCACCTCGCTTATACCTATATTTTATCACATCATTGTCACAAATGCAAGAGAAATTTTTGTTTGTATGTTTTCAGTCAGCCTTGCTTAGCTGAGTAGTAAAAAATACATAATTGTGTTTAAGACTTTGCGGCAGGAAATAACGACTCGGCATCGTCATTTCTGCTATTTGCAGGGCATATCCCTCGATTTCATCGGGTGAAATGCCGCTTTCGAGCATAGTGTCAATGTCATCGAGCGAGTAACCCTGATATGCCGCAATACATAAGCGGCAATTTCGATAAAAGTACCGAACAGGATTTGTTAATGGCAGGGACAAGACTTATTTTTCAACCGACGGACGGTGAGAAAAGGAAAATGAAGCAAAAGTTCGGCAGACAAATCAGCGATAAACTGATGAATTTAAATCCGGGACAATGTTTGGCTGTCGGGAAATTTACCGATATGAATAACAATTTGTCAGCGGAAAAAGCGGCGTTTATTGAATTTCCCAATTTAAAATAATATTGTACAAAGGAACAAACATATAGATAATAGAGAGGAGGTAGGGCATATTAATATAATAGTACATTACCCAACCACAACCGAGGGAATGGATGAATTAAAAGATAGGGTTGCACAGGTTCACGCCGATGCGGCAATCCAATACATAGTTAATTTGTCCTGCCCCAAAGAACAAAAGACAGAGCTTTTAAAAGCCGTCATTGAAGATAAATAAATTAATCCCAACACCGCCCGGCCACACGACCGGGCGGTGTTTGTATTAATCACTTTTTTCTGTATGCGGTGGGGGTCATTCCGTAGGTGCGTTTAAAACAGGTGGAAAAATATGTCTGGTTGCTGAACCCGCATTCCAAATAAATATCGGTCAGGGAATAGTTTGTGTTCACAAGCAGGTTTGCCGCATAATTCAGTCTCAGCGAATTTATATATTCGGTCACGGTTATATTATAATATTTTTTCATACAGCGCGACAGGTGTTCATATGTCTTGCCGCTGATTTCGACCATTGCGGGGATTCCGGTGTAAAAATTCTTTACCGATTTCATCTGTTCGTATGTTTGCGAAAGCCATATCGGAATGTCGTTTGAATTATTGCCGGATGAAAATCTTGAAAAATATTTTGTGAACAGTGTGGTCAGTATCGACTTGCATTGCAGGCGCTTTTCAAGATGATTATCGGACGCAACATAGTTTATTGTCTGAAACAGATTTACAGTTTTTTTACATTCGGAGTTTGACAGCGGAATTGTCGGCGGCATGGGACAGTTCAGCATTTCATCAATATTTAAGTCTTCGGACAGAAAATCAAACAGCGCTTTGGCAAGCTCTTTTGAAAACGCAAAGTTTATGAACCTATACGGTTTTTCATCGTTTTTATACAGATGTACATCGTTCGGGCGTATAAAGACCAAAGAGCCTTTTTTAAGATTTTCGGTCTTTCCGTTTATTATGTGGGTTATATCATCGGTAAGCGTCAAAAATATTTCATAGTACTCGTGTGCGTGCAAAACTTTTTTCTCTGTGCTGCTGTTGATAAAGCGGCATCTGAACCCCTCGGGAAAGTCAATGTGCCATTTTGCCTCCAATACTTTATATTTCTTCATATTATGGCTTCCTTTCTGTTACTTTTACCATAAAAATCATTATATTGATAAAATTACCTATAGAAAAATCATTATAGTTAAAGCAAATTGTTCACATATGTGTTATAATATAATTGTAATACAATAACAGACTTATACATAAAAGCTGATTTTGATCTTTCTTTTATTGGGTATTATATAACAAAACATTTATAAATGCAAGAGAAAATTTAAAAATAATAAAAGATTTTCCGAAAATACAGATAGAAACCCAATATCAAGATAGGAAAAATGAAAATTTAAAAGGATTTGTTCTTATGAGTAAAATCGGAACCGGAGGAAATGAATTAATGGAAGATATGAAAGCAAAGAGAATAGAAAAAATACTGTCTGAGATTGAACTTGTCAGACGCGATGAAATACAAAAATTACCGGCAAAGTATATAGAGTGCGGATATAAGACCGATAATATATTGCCGCCCGTGACGGATGATTGGAAGAACTTTGATGAAAACACGATTATCGGCGGGTACGATAATCATTGTTGGATATATACCGAATTTAAAACGCCGAAAAGTACGGGTGAGCACAGTAAGATTCTGTTAAAGCTTTTGAGCGGTTACAGCGGTGCGTTTAATTCGAGCCGCAATCCCCAATGTATATTGTACATAAACGGTGAATTGGTTCAGGGTCTTGACTTAAACCACGATGAGTATATATTAAAGCCCGAAACGGAATACAAAATATATTTATACTATTTTTCGGGAATGTTCAACGATACATACACGATGAAAATATCGCTTGCTCGTGCCGATGAAAGAGTGGAAAAGTTATACTATGATTTTAAGGTTCCGTATGACGCGGCAATGCTTTTCGGCGATGAAGACTATAAACATATCGAAACGATAAAGCATCTCAACATTGCGGCGAATTATCTTGATTTTACCGAACCGCTTACGGAGAGGTTCTTTGACGGAGCGGCGAGAGCGTGCGAATATCTTAAAGATAATTATTACGGCAAGTACGCACCGCACGAGGCAACGGTTGACTGCATAGGCCATACGCATATCGATATTGCGTGGCTTTGGACATATGCACAGACAAAAGAAAAGGCACAGCGCAGCTTTTCGATAGTGGTTGAATTAATGAAAAGATACCCCGAATATCGTTTCACAATTTCACAGCCACAGCTTTTGGAATATTTAAAAGAAGAAGCCCCGACGGTTTATGCGGATATAAAGGAGCTTGTGAAGCAGGGCAGAATCGATATAGAGGGTGCAACGTGGGTTGAACCTGATTGTAACCTGCCGTCCGGTGAGAGCCTTGTGCGTCAGATAATATGGGGAAAGAAGTTCATAAAAGATGAGTTTGATATAGACAGCAAGATTTTGTGGCTGCCCGATGTGTTCGGATATTCGGCGGCAATACCCCAGATTTTGAAAAAGAGCGGAGTTAATAAGTTTGTGACGTCAAAAATCGGCTGGAACGAATTTAATCAGATTCCGTATGATTTGTTCAAATGGGTTGGTATTGACGGAACGGATATTTCCACGCATTTTATGACTTGTATAGATGAAGGATGGGAAAATTCGAGAATTACAACATATGTAGGGCATACCAATCCATCATATATTAACGGAACGTGGGAGAGGCAACAGCAAAAGGAGTACACCGATGAGGTATTTATGACTTATGGCTACGGTGACGGCGGCGGTGGTCCGACCGAAGAAATGCTTGAAATGCAGCGCAGAATACATCAAGGCGTGTTAGGCATACCTAAAACCGAAATGATGACAACAACGGAAAGCTTAAACCGTATAGAGAGCAAGTTTGAAAAGAGTATCGAAGAAATAGGAAAAACGCCGAAATGGAAAGGCGAGTTGTATCTCGAATTTCACCGCGGTACATATACCTCGGTCGGAAAGATAAAGAGGTATAACAGAAAGACCGAGTTTATGCTGCATAATGCCGAGGTTTTGTCTGTGTTGAATATGCTAAAACGCAAGGGTGGGTATGACAAGAAAACCATTGATAAAACTTGGAAAACGGTTCTGCTCAATCAGTTCCATGATGTTATACCGGGTTCATCAATTCACGACGTATATGATGATGTTTTTGCAATGTATGAAACGGCGCAAAATGATATAAAAACCGTAATTTCAGATAAGATTGACGAGCTTGCGCAAAATATCAAAGGCAAAAACAAAATTGTTGTATTCAACCCGAACGGATTTGAAATGACGGATGTCATAAGGTTCGGCGATAAGTATATAACAGCGGAGAATATTCCGTCAATGGGTTGGAGTGTAATAGATAATACGTATGAAGTATGTACGGTTAAGGTTGAGGATAAAACAATAGAAAACAAATTTTATAAGGTAGTATTCGATGATGACTTTGACATAATCTCAATCTATGACAAGCGAAACGAAAGAGAGGTAATAAAGAGCGAACAAAAGGCAAATGAGATAATAATGTATGAGGACTTGCCGTATTCGTATGACGCATGGGAGCTTAGCATTTATCACAAAGATAAGAAATATAAGATAGACGAGGTTGTGTCATATAAGCCGATATGTGAGGGGGCGAGAGCGGGCTTTGAGGTTGTTAAGAGATTTAGAAATTCAACTATTACGCAAAAGATATATCTTTATAATGAACTCGACAGAATAGATTTTGATACCGTGGTTGACTGGCATTTAAGACATATAATTGTCAAAGCGGCTTTTCCCGTTGACGTGAACACAAACAAGGCAACGTATGAAATACAGTTCGGAAATATCGAGCGCAATCATACCGAAAACACAAGCTGGGATGTTGCAAAATTTGAAACCTGTGCACACAAGTGGGCAGATATTTCGGATAACGGTTACGGAATGGCATTGATGAATGATTGCAAATACGGCCACAGCGTGGTCAATGATTCAACGATACAGCTGTCGCTTTTGCGCAGCGGAAACAGCTCAAGCGAAGAAGTCAATGACCAGGGCGAACATATTATGTCATATTCGATAATTCCGCACAGCGGAAATTATATCGATGCGGATATAGTCAGAAAGGCATATGCGTTCAATAATCCGATGATTGCAAGAGAGATAAACAATTCGGACGGAGCTTTGGCGCAAAGCTTTTCGCTTGTTAATATCGACAGCGAAAACATAATAATCGACACCGTTAAAAAAGCCGAAAATAACGACAACGTGATTTTCAGATTGTATGAGAGCCAAAATAAAAAAGGCAGAGCTAAATTAAAATTCGGTGGGGATATTAAAAAGCTGTACCTTTGTGACCTGCTTGAAAATATCGAAAAAGAGATAGAGGTTAAAGACAACACGGCGGAGATTGACGTAAACAACTTTGAAATAATAACGCTTATGGCAGAAATTGGATAAGAGGATAGTTAGTTTTTTGAGTTGTTATTTACAGACGGAAATTTAAATCGGAGCTTCGGAGGATATATTATGTTTGAAAAGACAAGATGGATGCTAAGCAGATGTTACAGAGAGGACGCAAGTCTTTATTTTAGAAAGGAATTTGATGTACCCGAAAAGATAAAAAGCGCAACGCTTTATATAAGCGTTTTGGGACAGGGAATATGCTCGATTAACGGCAAGAACGTTGCGGACGATGTGCTTAGCACACCGTACACACGATATGATAAAAGAATTTTGTATCGCGAATATGATGTGACCGACTTAATCAAAGTCGGCAAAAACGCAATCGGCATTCATGCCGGAAGCGGATTTTTTAACAATAATATGCGTACATGGAGCGAAGAAATGGCGACGTGGCGCGATAAACCGAGGGCACTTGTGAATTTGTTCATCACAATGCAAAACGGAGATGAAATTCTTATAAAGGGTGACAACAGATGGAAGAGCGATTTTGGGTGCTGTCCTTATAACGGGGTGCGCCGCGGTGAAATATGTGACGCAAGGCTCAGAGTGCCGTATGATGAGGTCGGCTTTGATGACAGCGAGTGGAAGTATGTTGAGGCTGTTGCCGAGCCGGGCGGAATATACGAACCGTTTGATATGGAGCCGATAAGGGTTATCAGAGAGCTTGTGCCGATTTCTCGCAAAAACGGTGTGTATGATTTCGGCGAGAATACAAGTGGTTGGTGCAAAATAAGAGTGAGCGGCGAGAGCGGACGTGAAATAAGGATAAAATACGGCGAAGCATTGGATGATGACGGAAATATTTGTGACCACAGCGGAGATTTTTCAAGAGAGGAGGGCTTTGAACTCGTAAACGAAGATGTGTTTATATGCAACGGAGGAAAAGACGAGGAATATGCGCCGACATTTTTGTATCATGGATTTAGGTACGCACAGGTCAGCAATGCGCCGAGCGATTTCAAAATTGTGGCACAGGTTGTTCATACGGATTTGAAAAAAATCGGTGAATTTAGGTGCAGTGATGAGCTGCTTAATAAAATACATATGGCGTCTGTGCGGTCTACGCTTACGAATTATCATGGCATACCCGAGGATTGTCCGCACAGAGAACAAAACGGCTGGCTCGGTGATGCGCATTTGTCATCGGATCAAGCAATGATGAATTTTGATATGGTTAAGGCGTACAAAAAATATGTCAAGGATATCACCGATACCCAAAGACCGAACGGAGCTTTGTCGGGCATTGCGCCGACCTCGAACTGGGGATATAACTGCGGAGTATCGTGGACGGCGGCATTTTTGATAATTCCATGGAATGTGTATGTGCATACCGGAGATAAACAGATGCTCGAAGAGAACTGGGACAGATTTGTAAAGTTTTCGGATTATTGCGAGAGAATGTCGGATAATTATATCTTTGAACTCGGCTACAACGACTGGTGTCCGCCGAGCGGAATAAAGGTTTGTTCGTCGGAGATTTTAAATACCGCTTATTTGCACAAGGTGTTTGAACTTATGGCAAAGATAGGGCAATTGCTCGGAAAAGAGTATGAGTGTTATATCCAAAAGGCAGATGCGGTGAAAAGCGCTTGGGTCGAAAAATTTTGGCGCACAGACGAGTGGAAAGACAATCAAACGTTTTTGGCTTGCGCCTTGTACCATAACTTTATAGATGATGAGAAAGAGAGAAAAGAAACGGCTGAAAGACTTGCGAAGCTGATTGAACAGAGCGATTATCATCTCGAAATGGGAATATTCGGCATAAAATATGTTTTCACTGTTTTGTCGGAATACGGATACGGCGATGTTTTGTACAGGGCGGTTACAAACCCGACTTGCCCGAGTTATGCGTACTGGATAAACAGCGGAATGACAACCCTTTGCGAGAGCTGGGGCATGGGTTCATCGCTCAATCACCATATGTTCAGCGAGATAGACAATTGGTTTTATAAGTATTTGGCGGGAATAAGCGTTTCAAAAGACGGAATAACCGTTAAGCCGATAAAGTTAAGCGGCGTAAACCAAGTAAAAGCGAAACACAGAGGAATTTCGGTTGACATAGAGAACGATGTGTTAAAGCTTGAGGTTCCGGACTGTTTCGACAAGGTTACCGTTAATTATAACGGGAAAGAAGAGGTTGTCGGCTCGGGAAGTTATATATTTAAATAAGAAAATGATAAATGAAATTATAAATAATAAGAGGAGGAAAAAGATGAGAAAGAAGTTTATTAAGAGAGTGTCAATGGGACTTGCGGCATTTGTTGCTTTGGCGGCGAATGCATATGCGGTGAATGTAAAAATGTATGACGAATGTGTTTCCGTATCAGGAACAATCAAGGCGGCAAAAAGCGGCGAAAAAGTAACTGTTTCGGTATTGCCGCAAGGCGAGAGTTGGGATGGAATAAGTCAAACAGGCGAAATTCAAAAGGACGTGGAATATTACGGTGAGGCAGAGCTTGACGCCAATAACGGCTATAAAACATTGTTTATGTTGAACAAAGCGGGTCGTTATTCCGTTTATATCGGCGTTGAGTCATCAGAAAAGCCCGACAAGGCAGATTTTGTCTATATGTCGACCCAGGCATACAAAGGCTTTGTCGAAAATACGGATAAAAATTCTCTTGCGGCGTATATAAATTCCAATAAAGAAAATCTCGGTATTGATGTTGATTTAATCGATAATGCTGAAGATGCAGCGAATATCTCGGATATTTTGTTTGATGAGTTGAAGCTTCCGCTTAAAGTCGATGCGGTTGATGATTCGCAAAAGTCAGAACTTCTTAAAAATATCGAAAAGGCGGTTGCGTTAATCTGCTTGAACAACGGTAAAATTTCGGATATTAACAGCTTTTTGAGTTTATATACGCTCGGCGAAAAAGAAGGAAAGTTTTATAACAGTGATTTTTCAAACGAAATACTTAAAGGAATATTAAATAAAAATTTAAAGACATTTGCCGAGCTTGACAATGCGGTCAGAGATTCGATAATTTTGGTAAGTATAAATCATGGTTCCGAAACAAAAATCAGTCAGGTGCTGAGCGGTTATTCCGAAATTTTTACGAATACAAACAAGTCGGGATTAAATGCGTCCGTTGCAAAGGCTGCACCGTTTAAAACCGTTGATGAACTTAAAAATTTCGTTTCGAATTATAAAGACGGCTCAAATAACGGCAGCAGCTCCGGCAGCAGTGGCGGAAGCAGCGGCGGCAGTTCGGGCGGCGGACTTATGCCGGGTGCGCTCAATCCCAATCCGTCAAAAGATGATAATACAGATATAAAACCGACCTACGTTTTTGATGATATATCAGAGCTTGATTGGGCGGTTGACGCAATAACGCAATTGTACTATAAAGGCGTCATAAACGGAAAAACGGAAAGTTTATTTTATCCGAATGATACGGTAACACGTGAGGAGTTCGCAAAAATGATTACGCTTGCATTTGATATGAGACTCATCGATAACGAATTTCCGTTTGAAGATATAACGAATGAGGACTGGAGTTTTCCGTATGTAAAAACAGCGTATCTTGCCGGAATTACAAACGGAATAGATGAGAAAACTTTCGGCAAGGGAACAAATATATTGCGGCAAGACTTGTGTGTTATGGTTTACAGAGCGATAAAATCGGGCGATTATACCTTGACGGGTACAAGCGATATTGCTTTTAACGATAGCGAGAATATTTCCGATTACGCAAAAGAGGCGATTCTTGCCATGGCGGGCGCAGGGATTGTTTCCGGCGATGAAAACACGAATTTTAATCCGTTTATGTCGGCAACGAGAGCGGAAGCCGCCAAAATTATATATCTTACAAAACAGGCTATAAAATAAAGTCGAAAATAAGGAGGTACAGCTATGATTAAAAGATTTTTTTGCATATTATTATGCTTGGGACTCGGTTTAAATTCAATAATGTATACTTTTTCGTTCGCTGCTGAGGACGTAAATATTCAAGAAGATAAAACTTCCAAAGAAATGTTTCTCCTCTCATATCTCGGAATAATCGAGGTGACAGAGGATGAATCTAAGGTAAAAACCATAACAAGAGGGGATTTTTCCGAATATATTTGTAAGGCTTTTAAAATCGGCGAAGTAACCGATAAAGTATACTTTATCGATGTGCAAAGCGATTGCTGGGCGGCAAAGTATATAAACGCATTATACGAGAGCGGGATAATCAGTCCCGCTGCGGATAAAATGTTTAACCCCAACGATAATATCACATACGAACAGGCGTGCAAAATGCTTGTGTATGCATTGGGGTACGGCAAGTGGGTAAACTACACCGGCGGTCCGATGAATATTTTTACCGAAATTGCGGCAAGAGCAAAATTTGGAATTTCGCCGGCAGATGCAAATGCTCTTTCTGTTGAGGAATGTGCGGCGCTGTTGTATAAGGCAATGCAGATAGACCTGCCTGCGTTCACGGGGGAATCGGGTGAGCGTGTAAAGTCGGGCGATACGATATTTGAAGCATATCACAGCATTTATATAAGAATCGGTCAGGTGAGAACAGTCGGAGGCTTGAGCCTTGATAATAATTGTGTGGAGAACGGCAAGGTTCAGATAGACACCGAAATGTTTGATGTTGATGATAAATGTGATATAAAAGATTATTTCGGACAACGGGTAGAGTATATCTATAAAAAAAGCGATCCTTTTAAAACGGTAATTTATATGGAACGCATCAACGAAAATGATAAAATTTCTGTAAGCTCTAAGGATATAAAATCGGTTGATGAAAAATCGGGTACTCTCGAATATTATACCGATAACGGTTCTAAAGTAAAAAAGTTGAATTTTGATCCGAAATCGAATGTCTTTATAAACGGAAAAGAAATGGAAACGAACCTAAAGGACAGGATGCAAGAATTTTCGGACGAAAGCCGAAAGGGTGTAATTGAGTTTATCAAAGCCAACGGGGCAAACGGGTTTAATCTTATAAACATTAAAAGCTATGAGATTTTTGTTATAGGAATGTGTGACGAAATGACAAATACTGTTTATAACTATTATAATTCTGAAAACAAAATTATGCTCAATGATGCGGAATATCTGAATATTGTCGACACAAACGGAAAGAAAGCCGATTTGCCGAAGGCTTTTCCTGCTGTTGTTATGATTGCAAAGTCGGACAATCTCGAAAGTATCGATATAATTTGCTGTAACGAAAAGAAAGAGGCGGCGGTATCGTCGGTGAACACAACCGAACGTGAAATTACATCCGGTGAGATAACGTATAAAATCGATAAAACGGCATATGAAAACTTGGATGCGAGCATAAAGACAGGAAAAACATATTCGATAACGCTCGATATTTTCGGCGAAATAGTATATATTACCCCGAAAATCGATGATGCTTTTAAGCTTGGCTGGCTCAAAAAAGGGTATTTGACGGATAAAGGGTTTGGCGAATATTCACTGTGCCTCGACATATATGATCACGAAACGGGAAAATCAAATAAGCTTTATATGGCTGATAACATAACGATTGACGCCGAAAAATATAAGTCGTCAAAATATCGCACTGTTGTATCGGCTCTGCCGGGTACGAACGAGCTTGATGAGGGCAGGCAATACGTAAAAATCGAACCGCAGATTATAAGATATTCTTTAAACGAAAATAGCGAGCTTACAAATATCGATTCCGCAAATTGCGGAGCGAATGAGGATAAGGACAACACTTTGTATAAAGTCGGAGAGGGTCAAAAATATTTTTCGGCATCAAACTCATGGCTCGGTATTGATATGATGTGGTCAAACGGTTATACAAAGATGTTTATGGTGCCTGAAGTAAGTGCGGACGGTTATATCTATATCAACGGCGACCGACGCAGTGATGACGATAATATGTACAGCAACAGCCTAACTCTTTTGGACTGGCGATTATATAATGTTGTGGGGTATAAGTGGTCGGACGAATCGTGGAACAGTGAGGCAATAGTTGTAAAACAGACATCGACAAAGGCGTATGATTACTGCTTGCTCTTTGATTCAATATACACCGAAATTGATTCGGACGGTATGATAAAAGATGTGTTGAAATGCGAGAGAGAGGGCGGCGAAGTTACTTTCTTTATCGATTCGACAATGATTGATAAGGCTAATACATTAAAGCAGGGCGATATTATAACAATCGATATCGATTACAGCGGAAAGACGGCGATCAACATAACAAAAATGTTTGATTGCGGGACACGTACATTTGAGAGTTACGGCAGTTATACCGATCCGAACAGATATTGGTACAGAGAAAATCCGCCAACAGCAACATCAGTCGGCGGTCTCGGCGGATGGCGTGTCAATGCGGCACAGCTTGCCAAAGGTTATGCAAAGACTGTTAAGGGCAGTATGGTTTCGATGGCATATACCCTTGCGGATGCACGTGACGGAAAGTCGGTTATGCCAAAGGGTGGAGCGCCTATAACAATTGTTGATAAGAACGAAACAAGAAATAATAAAATTTATTCCGGAAGTATAAATGATATTAAATCATATGATGTTTTCGGCGAGGATTGTTCGTTCGTTGTTTATTGTGCATATAGCGGAAATGTAAGAGAAATTATTGTTTATAAATAAGGTGGTTAATATGTTCAGACATAAAATATTCTGCGTTTTTCTTATAGTTATGTTATTGACCGAAATCGGGGTGCCGAACATATTCGACACTCCGGTCGGTGCAGCAGAAAACGCCTTGTTTTACGATAGCTTTGATGATTACACCAATGATGCAATAACAGATGTATGGCAGACAAATAATGTCGGCAGCGTTTCCGTCGATTTAAAAGGCAAGATTAAGAATTGTCTTAAAGTTACATCATCAAATACGGAAATGATAAATATTGCGAGAGGGTTCGGCGGCGTCTTGAATGAGAATAGGCTTAAAATAGAGTTCTATATAAAAGGCGATGCTCAAACAAAGCTTTGCTTTACCGACAGCAGTGGAGGTGATATATACGTCCTGTCGTGGGAAGGTAAAGGAATGTCGTATTCTCAAACGGGAGCAAACCGATTTGCAAAGCTTGATGAAATAAGCCTAAATCGTATGCCGAACGAGTGGAATAAGATAAAACTTTATATTGATAACACTACAAACAAATATACAGTTGTAAGCGGAAGCGGGATGGCTGAAAAAAGCTTTAATGCATCAATTGGCAGCATATGCGGCGTAAAATTTATCACATCAAAAGCCTTGTCAAAAAACATCTGTATAGACGAGCTTGTCATTACAAGCTTTGAGAATATCGGTACCGATTCGGCGAAAGCATCGTTCCTGAACGGGACGGAGAACTCAAGCGGAGCAGCGTTTATTTATAATGATGATATAACCGATGACGGACTTGAGCTTAAATGCGCAACACCCGATGACAACGGATATTACAGTGTAAAATCGGATAAAGGAATAATCAAGATCGATTTAGACGGTGATACGGCTTTGAATTGCGGCAACGGCAAGAACGTGTTTATCGATGTCAAGTATAAAGACGAGGGATACGGTTGGTTTTATTTGAGATATAAAACCGTTGACGGAGAGCAAGCGAATACAAAGGAAGTATGCTTGTACAACAGCGGTGACACGATAACAAAAAAGTTCACGCTATGCGACGCAGCAGTCAATTCAGCCGATAATGGTGCGGATTTGACGATTCTGACCCATAAGTTTGAAAAAGATGCCAATAATGCAAGCGGATATGATAATTCTTGTTATCCGGTGAATATACACGAAATCAACATATATAGTGATGAAACATATTCGCCGATAGATGTAAAGGTCGGTACGAATAGTGTCGGAAACATATTCTTTGATAACGAAACGCCGTCATTTAAGATTGAGCTTTTAAATCAAAGCGCAAACACCCAAAGCTTTTCGGTTGCATATTCGATTAACAAGTATGACAGAGAGATGCAATCGCAAACGACAGACGGAGGTGAAAATGATTTCACTTTGGCATCGGGCGAAAATACGCTGTTTCGTATTACGCCACCGCAAGGAGAGTATGGCTTATACCGTTTGGATATAGATGTATACAATTCGGGCAATATCAAACAGGAAACGATTAATATTCCTTTTTCGAGGTGTGTAAAAAATACGGACACAAACAAAAGTATGGGTACCAATGTTCATTTATCAAGACCCGATAATGGCGACCCGGACAAAACAATGTGTCTGCTTAAAAATGCAGGCATAGATTCGGTGCGTGATACCATTGACTGGTACAGATACGAAAAAAGTCCCGGTGTATATAAGCTGACAAACGAACAGGAAAAGCTATTGGATGCGGCAAAGAAATACGGAACTGACGTTTTGCTCATACCGCTCGGACGAAACGGAATTTATGACGGAATGTTATCAAAACCAAAGCTTATGACAAAAGAGGCGGCGGTGCATTACGGCGACTTTGTTTATAACCTTTTAAAGGAAGAAAAAGTGCGCAGCGGCGTCAACAGAATCGAGATATGGAACGAGCCTGATTTGGGAATATCCAACATTGACCCCGATAAAGAGGTTGACGCAACAAATGTTTCAAACGGCGAGAATTATAAGTATCGTGCGAAGCTGTATTCGGATATGTTGATTGAAGGATACAAAGGTGCGGCGAGAGCCGAAACAGAGCTGCAAAAGGATTATATGATAGGCGGCTTTTCCATGCAATGCTTTTGGTGGTGGTCGGCTGGGCGAAAGTATATGGATTTAACGCTTGATAATCTTAAAAAATCAGAGGATGCGGCGCAATATGGCAACGGACAGTTTTTCGATGTTTTTGCCATACATCCGTATTGCGGCAAGGATACAGAAAACGGATATGAGGGAACATATGTGTCGAATCAGTTTGACGGTCTTGCCGCCGAGATAGAAAGCTATAAAGGTTTGATAACGGGCGGCGATGAATTTGTTGCAGAAGGCATCGATAAGTGGAAACCCGCAAAAGGCAAGATTACCGGCAATACCTATGATTTCACCTTAAAGGACGGTGCTTGGTGTACCGAATTCGGTTTATCGACAGCGGTATATCCCAACTCTGTATCAACCGGAATGAAAAACATCGGCACGGATTCAACCCCGATATATGAGGTACAAAAGAACAGGGATTGGTTACAGGCGTTAAAACTGATTCGGGGCTTTGATGTTATAAAAACTGCGGATTTTAACAATCGGGTTTGGTTCTATGATTTTATCGATGACGGCGTTCGTGATAACGAACACGAGTATAAGTTCGGAATGTTGAATAACTGGGACGATACGGTTCCGTATTCGGCGAAATATTCGTATCTTGCGGCGGCAGCATATAATAAGCTGACCGAAGGGGCGACAAAGTCAGAGATGTTTGACGATTATATGAAATATACAGATAACCCCGATGACGGAAAGAAATATTCGACCCTGACGTTCATCTCAAAATATACCGCACCGAACAGAAATGTTTATATGCTGCGCACAACAAAAGCTGCGCCGCAATATATAAGTCCGTGGGAGGTATGCAGTGGATTTCCGACAGACAAAAACCGCCTGAAGTTTTATGATATGCTCGGCAATCGCATAGATTCGTCGGAAATAATAAGCGGAAACAAATATAAGGTTACGACAGAACCATATTATGCGGTTGACGGTGAGGATATAGATTTGCCGCAGAACAGCGGCACGCCGAAGATATATTTTATAAAGGATAGTGATACGGATAAGGTGTATGAAAGCATTTCGCCGAGCGAAATAAATATTTCGTCATTCAAGTTTATGATAGATTTCGGTGATAAAACCGAACCTGATGATTACAGAGTAATAGTTGCTCTGTACAACTGCGACAAACTTGTACAAATGCTTTATAAATATAAATACAACGGTGTATCAAAAGAAGGCAACAAAAAAGTTTTCTCGGTGAACGGACTTGTCTGCGGCAGCGATTATGACAGGATAAAAATTATGGCAATCGAAAACCTTAGCAATATTAAGCCCATAGCGAGGGCGTTTGAAAGTATAAGAGAGGAGTGACAAAAAATGAAACATTTTAAAAGATTAACAGCCTTGATTTCGGCTTTTGCGATAATGCTGTGCTTTCCGAACGGATTCGGCGCAGAGAAAAAGCCGGAGCATAAATTCAGTTCGGATAAGAATGTCGCAGAGGCTTTTCTTGACGACAACTTTGAATCGAGCGGATTTTCGTATGTTAATTTCGGCTCTGTCGAGGGTGCGAATATAGGTATGCGAGGCGGTGAATATTGTTGGGTGCTTGACCCAAAGAACAATCAGACAAAGGCGCAGATAAATTTCATATTTTCTGATGATTTTAAGCCTAAATCCGAATTTGACGGAACAGAGTACGAATTCGAGATTGAATACTATGACGATTTGTCATCGTTCTTTCAGGTGAATTGCGATACATACGGCGAGGAAGAAGTATACGGTGAAAGAATGGTGTATTGCAGCAGCAAAAGAGCGTGGAGCACGCTTAAATTCACGGTGCAAAACGGAAAGTTTAACAAAGAGCTTGACGGAAAATATGACTTTACCATCACTTTAAAGCCGTATAACAATCAAACGAGGGATGTAATTTCAGCGGGTGAGGTAGGAATACGAAAGGTTACTGTGACCAAAAAACCGTCCAAAAACCCGATTTATGTCAAATCAGCAACAACCGAGCGCTCGGCAAATTCGTTTGAATGGTACGCAAAGGAAAAGAAGGCCGAAGCAGAGATTGAGAATTTGACGAACAGCGAAGCCGATGTAAACATACGGCACAGAATAGTTTCGGACTCGTACGATGTTGTTTATGAAAAGACAGAGAAAGTAAAATTCAAGGCAAAAGAAAGCAAAAAGCTGTCTATTGATGCCGGAGAGGTTCAAAAATGCGGAATCTATTGGTATGAGGTCAACATATCCTCGGACGATAAGAGTATTAACAGTACATTCCGTCCGATAAAAATCGCAATACTTAAAACCGATCCCAACGGGATAAAGGACGATAATATTGCCCTTTCGATTATGTGGAGAAGGTATGATAAAGAACGACAAAAGATGCTTGCAGACACACTTGCGCTGACAAATTCGTTCGGTGCAAGGTTAGAGGTGCTTTGGTATGATATGATAAATGACAGCGGCGAACCTGACTGGAGTAAGAGTTATTGCGCTTATCCGTATGAACTTTTAACCCAATATGGTATGAACGCATATTTTCTAATATTCGGAACAAGCAGTCGAGTTGCGCCCGGTCTTTCCTATAAAGAGATGCCCAAAACGCCGGAACAGATTGAAAAGTGGAAGATGTTTTGCAGAACCGTTGCCGAGGTAACAAAGGGGACTACGCCTCGTTTTGAAATATGGAACGAGCCTAACCTCTCTAATTTTAACTATAATGTAAACATAGACAACGGTTATACATGGACTAAAATGGGAATTGCGGCGCACGAGGCTATAACAGAGGTGAACCCAAATGCAATTGTGGCAGGCCCCGGCGTAACGGGAATATATCAAGGCGAAGAATATACCACATCAAATTATATCGGCGGCAAGCATTTTTTTGAACAGGCAATGGACGCAGGAATGTGGAAAACGTTTGATTGTATATCAATACATTCGTATATGTATTCCGCACCCGAGGGAACAGCGGGCCCGGCGGAGATTCAAGCCCTCAAGGATATGTATACCGCAAAGGGAGCACCCGAACCCAAAGTGATGATAACCGAGGCGGGATATACAACGACAGACGCATATGTAAAAACGCCGTATGTACAGGGGGCGCTGAATGTCAGATATATATTGTATTATAAGGCGAACAACGCATTTGATGATATTGTATGCCTTTATAACTATGATAGAATCGGTTATCAGGATAACCAGAGAGAGGCGAGCTTCGGACACGTTGAGTCATCCTTTGACGGTAACAAAAGATACGGAACATACGGCTTTCCTCGCGAGTCGGCTCTGATGATTACGGCAATGAATTATGTCATGGCAAAATCCGACTTTGTAAAACAATATCAAAGCAATGACGGCATAGTTCAAGTCAGCGAGTATGACAGCAAAAAATGGGGTAAAAAGTTTATCACATTGCATTCAACGGGAAATGACAGAGCTGTAACCTTGAAATTAGGCGCCGATAAGATAACATATTATGACGAATGGGGAAACGAACAAGAGATTTACGGAAAAGACGGACTGTTTACGTTTAGAGCAAAGTCCGCACCGACATATATTTTAGGGGATATAAAAGATGTTGAGTTCACAGAGAATGATGCTTTTATTGGATACGACAGCCTTAAAACGGAATGTGCGGTGAATAATTCGACAACCGTTCCGATAACAAATTATACAGATAAAGATTATACGATAGAGGCGATTGTTCCGAGCTGCGGCGAGGTTGCGGGCGTAACGGATTTAAAAGCGGGACAAAACGGTACGGTGACAATCAAAAACTCCGCACCTGTCGGAACGGAATACATTATGACGCTGAATGTAAAAGACGGCGACAAGACGGTACAATCTTTGGATTATAACATTAAATCGGATATGCCCGTTAAAGTCGATTTAGAGTGTACTCTTGCTCCCGGGGACGATATAAACAGATGGAACGGTGTATTTAAGGTCAAAAACGTTTCGGCAAACTCCTCTCTGAAAGGGAAATTACGATTTACAAGTCCGAGCTTGTTTGACGGAATGGGTGATATAGACATAGGTCTTATTCCGAGAGGGCGAACGGGCGAGGTTGAATTTAACCTGCCCAAGCTTGTTAAAAAAGGTCAGTATACGTTTGAATACGAATTGACCGACAGTGATAACAACGTCTATGAATTTTCACAGCCTCTCGACTTTACCGTTGCGACATATGCCGAGAGAAAGCCGAAAATTGACGGAGTCTTGGAACAAGGCGAATGGAAGTATGATTCATCGATGTACGCCGACAGCCTGGAACAGGTTAAGAAGCTTCCGAATTGGAAGGGCGCAGATGATTTATCGGGAAGAAGTGCGATAGAATGGGACGAAGATAACCTTTATATGTATGCCGAGGTGACGGATGATATATTCAGAAATGTAAGTCCGGTATCGAAAAACTGGAACGGTGACTCGATACAGTTCGGTGTTATATTTAAGGACAGCGGAGTTGTCCTTATCGGTCAGGCAGGCACAACATTCCACGAAATAGGCATTGCGCTTTCGCCGACGGGGCCGTCGGTATATCGGTATTTGTCACAGGATAATTTCTATTCTGCCGGTGAGGTCGAAAATGCCGAGGCAATGGTTAAAAGGACAGGAAACAAAACAATATATGAGCTCAAAATCCCGTGGAAGAACCTGCTCTTGCCGAACCAACAGCCCAAAGAGGGCGACACTCTCGGATATTCGTTCTTGATTAACGAGGATGACGGCGAAGGCAGAAACGGTTGGATTGAATATGCAAGTGGAATAGGTCTATCTAAAGATACAAGCCTGTTTACCGTTCTCAAACTCATAAAATAACAAGAGAGGTGACTTATATTATGAAAAAATTCAAAAAAATATCATTATTGTGTGCAACACTCGGCATAGTGTTTGCGACGGCAACGACTGCTTTTGCCGACGACGGCAAGGAAATAAAAAAGTTTTATAACTTTAACGACTATACCGCAGAGGTCGGCTCGGATATTATGCCCGATGAAAATTGGGACTATCTTGTCGGAAAATATAACCAATTCGGCTCTGCATATGCGGATGAAGAACATCAAAGAGTGTTAAAAGCTAATAATATTTCGGAACCGAACTTTTATTTCGGACAGTCGATAAATACGGGAAATCTGCATATCAACTTTGATGCAAAAGCATTGAGTCCATCACAAAGATTGACGTCTATATGGTATCATCAGCGAAATTGGGGAACGGCAACCCTTCCTCGAAGAACCGAAACGAATCCATCGGGTTACAGTATACTGCTGAGAATCAATTCGGAACAGAATGTATTCAGTTGGTATCAAAAACCGGGTAAGAACACAACGAGTATGCTCGGTTGGGACTATCTGGTAAGCGATAAAAAAGTCGATTTTACACAGTGGCACAGATTCGATATTATAACAAACGGACTGTCGGGCGATGATTGCTATGCGGATATATATTTAGACGGTGAAAAAATGAATGAAACGCCGATATATTTCGGTGCGTCAGAGGGTTTTCATACATTTGGGTTAAGACTTGAAGAGGGAACAGGGTCAAATCCTATGGGCGCATATTTTGATAATGTGAGAGTCCACAGATTCAGCGGCGAAGAAAGCCTTGAGATGAATATCACAAGCGATGAGCGTGTTGGCTTAAATGACGGAAAGTTAAAAATTCATTTATCCGACTTTGTTGATACCGGGATGCTGACAAAAGATAATATCGATATACGCCAAAAGGGCGGCGGAAGCATATCGAATTTTTCGATAACGCCGGATGCAAACGGCGGCGGTTTTGATGTCAACTTCAGCGGCGCAATAGAGCCGGGAAGATATGAGATAAGGCTTTCAGACAATGTTAAGGGTAAGCTTACAGGTGCAGTATCGACCGATGCATTGATGTTTAAAACCGATTTTAAAACGGTAAATGTAGACGGCAGCATATATGATAATGACTTTAACGATTATACATCAACGGACGGAACACCGCCGAGCGGTTTTTCGGTGTCGGGTGAAAAGTCATACGCTAAAAGCGTTGAGGGCAAAAACGGCGGCAACGATAGGGCATTCGGATTGAAATCCGATGAAAACGGAAGAACCGTTCAGAGATATATGACTAAATTTAACGCAGATATACGTCCCGATTCCGACGGAAATATCAGCTTTGACTTTACTGTTCCGACTGCGGATAAGGGCGAAGTGAGGTTTTATCTTTCAACGCCGAATGACCCCGAAAAAAACGCTCCGAACGCTTTGTTCAAGGTTGATTCAACAGGAAATGTCTATATTGCCGATTCGGAAACGGCAAACCCGTCCAAAAAGCTTGACGGAATAAGGCTTGCGGCAAACGAGTGGCATAATGTCAACGCTAAAATAAGAACCGACGGAAAAAACGGTGAAAGAATAGAGCTTATATTCGACAACTCATCGGAGTATAAAGTTAGCTATACCGCGCCGTATTTCAGTGATAAAACGGTTGACGGAACAGGTATGGGATTTGTACCCAGAGAAGGGTTTACGGCGGCTGTTGATAATATTTCGGTAAGGACAAATATGAACGTTGCGTGTCCTGAGGTAATAAGCATAAAGCTGTTTGACAATCTCGGCAAAGAGCTTAAAACCGAGGGAAAAATAACGGCAATGACATCATATGCGGAAATAAAGTTTAACACCGTTGTAACCGATGATACACAAGAGCTTAAAAACCACATTATTCTAAACGAAAACACTTGGACAAAGGACTATGACTGTTCGGTTGTGACAAGTGAGGACGGAAGAAGTTCGACCGTTGTTTGCGGTTTTCCGCAAATGCTCGAAGAAATGTCAAACTATAAACTTGTTGTTAATGCGGGGATTCCGTCGAGGCTTTCGGACAGCGTTAAATCCGTTTTGACCGATGAGCTTAATTTTATAACCGACAGAACAAAAGCGTTGTCAATCGGCGGTTTTGACCCTGACGGAAATGCGACGAGTGAGCTTACCTTTACAAAGAACGATTCCTCGGCGGCGGATCTTTTATACGGTGCGGCTCAATATGAATATAAAAAGTGTATGGTTGACGGAGTCGAAACCGATGTGCCGATTATGAAAGATTTTAAATTCAAGCGTATTGTCATCGATAAAGATTTTATCGGTTCGATAACAGAGAGTGTTGATTTGCCGATTACCGGCGGTAACGGCGAAACAGGCGAAGAAACAAGCCCAAAGGTTGAGAACAAATACTATCTTTGGAAGTATCCGTCCATGCATAAGGTTTTGTTAGACAGCAAAAACGTTTTGCAATAATGATAGGTATATAGACAAACTTAGTTTTATAATGCTTGCGGCAAGATATTGTTACATTGCCGTCCGGGAGCGGCAGACGGAACCGGGCGAAGGGCGGTCAATTCAAAACAATATCTTGCTGAAAATAGCTTTGTCTACAGAAAACGTTTTGCAATAAAAATGTGAAAAAATAAAATTATAAATTAAATATATTTAAAAAGAGAGGATGACAAAAATGAAAATGACACAAAAATTAAAAAAAGTATTGGCGCTGACAATCGGCGCCTCGATGGCGGTATCACTTTGTACAGGTTTGTCCGTATCCGCACAGCCTTTCAGTCAGCCCGACGTAATCAACCAATTTGATACGATGCAGGGATATTCAAAGGTTCTGAACCAACTTACAGACCTGCCGGCTCTGTTGGTTACACCGAGATATGAAAGTCAGGCATACGCAACGGCGAGCGTAACAGCCAATGACGGCGATACTTATATGAAAATTGTCAAAGACACCGCTTTGAATTTGAACGGAGCATCATTGACATGGGTGTTTGATGAGGTAATACGAAAAGGAATTATTACCATGAGCTTTGATATAAAGTATCCGTGGAACCCAGAGGCGAACGATAAAAATCCGTATTTTTTTATTGAACGTATACCTAACCTCGTAAACGATAATCCGACCGACTGGTTCAAAGAAAATGACGAGAACGGCAATCCCATATATGATTATGATCACCGCTCATTTATGTCCATAAATGAATCAGGGATATCTGACGGAATAATAAATTCGGGTACAAGCGACTCCGACAGCGTAAACGTGAGCGAACTCGGTAATAAATGGAATAAAGTCACTATAGAATATAATGCCGAAACAGGCAGGTCGGTTTTGTATCTGAACGGACAAAAAATCAGCGAGCGCAGCAACTCGAATGACGGTACAAAACGTATCAATATAATCACATCAGGCAGAGGCAATGCTGTTGATAACGAAATACTGATTGACAATATTTATATTCGTCACAGCCAAAGCGAGCTCGGCGAAATTCCGGCAAAAGCGGATTATGCGAAGAACGGCGTTAAGCAAAACGGCGGTGTTGTTAAAATGGCATTTGCGGAAACACTCAAAGCCTTTGGTGACGAAAGCGAATATTTTCCGACTGATTTTGTGCTTAAAGACTCAAACGGCGGCGTGATCGAAAACGGAATAACGAATGTAGAACAGGATTCGGATAAACCCGAAATCAAATTTACCCTCGGTAATTTATCAAAAGGTTCATATACGATAGGTCTTTCTGAAGCTGCAAAATCCGGAACAGATCAATATCAAGGAGTACTGAGCGGAAAATTCCCCGGAGAGATAATTTTTTCAACGGAGGGTAACGCACAAAACCAACAAGATGCAAGACGATATTATGTTAATGAAAATTTTGAAGGCTATAACGGCGGCATGGCAAACGGAATGGTGAGCAATCTTTTTGGGTATTCAAATGCGGCAAATATGACAAAGGTGACCGAAACGGATTCTCAACATAAAAACAACTTGGCAATCAACGCAACGGATAGGATGATATGGAAGTTTGATGAAAACATAAAGGGCGGAGTGTTTAACATTGAATTTGATGTAAAATCAAACGGCAAGAACTGGGGAATAAATCTTATAAAAGCACGTGATTTTTTGACCCAAAACTATGTACCGGGTGATTATTGGGAAACATTAAAGCCGGGTAATAAGTCCGGTGCGACTGTCGCAGACATACAAGAGCCGACACAAAGTAAGGATTTAGCACAGTATAATTATTATAATAAAAAACTCAACGAAGCTCAAAATGCGGCAACTGAAGCGGGACAGACATTTGATAAAGATGCATGGCTTGTCGATAATTGGGTAAATGACTGGAGAACATATCGTGTTTCAGATGAGCAAGAGGCGGTAAATTCCAGATATGAAAGCCGACGGATAAGCTTGATAAGAAGTTTTATTCTCGGAACAACAAATGCTGCGAGTGAATATTCATACAGTGAAACACGAAATCAATGGTCAACCTATGGAGCGAAAAAGATTAATGATATAGACTCGGAGTTCCCGACTGCGACCTCGGATTGGACGCATATAAAGGTCAAGATTGACACCGAGGCGGCGAAGTATTATTTGACCGTTGGTGATAAGACGGTTGAGCTTCCGTATAACCCATACAATTTTAACACGGCGGGTTCAACGGATGCTGAGGATATTCCGGGGTATGCAACATCGTACGATATAAATACCGGTAAGCTTAAAGTTACACCCGGATTCGGCGGCATCGGACTTTATGCGGAAGCAGCCAAAGATACACCGGTACAGTTTGATAATGTACAGGTATATACCGACGACAGTTATAATTCGTATTCCACTTTCGATAATGCGGCGAGAGGAACATTAGCCGTAAGCGCTCAAAGCGGCTCATCGGGGGTTGATATGCCCGATTGGTTTTTTCCGGAGAGTTTAAACAATTCTTATATACAATGGAATCCAAACGGTGTGACGTTGGTAAATGGTGACGGCAGAAATAAAACCGAGAATTCTTCGGATAAGTCATTGATGATTAACTGCCCAAAGACCGGTGCCGGTTCTCTGCTGCATATGCTTAACGTTCCGATTAAATCCGGCAGAGAGTTTAATATTGAGTTTGACTATAAGTGCGATCAGGAACAGTCAATTATGCTTGGATTGGTTGAGGGCGGAAATATTCTTCCGTATTCTTTTAATCAATGGAATAAATTAGACGGACAAGATTTGTCGGGCAAAACAGAAGATACTAAAACATCAAGCGGCGCGTGGGATGATTCCAACAAATATACAAGCAGGGTTATACTTTATAATCGCGGAGAGAATGACAGTGCACAAGTCGGTGATCGCTTTAGATTCAGAAACGGAACAAACGCATACCTTGAGCTCGGTGCCGCCGGTATGCAAGATGCGGTATCAAAAGACGATGAAACAAAGACGATTGGCTATACAAAAGGTCAGTGGCATCATATAAAGCTTAATGTTAAGCCGAACGGAAACGTCCTGCAAGAAACATTGACCGTTACATATGAAGACGGAACATCAGTAACGTCACAGGCGTATAACACAAACCTTGCATCGGTCAATGATATTGCGGCTTTGCTATTCAGATTTAATGATGCCAGAGCGTATGTTACCGCAAACAATGCACAGCACCTTATAGACAACCTCGCCGTTTATGAAGTTGGCGATGTCAATAACACATATCTGACAAACGTATCCGCAATCGACGCCGATGGAACGGAAAGCGTTATTAATGATGCCTGCAAGGCAACGACAAAACAGCTTAAGCTTAACTTCTCGGGCAAGCTTGCAAGCACAAACGGTATCAGTATCGGAACGGCAGGCGAAACCGCATTAACGCCGGAATACACCCTGTCAAATGATAAAACGTCTGTATTGGTATCATTTAACAGAGCCTTGCTTCCGGATGAAAAAATCAATATTGCTATCGGTTCCGATCTTGATACAGAAAGAGAGTCGTATCTGCAAAAAGCCGAGCCGTACAGCGCACAAATAACCGTTACGGCGGCAGAGGGAGAGCTTAAGCTTGCCGAAGCAAGACTTTATAAGTGGGTCAATTCGAGAACATATCTTTCAGAATACGGAAACGTAGCAACAACGGCGGGATATTATCCGATGGGTGCAGAGGCTTTGAATGATGTAACATCAGAGGATAAATTTAAGCTTGTCGTAAAAGGAACGAATTTCTCAGGCTCGGAGTATGAGGCTTGCATTATGCAATGCGTATATGACAGCAGCAATCGTTTGATTGATATTAATATCATCCCGAAAAAGATAAACCAAGGTGTGTTTGATATGTCACAGGAAGATATTTCGTGCGCAAAAGAGAATGCAGCCAAGATAAAATTCTATGTATGGCGTGACAATACACTCATTCCCGTTGCGAACTATCTTGATTATGACGTGACGACAACGGCGGCGGAACAGCCGACAGAATAATATCAAATTTGTACAAGGCGGCATTTCGCCGCCTTGTACGACACAGTTTAGGCGATTGTAAAATGTGAAAATGCATAATTGCGGACAACCAAATTTAAAATCCAAAATAATTTTTACATTGCCGTCCGGGAGCGGCAGACGGAACCGGGCTTCGGGCGATAATTAAATTATTTTGGATTTATAATGCGGTTAATGCGTATACAAACGCCTAACGACACAGTTTAAAAGGAGCAATGACATAATGAACATTAATTTGGATTTTACAAAAACAACAGGAAAAAAGATAAAACCGATGCACGCAATAAACGGCGGTGCTGTCGGTGATTATGACGTTTCGGAAAACAGTGCGGATATAATAAGAGAGCTGAATATTCCGTATGCACGAAATCACGATGTTGCATATCCGTTCGGCCAGGGTGTGTTTGTCGATGTGCATTGTATTTTCAGAAACTTTGATGCGGACGAGAACGACCCCGATTCATATGATTTTTATTACACCGATATTTATGTTAAAGAAACGATTGAAGCAGGGGCAAAAATTTATTATCGTCTCGGTGAATCGATTGATCACGGAAAGAAGAAAAACTATGTTCATCCGCCAAAGGATTTTGCGAAATGGGCGAGAATATGCGAGCACATCATACGTCACTATAACGAGGGCTGGGCAGACGGATTTGAGTTCGGCATAGAATACTGGGAAATATGGAACGAGCCGGAGGGTGTTCCGGCAAGCAATTACACGCCGATGTGGACGGGAACAAAGGAACAGTTTTTTGAGTTTTACAAGACAGCGGCAAATCATTTGAAAGACTGTTTCGGAAATTCGATAAAAATCGGCGGCTATGCGGCGATTTCGATTTCGGGATTGGCTAAAGAAACGGAAGATGAGAGAGAATACTGGCCGGGAAACCTGCGTTCGGGTACTTTGTATTACGCCGAGTATATTCGTGATTTTCTTGAATATATTTCATCGGAGGAAAACAGAGCGCCGCTTGACTTTTTTGCGTTTCACAAGTACAACAACAGTATAACATCATTGGAGGAGTTTAAATATTCGGTGACGGCGCTGAGAAAAACTCTTGATAAATACGGATTTTCGGATACGGAACTTGTGTGTGATGAATGGAATCATCTCACGCCCGGTAACCTCGATAAAACCAAGGGGATAACCTCCGCTGTCGGAGTTGCGGCGCAGATGTGCGAGGCTCAATTCCTGCCTGTTGATATGATGATGTATTATATGCTCAGGGGTTCGTCTTCGTATAACGGAATTTCAACGAATATGAACGGTTATGTAAAAAAAGAAAAGGCATATTATGCGTTAAAGGCGTTCGGTAAATTATATAAAATGGAAAACGAGATTGAATGCGGTGACGGCTCGGATTTTATAAAAATTTTGGCGGCGAGAGGAAAAAAAGAGTGCGGTATGCTGATTGCAAATATGGGCGTTGCGCAAAACTGTGTTTTAAATTATAAATTCGGTGATGATCCGCTTAAATCGATCTCGGTTTACGTGACAGATAAAGAACGTGACGAAAAGCTTGTATTAAAGCTTTCGTTTAAACGCAGCAATTCAAAGGCACTGTTTGTCATTCCCGAAAATTCAATTGTGTATATTAAATTTGAGTTGTTTAACGAAGAATAAAACGGGAAAAACTGCCGAAGCAGCGTATACGGACTCTTTTATGCGCTGTTTCGGTCAGTCAAATTATGAAATGGAGAAGAAAGATGAGTGACTTAATAAAAATTCCGAATGTTCCGACAGGAATGACAGATGTTATTTTGGACACGGACGCATTTAACGAAATAGACGACCAATTCGCAATAGCGTATATGCTTAGGTCAAAGGAAAAACTGAATGTAAAAGGTATATGTGCCGCTCCGTTCTATAATTCAAATTCCGATTCGCCGAAGGATGGAATGGAAAAAAGCTTTAACGAGATAAATAAGCTTTTGGATTTGATGAATGAAGCCGATAGGAAAAAATTTGTTTTTAAAGGCTCGGACGGATATTTACCTGATGAAAAAACGCCTGTTAAATCCGATGCTGCGGAGTATATAGCACGTTTGGCAAGCGAATATTGCGCCGACAGACCGCTGTATATTGTTTCTATTGGCGCAATAACGAATGTTGCGTCTGCGATATTGTTAAAACCCGAAATAATCGACAAAATCGTTGTCGTGTGGCTTGGCGGACATTCTTTAGAGTATCACGACACGGAGGAATTTAATATGATGCAGGATATTGCGGCCGCAAGAGTGGTTTTCGAGTGCGGTGTTCCGCTCGTACAGCTTCCATGCATGGGGGTTGTGGATACTTTTCGTATATCAAAATATGAACTCGAATTTTGGTTTAAAGGGAAAAACAAGATTTCGGATTATTTGGCAGAAAATACGATAAATACAGCCGACATATACGCCTGCGAAAAACCGTGGTCAAGAGTAATATGGGATGTTACCGCTGTTGCTTGGCTTTTAAATGATAACGAAAAGTTTATGCGCAGCCGAATTATAAAAAAACATATGCCGAATTATGATTATAAATATGACATTGAATCGGATGATGGCTTTATGCGATATGTCTATAGCATAAAGCGTGATGCGCTTATGGAAGATTTGATTAAAAAAATAACGGCAAATCAATAAGTGAAATTTAAAACAGAAGTAAACGCAACAGTTATATCGGCATACCGAAAAGACAATAAAAAAGTATCTGGGCTACCTTACGGATGCATTTTTGATG
>ERZ773192.1007-NODE-1007-length-31445-cov-5.315769_pt1 | contig 31445 bp, 13 predicted proteins | sample MGYA00581010_ERZ773192 | MGnify/ENA primary metagenome ERZ773192 (study PRJEB29015, sample SAMEA2737741) | human gut metagenome | biome: human gut; feature: human-associated habitat; material: faeces | place: China | collected 2012 ...
AAAGTGGTACGCGAGCTGGGTTCAGAACGTCGTGAGACAGTTCGGTCCCTATCTGCCGTGGGCGTAGGATATTTGAGGGGCGCTGTTCCTAGTACGAGAGGACCGGAATGGACGCACCGCTGGCGCATCGGTTGTCATGCCAATGGCACGGCCGAGCAACTATGTGCGGATTGGATAAACGCTGAAAGCATCTAAGCGTGAAGCCATCCCCAAGATAAGATATCCCACTATTTATAGTTAAGACCCCTTGTAGACTACGAGGTTGATAGGCTGCGTGTGTAAGTACAGTGATGTATTTAGCTTGGCAGTACTAATAGGTCGAGGGCTTGACCTTAAAAAGTCAAAGTGTCCTAGGAAAACACAAATATCTGTATTCGGTTTTCAGGGTATATTAAAGCCTTGAAAATGAGCTATGCACCATTAGCTCAGTTGGTAGAGCACCTGACTCTTAATCAGGGTGTCCACGGTTCGAGCCCGTGATGGTGTACCAATTGTGGCCCGTTGGTCAAGTGGCCTAAGACTCCGGCCTCTCACGCCGGCAACAGCGGTTCGAATCCGCTACGGGTCACCAAAAAGGAAGAAATACGGAAAACACCGTATTCCAAATAGAGTCGGTGTCGATAGCGAAGAGGGTCCACCCGTTCCCATCCCGAACACGGTAGTTAAGCTCTTCAGCGCTGAAAATACTTGGCGGGCAGCCGCCCGGGAAGATAAGGCGACGCCGACATTTTTTATTTATTGCTCAGGAAAAGAGAACAAAAGACATAATTCAACGCACTACCGGATAATATTTATTGTCTGAATATGCCTCAATAGCTCAGTTGGCAGAGCACGCGGCTGTTAACTGACGAGAGGGATCAACCGTCCGGTGGACGAAAAGTTGATTCGTCGAGTATGAAGAAACAAGGAGAATTGTGAAGCGCTCCAAGCGAGCAAGGCGACTATGTTTCAGACCGGTCACAGGTTCGAGAACCTGATTAAAGATCAACAAAACTAAATATGCCTCAATAGCTCAGTTGGCAGAGCACGCGGCTGTTAACCGCGGTGTCACAGGTTCGAGCCCTGTTTGAGGCGCCAAACAAAAAGATCGCTCATAGAGCGGTCTTTTTTGTTTCACTTTAAAATTGCACCCGAACCTGTGACACCACTAACTACAACCGTACGCGGCTGTTAACTGGCTCACCGTGCCCCGCTGCCGGTGGCAGAAAAAGGGGTGCGATGAGCAGGAAGAAATACAGAGTGCAACGTCCGCTCCAAGGACAGTTGCACGACAATATTTCTGACCGGTCACAGGTTTGAGAACATCTTAGCTCATGTTATTTCTGTACAACGACATCGCTCACAGGTTCGAGCTGCTCGTACCTCGCAGTCACCCTTTTGTCACTCCGTGACATTTCCCCTGTTAGGGGAATCTCTGTTTGAGGCGCCAAAAAAGAAGGGTAATTTTGATACAATATCAAAGTTACTCTTCTTTGCTTTTATCACACACCCCTTGCCATCTACCTCTTGATATATGGGCATTTCAGACAACTTTCACACGATTAGCAGATTGAAGCCCTCGATAGATATTTGTTCTATCGAGGACTTTATTTTTTATTAGATTATATATTGTATTTGTAATTGTCCGTAAGAAGCGATAATCGTGTAAAATATGTGATAATCGGGTGTAATAAGCAGTAATTGAGCGGAAGAAGATATCTTTTAGTGCGATCCCGGAAATATTATTTCATCTATTCAATTGAGGAGCTTTATTATGTATTCTTGCTGTGCAAAAGATCCGCAATGGAAACTCGGTAAATTCAATCAAAAAAATCGGTTAATTTGTGTTTATAGATGTGAGTTCGCTTTATGGGACTGTAAATAACTCTTTTGAATTATTTATAATTGAAATACTGGGATTATTGTGATAGTATAATGTTGAAAATAATACATTTGTGGATTGCAGAATTTATGTGATTTTTAACGGTTAAGGTGGATATTTGCCACTTAGTGCTTTAATAATATATGAATGGAAGATGCTATTATGTTTGGCAAAGGGCTTTTCGGAAGTTTTTTTGATTGGGATTTTGACGGTAAGCTTGATTCGTTTGAGCAGGCAACAGATATGGCTGCATTTATGCTCCTTATGGATGATATTAAAAAGTCCGACGGTGAAGATTTTGAAGATGAAAGCTTAGATGATAATTTATTTGATGATTCGGATGATGACGAATTATATTAAGAGTGCTGACAAGAGATAGAATATTATTTGTAAAATAAAACATTTCGCAGAATAATCTCTTCTGCGAAATGTTTTTTATTTTAAAATTATATCATATATTTTTCATAAAATCAATAAATCACAGGTCGGTTTATAAGGCTTTGCATAGTTTTAAAAACGATTCTGTATTTAGATAATATTAAACATAAAGGAGTAATGACTATGTCAGCAATCATTTCATGGAATTCAGAAAAAAGCAACTGCCGTGTTAAAAAAAACAGGTTTTATGTCCAAAAATTTTACAATTATCATAAGTATATAAAAATATCAATGTCCGATTTAATGGGCAAATGGTTAGGAAGTGTGGGAAACAATCTAAAGCTTTCGACTCTTGAAAAATACAAGTGCATTGTACGTAATCATATTGTTCCGATACTCGGTAATATACAAATCAAAGATATTTCTTCCGAAGATATTCAAATGTTTATAAACGGGTTGTTAGATAACGGATTAGCAAGATCGACAATCAATGATATTATTGTCGTACTAAATATGGGACTTACCTTCGCCGAAAAAGAATATGATATTTTATGTCCGAAAGCGGAGTTTCTAAAAATTCAGAAAAAAGAGATGAGAATTCTTTCTGCAGGAGAGCAAATCAGATTTGTAAAACATTTAATAGACAAAAATGACATATTTGGATTCGGCATGCTGCTCGCATTGTTTACCGGAATGAGAATCGGTGAACTGTGCGCATTAAAATGGGAAGATGTAAGTGAGCAAACAATTAAAATAAATAAAACCATGCAGAGAATAAATAAAAAAATATTAATACTTCATCCTAAAACAGAATCCTCTGTTAGAACTATTCCGATTCCTCGTTATATAAGTGAAACCGTTGAAAAAAATCGCAAGGAAAGCGGCTACGTCCTTCAAAGAGAAACCGCCGAATTTACCGAGCCGAGACTTTTACAATTGAAATTCAAAAAATACACAGAGGAATGTGAAATAAACAATGTCCATTTTCACGTTTTAAGACACACTTTTTCAACCAAGTGCGTTGAATCGGGGTTTGATATAAAAACATTATCAGAAATTTTAGGACATAGCGATGTGAAAATCACTTTAAACAAGTATGTTCATTCAACAATGGAACAAAAAATTAGAAATATGGAAAAAATCAGGTACGAAATTTGAAAAAAGCTTTTGTGGGTTTGGCGTTTTGCCGAACCCATTTTTTCGCAGAAGAGATTATTCTGCGAAAAAACAGAGGCAGAGGTTTTTATGGAACGAAAGTATAATGGCGGGTTGACGAGGGAACAGTTCCTCTTTTTTGAAACTAAAATTTTGGCAGAGCTGCTGACACAGGGCTATTCTCAAACAGAGGCAATAGATAGAATTGTCGCAGAAAATCTTTTTCAGTTTCCAACGGAAAGAATGATAAAGACGATTGCAAATGCCTGTCTGAGAAGATTGAATTTGCTTGAGAGCGATGAGCTGATCCGATGCTTGGCAAGGTCATCGTCAGATGTCGGAAAGCAGATAAATTTATATGCCATGGCTCGGCAAAACGGAATTGTTTACGATTTTTTGCTGACGGTTGTCGGTGAAAAATTTCAGACCTTGGATTTTTCGTTTTCACGAACTGATATTGACAGATTTATGCTTCGCTTACAAGAGCAAAACGACGCCGTGGCAAGCTGGAGTGAGGGCACAATTCAAAAAATCAAGCAGGTTTTAAGAAAATGTCTCGTTGAATGTGACTATCTGGACTCGGTTAATTCGGATAAACTGAACCCGGTTTATTTATATCCTGAATTGGAAAATGCAATCAGAGCAAACGGTGACACCGCGCTATTTCCGGCATTTAATTATTTTGAGTAAAGGGGAATGACAATGAATAACGAGAACAAATTTAACAGAATAATTGAGCGCCTATCCGATGAAAAATTCTTAGGAAACAGGGGACTGTCAAATGAGGTCGGACTTCATGTTTATTGCTATTCACCGAAAGACGAGCGAAAGGTTATGACCTTTTTCGACAGATTGGTTGAGGACAAAAATCAGCCGTTTCATCTGATCAAATGTGATCTGTATGAAATACTTCTTTCTATTTTTGAGGACAAACGCATACTTGACAGGATCCCGAAGCAGGAGGAGCAGAGAGGAAAACAGTTCCTTTTGCAGCAGCTTCAAAAGATTGCTACGCCGGAGGCTTTTGTTGAGCACATGAAATATGAGCCGCATGAATTTGGCGATGTGCTGCTTATTACCGGTGTCGGGGCTGTCTTTCCCTATATGAGGTCTCATAAAATTTTGGATAACATTCAGCATGTTTTTTCGGATATACCCGTGGTTATGCTCTATCCGGGCGAATACAACGGAAATGAGCTTACTCTTTTCGGCCAATTCCTTGACGGTAATTATTATAGAGCGTTCAATTTGTTATAATTTGGAGGAATACAAATGAAATTACAGCAGATTTATAAATCGGACATAAACAGAAATATTAACGGCGTTATTCAGGTCGATCAGGATGACAATGAAGTAATCGAGCAGGAGCTTTCGGAATATATTATTACCAAAGAGCTTCGCGGTCATTATAATGCATTTTTTAATAATTACGAAAAGTCGTTTGATTACCGGACCAATAAAATCGGTGTCTGGATATCGGGCTTTTTTGGAAGCGGTAAATCGCACTTTCTGAAAATGCTTTCATATCTGCTTTCCAACAAAGTTGTTGACGGAAAGACTGCATTTGAATATTTTAAAGACAAGTTTGACGATCCTATGTTTCTTGCGCAGATCGAGCGTTGCATTTCCGTACCGACCGAAACGATACTTTTCAACGTTGATAAGAAAAGCGGAATAAATAAGGACAAGACCGCAATTTTGAAGGTTTTTGCAAAGGTTTTTTATCAGCATATGGGCTTTGAGGGAAATGATCTCAAGGTGGCTAAGCTTGAGCAGTTTATTACAAATTCGGGTAAAATGGAAGAGTTCGCCGCCAAGTTTGAGGAAGTTAACGGCGGAACATGGCTCGACTCAAGGGATTCGTACATATTCTTTGAAGATGACATAGTTGAATGTCTTGTTGATGTTCTCGGAATGAGCGAAACTGCGGCGCACAACTGGTTCAACGGCACAGAAACGGCTGATATCAGTATTGGTCAGCTCGTTGCGGAGATAAAGAAATATATTGACAGCAAGGGCAGTGATAACCGCCTGATTTTCATGGTCGATGAGGTCGGACAGTACATCGGCTCCGACGGTGACCTCATGCTTAATCTTCAAAACATTGTTGAAGAAATCGGCTCGAAATGCGGCGGCAGAGTATGGGTAATGGTTACAAGCCAGGAGGCAATCGACTCTGTTACAAAAATTGTCGGTGATGATTTTTCAAAAATTCAGGGACGGTTTGATACAAGACTCAGCCTGTCGTCATCGTCTGTTGACGAGGTCATCAAGAAGCGTATTCTTGAGAAGAACGACGCCGCAAAAGAAATGCTCAAGATGAATTATGAAAAGAACAGCGGTGTATTAAAAAATCTCTTCACATTCAATTCACCGTATAAAATGGACTTGAAGGGCTATTCGGGCGAAAACGAATTTGTTGAAACCTATCCGTTCGTTCCTTATCAGTTCAAGCTGATGCAAAATGTATTTTTGCAGGTGCGCAGGCACGGCAATGCAGGAAAGAGCATGTCGGGCGGCGAGCGATCCATGCTTTCGGGCTTCCAGGAGGCGGCGCAAAGCTTAGCGGATAAGGACGAGAACTCGCTTGTATCATTCAATCTTTTCTATGATACGCTGAACACCTTCCTTGAAAGCTCCATAAGAAGGGTAATTGACCGTTGCCGCAGAGCTGCGGAAAATAACGACGGGCTTGAGCTGTACGATGTCGAGGTGCTGAAGCTTCTTTATCTTATCCGCTATGTCGATGAAGAAATCAAAGCGAATATTGATAACATCACAACCTTGATGGTTGACAGAATTGACGCAGACAAAATCAATATGAGGCAGAATATCCGTGAGTCGCTGGATAGGCTTCTGCGTCAGAATTATATTGCAAGAAACGGCGATACATATTCATTCCTGACCGATGACGAGCAGGATATCGCACGTGAAATAAATCAGATAAACATTGAAGGCTCGGCGGTTGTTCGTGAGATTGCAAATGTTGCTTTCGGCAGTATTTTTATGATGAAAAAGTTCCGCCTTAACAACAACGATTTTGCTTTCGATCAGATGGTTGACGACCTTTGCATCGGCGTGCCCGGAAATCCGATAAAGCTTCGTTTGGTGACCGATGTGAACGACAATTATCGCAATTCCGAGCAAAATTGGATAATGAAATCGAATGTCGATAACGAGGCGATCGTTGTTATGTCGGATAAATATCCGTACTATAACGAGATTGAAAGCGCAATGAAGATCCGCAGGTTTGCCAAAAGCCGAAACATTTCGCTTCTTCCGGAAACGATTCAGTCGATTATCCGCGGCAGAACTCAGCAGGCGGCGGCGTTCGAGTCGAGGGCAAAGGATTATATTACCAAGGCGATTGAAGAAGCGACATTCTATGTTGACGGCGAAAGGCTCGGTAATCTCGCAGGAAGTGCAAAGGACAAGCTTGAGGAAGCGATGAAATACCTGGTTGAGGGCGTGTACGAAAAGCTTCACCTTGTTCGCAAAAGTGCCGAGTCCGATGCGGATATTCTCGCTATTCTCAATAACGATCAGCTCTCTTTCGGTACGGAGAATTACAATCTCGAAGCCATTGTCGAGGTTGAGCAGTTTATGGATCTTCAGTATTCAAAGCTCAGAACAGTGACAATGGGCGATATTCAGCGCAGATTCCAGGGCGTTCCTTACGGTTGGAGAGAGATTGATATTGCCACACTGGTTGCCGAGCTTGTTGTTGCGCAGAAAATTACGGTCAATTATGCAGGCAACACCGTCCAGCCGAGCGACAGAAGTATGCCGGATTATCTTCGCAGAAAGTCGGAGATAGACAAGACAGTCATCAGACGCAGAATAACTCCGCCGGAGAAGCTGATGAAGCAGGCGAGGGATATTCTCCGTGAATATTTTAATGTGATGGATGTTCCGAGTGATGAGGACAGGCTTATTGAATTCATCATCGACTCGTTCACTAAAGAGGGAGACGATTATTCAAGGCTTCTTTCGGAGAAATACAGAATCGAGCTCTATCCGGACAAGGCTATTGTCGAAAACGGATTAAAGCTTTGTAATGACGTACTTTCGCAGAAAAAAGATAATATCGCTTTGCTGAAAAGGCTTGTTCAAAGGGAGGACGATCTGATCGACCAGAGCGAGGATATGGTTGACGTCAACTCGTTCTTTAAGAATCAGCAGAGTGTTTTTGACATGGCTAACGGAGTTCTCGGAGCGTTGCAGAGCGAAAAGGATTATTTCCGGGCAAACGACACGATGCAAAAAGAGCTTTCGACCGTGTCCGAAATTTTGAAGCTTGCGAAACCGTATAAAAGAATAAGCGAGCTGCCGGGCTTGATTCAGTCATTGCAGTCGACATACGACGAAATGTTGAATGGCAAAAGAGAAGAGGTCTATGCCGAAATTCAGTCGGCAATGGGCGAAATTCACCAAACGGCAAAGGTTGAGCAGGGCGATATTGTTGAAAGAGCGGATTCGGCTTTTGCACAAAAAAAGCAAGCTGCGGCAAACGCAAAAACGCTCACTCAGCTTGACGCAATGATTATTCAGTTGTCAAATCTCCGTCAGCAGTATCTCAGGGCACTGATGGTTGAAAAAACGCCGCAGAGCAAAACTGTAACGGTAGGCAGAGGCACGCTTTGCTACACGGGCACCTTGAAAAATGAAAATGATATCGACGAATATCTTGCCGAGGTCAAGACCAAGCTCATGGATATTCTCGAGGGTAATGACGCAGTTCATATTATTTAGTAATTAGCGGACAGTGATCAGTGATTGCATTTTAACCAATTACAATGATCACGAAAACGAGAAGCTGACCTTGGGTCGATGTAGGTATCGACCTCTACGGATTGTTCGTTAATTTCACCAAATCGTAGGGTGCGATGCCCGCATCGCACCGAGAAAATCTGATGAATATTGCCTAAAGCAGGAGCCTCCCCTTACGATAAGGGTAGGCTTGGAGAGTCTTAGTAATTTGTTTGGGAAACAGTAAATTTATATGCTGAATAACTTTAACCACTAACAACCAAAAAAGTGAGGAAGTTTATAATGGATAAAAATGCTATAAAAAAGTTTGCGATACAGTCGAGAGTGGAGCTTATTAAAGCGGTCAGGCAGAAGGCTTTTGAATATAAAATCGAGGAGCAGAGCGACAACGACGATTCGAACGTGACCGCAGGCGGAAGGTTGCTGACCGATGCGGAGCAAAAACAGCGTGCGTCGCTGATTTCGCAGATTCGTCAAAAGGGTTATGAGCAGGTGATGGAGGAGGTTGCCTACACATGGTTCAATCGCTTTATCGCCCTGCGCTATATGGAGGTCAATAATTTTCTGCCGTCCAGAGTGCGAGTTTTCAGCGACGAAAATGACGAATTTAATCCCCAAATTCTAAAAGAAGCGATGACGATCGAGTTTGACGGAATCGACAAAGAAAAGATATGTGATTTTATCGAGAAGCAGGATAATGAGAATTTGTATAAGTATCTCATCATCACGCAGTGCAACGCACTCGGCGAATGTCTGCCGGGAATGTTTGAAAAAATCGAAGATTACACGGAGCTTTTGTTCCCGAATAATCTTTTGAAGCCCGGCAACGTGCTTGAAAGAATGGTTAATGATATCCCGACAGAGGATTGGAAAGATATCGAAATTATCGGTTGGATATATCAGTATTACATAAGTGAAAAGCACGAAGAAGTTGTTGACCCGCTGCATGGAAAAACCGTAGAAAAAGATGATATTCCTGCGGCAACGCAGTTGTTTACTACCAAATGGGTGGTTCAGTATATTGTTGACAATTCTTTGGGCAGATATTGGATTGAAAGACACCCGGAAAGCAAGCTTGCAGATCATCTCGAATTTTTCGTGAAATCAAAAAGCGACGATATTAAATATATAGACGAAAAAATATCACCTGAAGAAATTAGGGTGTTTGATCCGTGCTGCGGTTCGGCTCATTTCCTTGTTTATGCTTTTGAAGTGTTGCTTTATATTTATTTGGAGTGCGGTTATTCCGAGAGAGAAGCGGCAAAGAGCATTGTTGAAAACAATCTTTACGGACTTGATATTGATAACCGTGCAGGACAGCTTGCTTATTTTGCCGTAATGATGAAAGCGAGAAAATATAATCGCAAGATTTTGAACGGTGAAACTGCGCCAAATGTTACGGCGATTCAGGAGAGCAATTCTATCAATCCCGATTATCTTTCGCTTTTCGGCGATTTAGAGAGCAAGGCTTGTGAGCTTCTTGACAACATGAAGGACGCAAAAGACCTCGGAAGCATTATTCGTGTCAAGCTGACGGTTGAAGAATTGACGGAGCTTAAAAATAAGGCGGAAGAAATCGAGAACAGCTTTTATGATAATTTCTTCGATAAGGCAAGGCAGTCGGGAATCGCAACGGAATTTATTCCGCTGATTGAGCAGGCAATAATACTTGCACAAAAATATGAGGTCGTTGCCACCAATCCGCCGTACTTGAATAAGTTTGACAAAACACTCAAGAAATTTGTAAACGATAATTATTCCGAATATAAGGCTGATTTGTTCAGTGTGTTTATATATAGAAATTTTGGATTTTGTGAAAAAGACGGATATTCGGGTTTTATGAGTCCGTTTGTTTGGATGTTTATTAAATCTTATGAGGCTTTAAGACAGTATGTTATTCATAATAAATCATTTGTTTCTTTAATTCAAATGGAATATTCCGCATTTGAAGAAGCAACGGTGCCTGTGTGCTCTTTTATCTTAAAGAACGGAAAAGAAACTTATAAAGGCATGTATTTTAAACTCTCAGATTTTAAAGGCGGTATGGAGGTTCAAAAGCAAAAAGTCCTTGAAGCATTGGCAGATGAAAATTGCAAATACTTCTTTGAAACCTCCGAGGGCAACTTCTCCAAAATCCCCGGTTCGCCCGTAGCGTATTGGGTGAGTGAGAAGTTTCTTGAAGCATTTGTTAAAGGAACAATGCTTGGAAATTTAGCTGATTCAAAACAAGGAATAGCAACAGCAGATAATAATAGATTTTTGAGAGAATGGTTTGAAGTCGATATCAACAAAACAAATTTTTCAGCTCAAAGTCATGAAGATGCAAAACAATCTAATAAGAAATGGTTCCCGTATAATAAAGGCGGAGAATTTAGAAAATGGTATGGAAATAATGATTATTTAGTTAATTGGGAAAATGATGGTTTGGAATTAAAAAATTTCAAAAAATCTGTTTTAAGAAATCCTAATTATTATTTTTGTGAGAGTGTAAGTTGGTCGAAAATATCGAGCGGTAGTATTGCATTTAGATATTTCCCAAATGGTTTTATTTTTGATGTTGCAGGATGCTGTATCTTTTATAAGTCTGATACGGTAATGAATTACCATTTTGGATTCATAAATTCTTGTGTAGCAAAAAGTATTTTGAGTATGATATCACCTACTCTAAATTATGAGGCAGGTCATATTGCCTCTTTGCCGATTATAATAAGTAACACACAAGAAATCAAGGTGGGCGAGTGCGTAAAAATGAATGTTAAAATATCTAAGCTTGATTGGGACTCTTATGAAACATCATGGGATTTCAAACGTAGTCCGCTGGTATGAGGTGAAAATATGAATTGCATAACAAAAAAGTGCGATAAAAGAGTTAAACAGTTTATCGTTGCAAAGGAACATGCAGAAAATCCAAGAACTTGTGAAGTTGGCGAGTTAAAAAAGCTGTTTGGATACTACCAGTATAAAGCTCCAAACACATCATCGTATCAATGCGATAACTTAGATAGTTTGTACCATGATGAAGTATATCATGAGATGACTAAATCGTGGAAACCGGATAATTACATAATTATTCCATCTAATAAGTCTTTTAATGAATATTCATCAAAGTTTGCACTTGCGGGAGACGAAGTGTGTAGCTATTGCAAACGTTTTTTATGTAAAAGAGCGAAAACTAAAAATAACAATAAAGAGACCGATTTTAACTGTGTAATGCGACATATCAGAAATTCAATAGCACATGGACGTGTGTTTGTTATTCATGGTGGAAATTCAATAAAAGTTCTCTTTGAAGATTATGATACAAAAAATAAGACTATTTCAGCTCGAATTGTGTGCAATCAATCCGACCTAAGAAAATGGAAAGAGTTAATCAATAAATATATAGAAAAACAAAGAAAAGAAGTATGTCACAATTGATTCTAAAAAGAAACCAATATACTTATTCCGAAAATCTCATAATTTTAAAAGTTTTATTGATTAACATTTATAATTAGGAGGCATTTAAATGTTTACATTAGACAAAAAGTATTACGATTTATTGTTGGATATTACAGTAAAAATCGGTGAATTGCTTCGTCAGTTACCAAAGAGAAGTACATTGGAAGAAACTGCTTTGTCGAACATAAATATAGCAAGGGATCAATTATTTATTTCGGACAATGTAATCAAAATAAAAGATGTGCCGAAGTCAGCTTTATATGATGCACTTTGCGGATATGAAAATGAGGACTTTATTGATGATAAAGAGCTGTACAGAGAGTTATTGGAAGAATTAAGCACTCAGTGATTAGTGATTTGTGTTTAGTGAACAGTGATCAGTGGTTAGAGAAAGTTTGATGAAATTATTTTTGAGGCAGACACCTAACTTGCCTCCCCACACGGGTGCCGAGGATTAGTCTTTGCTGACCTTGGGTCGATGTAGGCATCGACCCCTACGAATTGTTCGTTAATTTCACTAAATTGTAGGGTGCGATGCCCACATCGCACCAAGAAAATCTGATGAATATCGCCTAAGGGGAGGCTGGCAAGGTTTCCGCTGAAGCAGTCCATTCTAACAACCAAAAAAGAAAGGATGATAAAATGTCAAAACTGATTTCGGATAAATACAAGGCATGGCAAGCGGAATGTGAGGAAAGATTCTTACAGCTGAAAAAGAACGAGGAAGAGCTGAACAGAATTTTTATCGACATTTACGGCTTGCAGGACGAGCTCACGCCCGATGTTGCCGACAAGGATATCACGGTCCACAGGGTGTATGACACAAAGGACGATGTGCCCGATTCGATGAAGGGCAGCAACTATGTCCGAACAATGCGTGATGAGATCGTCTCGCTTATTTCCTATGCCGTCGGCTGTATGTTCGGCCGTTACTCTCTCGACGTGGACGGACTTGCCTATGCCGGAGGTGAGTGGGACGCCGGCGAGTATAAAACTTATATCCCGGATAGCGATAATATCATACCTATCTGTGATGATGATTACTTTGATGACGATATGACAGACCGCTTTGTAAAATGGGTTGAAACCGTCTATGGAAGTGACACGCTTGAACAAAATCTTCAATTCATTGCCGACGCTCTCGGCGGAAAGGGCTCTGCCCGTGAGACGATACGCAAATATTTTATAAGCGATTTTTATTCCGACCACATTAAAACATATCAAAAACGCCCGATTTATTGGCTCTTTGACAGCGGCAAAAAGAACGGCTTCAAGGCACTCATTTATATGCATCGCTATCAGCCCGATCTGCTCGCCCGTATGCGAACGGATTACGTCCATGAACAGCAGGAAAGATATCGCACTCAGCTTTCGATTCTTGAGGAAAACGTGCAGTCCGCCGAGCCTTCGGAAAGGGTCAAGCTGAATAAGCAAATTTCAAAGCTCAGAGATCAGGCACTTGAAATTCAAAAATTCGAGGAGAAAATACATCACCTTGCCGATCAGATGATTTCAATTGACCTTGACGACGGCGTAAAGGTGAACTACGCAAAATTTCAGGATGTTTTGCAGAAAATCAAATAAGATTTTTTGCAGAAAATAGATAATTCAAAGGAGAAAAAACTATGAATGCAGAAGAAACAAAATCACTTATCCCCTATGCCGAGGCAGCAGAAAAAAAGTGGTTTCTAAACCGCAAGCCGGCAAAACCTGTGAAAGAGGTAAATGTAAGATTCACCAACGGAAAGTCGTATCGGTATTTATCAAAAATCGAATGTACTCCCGATGACGTGCTTACAATCGACTACGGCGGAGCAACAAGCTGTTGCATGGGTCAGGTCGAAAAAGTAGGCGGAATTGAGCACCCGAAGCCTCTTTCCGCAATAAGAACATTGTTCGTTTTTTCAACCGATCCCGGCAAAAGAGAGATCAAAAGGAATGTCAGTGCTTACAAAGCCATGGACTCGAAGAAACTTATCACCGATTACAATTCGTATGCATGCTGTATAGTTGACCGTTTTATAGCAAAGGTTTTGGACTCAATCACGGTTCTTGCCTTCCCCGAATTTGTTGACGATGAGGCAATCGCAGAAGCAAAAAAATATTTGGAAACGAAGTGCTTTCTTCCCGCTGAGCTTATTAGAGAGAATCAAACTAGAAATCTTGACATCGTCTTTCCTGGATATTATCCGGGATGGCTTGAGGATTTCAAGTCGTTGAATTTTTGGAATAAAGACTTCGTCAAAAAAAATCTTTTTCATGCATATGAAAGCTATAATTGCTATAAAATCGGATTTTTTGATTACGATAGAACAATCGGAGATTTGTATGAAAAAGACCCGGAATTTTTGGAGGCATTCAATGAGCTGGTTTATCGCTCGGCACTTTCAATACTCATCAGAGGCGGATTTGTCAATCTCTTGGAAGCCGCTCTCACGGCAGAAATGCCGATTGACGCTTACTATGATAAGCTGATTGACTATGCAAATGAAATCGGTTCGACCTACTGCTGCAAGGTTTTGAAAGAAGCGAGAAAATAAAAGAAATCGTTAACGCAGACTGAAATTAACTAAAAGGGACAAGGCTATGGATATTAAAAAAATACTGGAAGATAGGTTCAATGCGGAGCTTGAGGATTTTTACGACAGAAGAATAATTTTTTGGCAGGATCCCGAAAATGAGTTTTCGGATTTTGTCGACGAATTAAGTCTTGACAATGCGAAAATTCTGAGGCTCACGGAGTCAAACAACTTTGCCGCAAAAAAATTGCTTCTCAATGACGATACACAAAGCAATTATCTTGTTTATAACCCGATTTCTTACTCGGATATTCGTGATAATTGGCTGCTCGATATTGAGCTTTACAGCGAGGAGTTTCGTGCGGATCTGCTTTCGATCCGTATGCAGGAGCTGAATATGCCTGCCGCGGCTCCGCTTCGCAAAGCGATGAAAACTTACACAAAGTTCTTTGAAAACAAAGACCGTGTCGCAAAGCTTATGGCGTTTAAGAGCGACTACAACACCGTCGGTCAGCTGCATATTGATATCCTTGCCGTCCTCTCGGGAACAAGCATCAACACGGCTCCGGGCGTGATTCGGACCGTGTTGATGAGCGGACTCGATATTGAAAATAACGAAGCGATAGCGAACATAAAAAGGTTCGGCAGTGAAGATGCTTTTTGGAAGCTTGTGAACCGTTATACCGGCTATAGCCGTGATGAGAGCGCATCGCTTGTTCCGCTGGCATCGCATATTTTGCTGACGGCTCTTTCGGTCACGATGAAACCGTCCTGCCTGCACGGGTTGGATAAGTATATTTCCGAGCCGCACCGTCAGCTTTGTTATTCGCTTGTGAATGAATGGATACATTCCGAGGATGACGACAAGCTTTATGAAATCGCCCGAGTCGTCGAAGAACGGCATAATCTTGAAAAACTTTTTGACAGCCTTGAGCTTGCCGATTTGATGAACAGCGAGTGTTTCCCTTGCATTAACGAGTGCATTCTCAGAAGATATATGTCCGAAATTTCCGACAGTATTATCAAGGCGGAGGATATAATGTCGGCGGTCGAAAAGCGACGGACGCTTAAATGGTACAAGCGTGTAAGATATTATTTTGACGGCTTATTGCAGGTCGCTTTGATGCAGCAATTCTATCAGAACAACAGCGAAAGCTTCTATATTGCGGAATATTCGACGTTTTGGAAGGAGTATACGGGCAAATTTTATAAGATGGATTATTACTACCGTCAGTTTCACACGTCGTTCGGAAAGAGCTTGAAGGAGTCAACAACCGTCCTTGAGGATCTTTATAAAAACGTTGCGGATTATGTAGAAAATCTTTATAAAAATTGGTTCCTGTCCTCGCTCGAAAAGCAATGGATGAGCCTGATAAAAGAACCGATGAGCAAATGCTCCGAGCTTGTCGGAATTCCGCAGCAATCGAATTTTTACAGAGACCGTGTTAAGCCTATTGCGTCATCCGGAAGCAGGGTATATGTAATAATTTCCGATGCGCTGAGATATGAGGTTGCCGCAGAGCTTGCCGATAAGCTGATAAAAGAAACCAAGGGCACTGCGAAAATTTCCGCTGTGCAATCTGTTTTTCCGTCGGCGACAAAATTCGGCATGGCTGTACTTCTGCCGCATAAAGAGCTGCAGCTCACGGACGACATGAAGGTTTTATGTGACGGCGAGCGTACAGACTCAACAGCCGACAGAGAAAAAATTCTTAAAGCAGAAAGCTCGGGCAATGTTGCCTTGACGTATAATTCGTTTTTAAAAATGAAGCAGGCAGAACGCCGCTCAAAGGTAAGCGGTGCCGAGACGGTTTATATTTATCATAATGCCATTGATGCCGCAGGAGATAAGCAAATAACCGAGGATCAGGTTTTTGAATCGTGCGAGCAGACGGTTTCGGAAATAAAAAATCTTGTCCGACTGATCGTAAACGATTTGAGCGGTTCAAATATTTTAATCACGGCGGATCACGGCTTTATCTACTCATACAAGCCTTTGAACGAATACGATAAGCTCGATAAACTCAGTGTTTCCGGCAATATACTTGAATTTGACCGCAGATATATAATTGCCGACAGCGAATGCTCGGCGGATCAAATGCTCAGCGTTTCAATGAGCAGCTTAGAGAGTGAAACCGTCGGACTGACGCCTTTTGAAAATATAAGAATTAAAAAGTCGGGCGGCGGACAGAATTATGTTCACGGCGGCGTTTCGTTGCAGGAATGCGTTGTTCCCGTCATTGAATTTAAAAATATGAGGTCAACATCAAAGAATTTCGTTGATGTTAAAAAAGCCGAGCTTCAACTGATAAGTCAGAGCCGCAAGGTGTCTAACAGTATTTTCTCGTTGGATTTTTATCAGACACAGGCGGTCGGCGGAAAAATCGCCCCGAATACTTATGAAATATTCATGGCGGATTCCATGGGTAAGCCCGTCTCGGACAGCAAGATGATTATTGCCGATAAGACGAGCAGTAACGGTTCGGAACGCCTTTTCAGAATGAGATTTACGCTCAAAAGCTTTGAGTTCAAAAAGACCGATACATACTACTTGACCGTTGTGGAAAAAGACAGCGGAAATGTAGCCGAAAAGATTGAATTTACAATTGATATCGCATTTGTAAATGACTTTGATTTCTGATTATAGGAGGATAAAAATGACAGAGCTTGATATGAAATTTCTGGAGAATTTTCCGGGAAAGGTTGTCAGAAAGGATCTCACCTCATTGATGAAAAAAGGTGCAAATGTCCCGACCTATGTTTTAGAGTATCTTTTGGGAATGTATTGCGCCACGGACGATGAGGAGGCAATAGAAATCGGCCTGAGCAAAATAAAAAGAATCCTTAGCGAGAATTATGTTCGCCCGGATCAGAGCGAATACGTTAAGTCGAAAATAAAGGAGAACGGTCAGTACACGATTATTGATAAAATTACTGTCGTTTTCGATGACCGTGAGGATAAATATGTTGCGCGTTTTACAAATCTCAGAATGGATCCGTTTGAGGTGTCGTCAGATCTCGTAATACATAACGAAAAACTCCTTGTCGGCGGAATTTGGTGCATATTGAAGATTGAGTATGTCGGTCTTGATCGTGAGAGGGAAGAGAACGAACAGGAAACGTTTGAAGAAGATATTTTCGGCAATCAGAAGAAAAAGAAGAAGATAAAGAAAAAGAAATCGAAGTACGATTCACCATTTGAAATCGCTTCGCTTAAACCCATTCAGATGCCGAATCTTGATCTTGATGAGATTAAGCAGGCACGCTCTAACTTTTCCAAGGAAGAATGGATGACATTGCTTCTTCGCAGTGCGGGATATGAGCCGGAGGAGCTGACCGAGAAAGAGAAGCTGCACTATCTCCTTAGATTTGTGCCGTTCATTCAGAAAAATTATAACCTTGTTGAGCTCGGTCCCCGAGGAACGGGTAAATCTCATGCTTACAGCGAACTTTCGCCGTATTCTATTCTCATGAGCAGCGGCACAACAACGGTTTCAAATATGTTCTATAACATGGCTTCGCACAGAGTAGGTCTCGTCGGCAATTGGGATTGCATTGCCTTTGATGAGGTTGCGGGCATTACACAGGCATCTGCCGATATGGTTCAGATCATGAAGAACTATATGGCAAACGGAAGCTTTGCAAGAGGTGCCGACTCGATAAGCTCCGATGCGTCGATAGCCTTTGAAGGAAATACATTCAGAAGCGTTGCCGATATGATGCGTACAACAAATTTGTTTGAACCGTTCCCGGAGGAATTTAATAACGATTCGGCATTCTTTGACAGGATTCATGCCTATTTACCGGGTTGGGAAACTCCGAAGCTCAGGTCAAGTCTTTTTACCAAGAGATACGGTTTGATTTCGGATTGTTTCTCTGAATTTTGTCATGCTATGCGAAAATATGATTTTACAAATTCTTTCAGCCAATATTTTGAGCTGAACAATCAATTTAACACACGAGATACCATTGCCGTCGGAAGAACTTTTTCGGGTATGGCTAAGCTGATTTATCCCGATGAAAATATGACTAAGGAAGAAACACGAGAGATTCTTGAATACGCAATTGAATGTCGCCGCAGGGTCAAGGAGCAACTCAGAAAAATGACTCCCGGTGAATTCAGTGATGTCAATCTCGGCTATATTGACAACGATACGGGCGAAGAATTTGTCGTATCGCTTCCCGAAACAGCGAACGGTACTCTTATTTTTGGAGGCATTGAAGCCCCCGGCTACGTTTACGGTGTCGGACGCTCCGTTACCGATGTCCTCGGTATTTACAGGCTTGAAAACAAGCTGATAGACGGTACGGGTGTGTTCAGCTTTAAAAATGTTGAAGGTCTTGCCCGCGCACCCAAGAGCGTTAAGGACAGTATAACGGCGGCATTTAATTACTTCGGCGAAAACTACAAGAAGATTATTACCGGAGCGTACGAAAACTTTGATTACAGTCTGTATTTCAACGACTTACAGAGCAGGGGAGTCAGCGACGAAATATCAGTCGCCGAGGTTGTCGGCCTTTTCTCGGGGCTTGCAAACCGTCCCGTACTACCGTCATTGGTTATCTGCGGCAGAGTTGTTATGTCAGGCAGTATGATGCCGATTACATCCGAGCTTGACGAAATTTTTGTAGCCGCAATAAACGCAGGAGCCAAAAGAATAATGCTTCCTGTTGAAAGCTCGGATAAATACGACAAACTTAAACCCGAATTAAAGAATGCAATTTCGGCAATTTTTTATTCCACCCCGTTGGATGCCGCAAAGAAAGCGCTGGGAGTTGACTGATTATGACCGAATTCAAGTGTATCAACTGCGGCGAAATAAAAGACAGTGAAAAGATTTGCAGTTGCCCGAAGTGCGGCTACCGAATGTTTGAGCTTCCGTATGAGCGCAGGGATAAAATAATTGAAGAAATCAAAAGATTTATTTCCGCACTCGAGGTGACGGAGGTTAAAAGAGAGGACTTGGATTTTAAAGGAAAGGGCAAGGATGATAACCGCTTTCCGGATTATGACAAGATTCTTAAATACGTTTCAAGCAGAGATCGCACCGAAGATTTTTTGAATAATTTACTTGAAACAACGGAACAGCTGAAGCTTCATTTTACCTCTGAGTTTTCAAAAGATTATCCTGTTTCTTTTGAAAGATTAGAGAATAAAATAGCTTCGTTTGAGCCTACGCTTTATAATGCCGAAAAAATTTTGTCACCTGATAAGTCAGTTGAATTTCCGAAATTTAATTGGGAAAAAGTTACGCTGTTATATACAGAATGTCAAAATAAGTTTTTATGGTTTTCAGCGAACGAACTTATCAATTTGATTGAAAAGTTGGCGAAAAAAATCGTCAAATTTATCAAGGCTAATAATCTGTACGGAAATGCACATAAGTATTATCCCGCAAAGATTAGATTTAAAGAAAAAAATATTGATTTTAAGGATAAGCTTGAGAATGCAATATCCGAAACCGAAGCGGTTCTTGCAAAAAAGTTTTATGTCGATATTATGGACGACGGAACAAAAGAGCTGAAAGAAATGCTCACATGCTTGTGGCATGATATTGAGTTGATTATGCGGTCACCGCTCTTTGTTAAAAACTATGATTACTTTTTAAACTCGGTTAAAATTTCCGAGGACAAGCTGCTGAATTATATTTCCGACGAAATCTCACAAAGATACAACGAATACAACCAAACGGTCGATGCTTCGGTATGGTCGAATAACAAAACAGATGATGAGCTGTTTGAAGTTTATAAAAAGCTGATTGCCGTCGATAAATTCGGAATACTTGTTCCCGACGGAGCCAATTTAATAAATATCGGCGAAAGCGAAAAGAAACTTGACGGACTGGTTGGACTGAGTGAAATTAAGGAAAGCATAAAGAAGATAAAAGCATATGCACTTGCCAATAAAAACAGCAGGGATTTGAATATACATATGTGCTTTTTGGGAAATCCCGGCTCGGGCAAGACCGAGGTGGCACGATATATTGCCGATATACTTTATGAGAACGGTATTCTTCCGACAAACAGAATGATTGAGGTTGACCGCAACGGACTTGTCAGCCAGTATTACGGTGCAACTGCCGAGAAAGCAAGCCGGGTAATTGAAAGCGCATGGGGCGGTGTTCTGTTCATTGATGAGGCTTACTCGTTGATAAATCCGGATGCTTCTCAATCTGACTACGGCAAGGAGGCTGTGGACACGCTTGTTAAAGCGATGGAGGATTACCGCGGAAAATTCTGCGTAATCCTTGCAGGATATAAAAATGAAATGCTTAAAATGCTTTCCTCAAATCCCGGATTTAATTCGAGAATACAGTTTATGCTTGACTTCCCAAACTATTCGAGGGACGAGTTGAAAGAAATTGCAAATCTCATGCTCGGACAAAGGCAGTATTCTATCGGAGACGAGGCGCTGAACCGAATTCTTGATATCACGGACATTAAGAGAAAAGAGCCGAACTTTGCCAACGCAAGGGAATTGAGAAATATCCTCGATCAGGTAATCATGTGTCAGAATTTGCGCTGTCTCGGTTCGGATGACCATGAAATAGGACTTGTTGATGTCAATAAATATATAGGTGATGCAAAGTTGAATTTGCCGACCTCCGACGGTAAAAAGGAAGGTTCGGTTTTGACGGGTGAGGAAGAGCTTGATCGACTTATCGGACTTGCAACCGTAAAAAGAATGATCAAAAAAATCAAAGCATATGCCAAAAGAAACAAGGACAGCGACGGCTTCAATTTGCATATGTGCTTTTACGGTAACCCCGGAACAGGAAAAACCGAGGTTGCAAGAATTTTATCGAGAATTCTTTATGATGCAGGTGTGCTCGGCGAGGCGAAGCTTGTTGAAACGGATGCTCACGGATTGCTCGGCAGATGCGTCGGAGAAACAGCACCCAAGACAGAAGCGAAAATAAATGAAGCGATGAACGGAGTTTTGTTTGTTGACGAAGCCTACAGGCTTTCGGGCTCGGCCGAGAGCGGCTCGGCGGCAAATTACGGCGAGGAAGCTATCTCTGTTCTGCTGAAAGAAATGGAGGACCATCGAGGTCAATTCTGCGCCATTCTTGCAGGCTACAGGGATGAGATGAGAGATATGCTTAAACTGAATCCGGGATTTGAGTCAAGAATTCAGTTCAATCTTGAATTTCCCGATTACAATCGTGGTGAACTCAGAGAAATTTCAAAGTGTTTTCTTTCAAAGAGAAAATATGAAATTAAAGAAAATGCTCTTGAATTACTTCTGGATATTACCGAGTATTACAGAAACAAGCCCAACTTTGCAAATGCTCGAACTGTCAGAAACATAGTCGATCAGGTTATCATGAATCAGAACCTGAGAACAGAGGATAGCGCCGGCGACAATGTTATAATTGTTGATGACGTTGAGGACTACCTGATTGATGAAAACATTGATCTTGAAAACAAAAAACACACCGACAACAGAATAGGGTTTGTGTGATTAAAAAGTGAAAATTTGAAAGGGGATAGAATTATGGAGATGTACGATGTTTAGTCTGGATTTAAGCTTTTAAAGAAAATCAACGAAAACGGGCAATAATCGGTTTGCACTGTTTTTTGATATTGTGATAATATAAATGTTTTAAATCTTTCTTAATTAAATATATTCCCTTTGCAGCGAAAATAATCAAAGGGCTTAAGCCGTGGCATGACAACCTTGCTGCGGCTATTTTTTAACTTTTTTGTGTTAATACCGACCGATATTCAAACTTGAAACACGTTTTCGATCTTTCTGCCTCTCTTTTTGTCACCGATATTAAAAAGACCAAAAGTGCAAATCAATCCATAGTAATACTTGTGAGGTTGATGTCTTTAAAATATAATTCACTATTAAAATAACTTTATAGAATTATGTATTTTAAAGCTCAGTTTAATAAATTATGTGCATTTTTTATACTAAATTTACCTATATAACAGTAAAATTATAGTTGAATTTTGTGTTGAATTATGGTATTATAATAATGTATATACTGGAAAAATAGGTTATTGGCTTGAAAAGAGCCGCAATCTAATTTCAGCAAAACTTTTTTTGAATAAAAATGTGCTGTGTGCAATGGGGTGTCGGCGCGTTTTTGAACCATGGGAGGTAAATATTATGAAAAGAAAGCTTTCAAAACTCGGAAGGAGTACGGTAAGCGTACTGCTCTGCCTTGTTATGCTTTTGACTACCTTCTGCTTCTTCGATATCGGTTCTGTGATATCGGAAGCGTTGGTCAGCAAGAGTGACCATGCACTTACAGAGGCAGGAAACGATTCCAGCACCTTTGCAAAGTACAATATTTCTATGCCGGAGCTTGTCTATATCAAGGCAGGCGGAAAGGACTCGGAATATTTTCTGAATGCAACGTCGAGCGGCACGGTCAGCGAGCCGACTTCCGAAACCGGCGTGTTCAGCTTTTCCTGTGCAACGGCGAGAAGTTTAACTATTTCAATAACCGTTCTTGATGCAAACCTCAATGCATCAAGTGCAAACAGGGTAACAAATGTTGCTTTTACTGACGGTTCATATATGTCGTCGGATAAGTCGCTGTCGGCTTCTTCGTCAACCGTTACAAAGACAATCAAGAGCATTTCCATGGCGAATTTCGAGGAGAACAAGCAGTATATTATCCGCTGGAATATCGAGTATACGACTGCTTCGGGTTCGTACACGACCTATGCCTATACGGGTATTAAATTCCCGCTGCTCGCTCAGGCGGGTATGACAACAAGACAGTATTATTACGGAACCTACGGCGGCATAAACGGTAACCCTGCTGAGTCAACGACTTATTCGTTTGTAACAGGTGTGGATGCCGTAAAGGGCGGCAATGTCGGATCCAAGTGGGTCAGCACCGGCTCAACTCTCACAGCTCCGCTTATCAATTTCAATGCAAGCCTTTACCCCAGAGGACTTGATATGCCGATTGATAATAATTATTTCAACCCGGACGGTTCGGGTGTGCTTCTCGCGTTTGCAAAACATAAAACCAACGGAACCTATCTCGGCGAAGGTTCGAGAATATATAATACTCCGTGGGACAGTTCACAGTCATACAACCCCATAAATCTGATAACCGACGATATGGTCAGCAAAGGCTATTTCGGCGGTAAGCCGGGCACTGACGGTGACGGCTACGGATATGCGGCGGCAGATATCATGATCGACACGTCGAGATATACGAATTTCAAACAGGTTCCGAATCTCAGAGCCGGATTTGTAGAGTTCGATTCCGACGGCGGTGCAAACCAGAACTACCTGAACTCAATCAGAAATGTTTCTTACACATCCTCCGATGCCGCAAATTATTTCAGAAAGAACAAAACCGTTGACAACAATGCCGGCAGTCAGAACACAGCTCCGACGATCTACTGCCCGGATGTTGACCGTGGAAATGAAAAGAACGACCGTTCATGGGTTCGTGGACTTTACAAGCTCGACGGTAATATTACAACAGCGAAGAACAATCTTAAAAAGACGACATCGGGCGGAACAGAGCTTCAGATTGCTTCCTTCAGCAATAATGTTTATTCAACTTATATCCGTTTTGAATATTCTCTTCGTTTTAATCCGCTTATCGGTTTTGATGAGTATTGTTCCGGTATTTCGACAGTAAGGCTCAATGCAACCCTCACCAGCAAAGCTATGGCTCGTAAATATTACAGCCGGTTCCTCAACTCAGGTGTCAACACATCGGCAAGCAACTGGTCAACGATTGAGGGCTATGTTAAGTCATATATCAAGACGCTTTGCGTACCCACTGCGGCGGCAGGCTCTTACACTAATCCTGCATCTGCAATCTCAACGGCACAGACAAACCTCAAAGAAAGCATGAAGACAACAACACCGTTGTCGGCTCCCTTGTATTTTTATGTTCCGGAAGCAATTTACCTTGCTCCTAACATTGATTCTTCCCACAAATCATCATCAGCTAATTTCCAGTGGTTTATCCAGAATACGGTTAATACAGCAACCGCAGGTGCGGCAACAACAAAGCAAAGCTATGATACAAATGGTTATGTGTATTTCTCATATGCAAACCTTGATACGACCCAAAATGTTTCGCTCAGCGCAACAGCATTAAACGCAAGCGGCAGTGTTATTTCGGGTGGCTCGATAAAAAGCCTGACTTTTAGCGATGACGGAGTATATAAAAAAGCCACCATTACTCAAGAATCAACCAGCCCATCTCTTACGGCTGCAACAACGGGATACTATATCCGCTGGACGGTTAAATATACCGATGCGGTTGACGGATATGAAAAGCAGGCAGTTGCCTATACATATGTGTATAAACCGTATATTCAGCCTTCCGGTACAGCTATGGATAGCCGAAATGAAGCGGGTGATAACCATGATGCAGGTAACATTACATGGGTATCAGGTGTTCACAGTGACGCAGCCGGCGGCGACCGTTATCCTAACAGCGTTTCCGGCGGAAACAAAAGTATGGTTCCGTTTTCGTCAACAGCTAAGTCGAGTAAACCGCTTGGCGTTAAGGGAACCCAATTATACGCCCAGTTCCCGGACTGGTTCGGTACATCAGCTTCCAATAATAGTCCTAATGATTGGTTTAATACAAGTTCGAGCACATATCTCCCGAGAAAGACTTTTGTATATTTAAAATACTTTGAGGGCAACGGAGGTTTTTGGGGCGGTACAAATCCCAACTCTAACCACACTTGGCTGACGGCTCCGACAACCTATCTTTATGTTGATACCAGCCGTTATTCAAATCTGAAATATATACCCAATCTTTCAGCAGGACTATTTGTCACAAGTGATAAAAGTTCCGATAAAGGTGCATGGTATGTAGCTGATGCAACGGATAAGGAAGAAACGGTCAGTCAAACAGAAAATCAAAGAGGTAAAAACAATTTCGGCAGCGCAAGGACTTTGTACTACAATTATAAAAAAATAATAGCCAATGAGGGCTCATTTGATTCCCCGGGCGACTATAAGGCCGAAGGCGTAAAGTATAACGGCCCGGTCGATATTGAACTGATGAAGGCTGCCGGTTCAGAAAAGGTATATAAAGTTAAAGCAACATATTTCAACTCTCAGAGCACAGATAAAATCACCAACGCCGGAGTTATGCCGATTAAAGTTTATCAGAACGATAAGGGCGATCTTCGCAAAGCGGTAATGAGAGCGCAAAACAATTTCCCAAACCTCGGAATTACTTATAACGGCTCGTCATTTAGCAGCTATTTCTATAGCGGAACAGAATTTACAACGTTTTGCACCAATTACGAAAGGGCTTATAAAGAACTTGTTAAGCTTGATGGACGCTTTTATTCGAGTAAAACCATTGCCGCAATCGCTAATGAATTGAATTCGGCAATAGACAATTTGATAGCCGGCAAATCTCTTAAAACGAAATGCACAGCCCGTGAATACAACCTCGGACTTGAAAAGCTTGATAACGGTCAGTACAAGATTGTTGAGATCATGGGCGGCGAGCAGTATGAAATAACATACGACGCCCGTGATAATGTATATTTCACTCCCGATACATACGAGGGATATACATATGTCGGCAAGTGTGCGTTGACGAACGAGTCAATAACTCCGTCGGATTATTACGGCAAAACGCTTGCTTCTCTTCCGACATTTTTCTCTGCAAGCAATTTGTACAGCAATTCGATGAGCTATTCCGGGTCAACCGTAACTATCGGAACAACAACAGTTAAGACAACAACTGTTCCAAAGTTTGACGGGGATACCACAGCTTATGAGTGGGTTGCCGCAGTCGACGATACTTCGCTGACGATGGTTAATTTCTACTTCATTGATCAAAACAAGATATATTTTGACCCGAATGACGGATCAAGCGGAGTTAACCTTCTCACTCAGCCTACAACATATAAATCGGGCAATAATTTCTATTCTCCGACATTTACTTCAAGCCCCGGCAACGGAGTAACGGCAACGTTCGACCAAACAGACAGCACGTTTACATTCAACGGAACACCGACAACGGGTGCGGAATATTTCCGATTCCCGATTGCAGGCAAGCTCAAGGCAAATACCAATTATACATACAGAGTTGTTTATGTCAGCGGCTCAAAGACACTTGACGGCGGCACGCTTACATTGACACTTGATATCTGCGACAAGAACGGTAACAGATGCTACAAGGCAAGCGGTGAAACCTACAGCGACAGATTTGTTTTTGACCAAACCGCAAACCAGGCAACAACGTCAAGGACGCTTGCTCCCGATGCGTACCAGGCGGCGAATGCGGAATTTGTTCAGGTGTTTACCTACAGCCCGAGCTACGGCACGGTCAGATACAATAACTATAAGGTTAAGATTGAGCTTGTTGAAAGCGGTTCGGCAAATCAAACCTATTCACCGAATGCAATTCAACAGTTCTACGGTCATAGCATCGGCACAATGCCTGTGCCCGTTCGTGAAAACCATCGCTTCCTCGGCTGGTTCACAGCTCCCGACGGCGGCGACCGTGTAACGGCTTCATCTGTAATGGGCAGCAGCGACATGACTGTTTATGCGCACTGGGCGCTGACGGATAAGGTGCTTCTTCTTGATAACGATTTCAACTTTGACGATTTTGTAAGGAAGGCAAGCAACAACAATGCATTTGATACTTTTATGAATTCGTACAAGGCATGTAAGCTTCCGGGAATGAAGAATCCTCTCAGCTATCAGGAGAATGATTATTTCTCATATTCAATTGCAAAGGACACTGAGGGAGATACCGCTCTGAATGTTAAGTACGACCGAAAGCATATTGTCGATGCCGGTGTAGATGAGGTCTTTGATACCTTTAAGTCGGACACCTACACCGCTTCGGTGGAAGGCGAATATACACTCACATATGAATACAGAATCAATGATTACTATTCATATATAAAGGATACTACCGGAAAGAGCGAGTATGACTCGATTGTTCTCGGATTCAGCACTAATGACGGCTATTGGTACAACGGCGGTCAGGGCGTTTCCTATACCGAAAACAGAAAAACTACCGACGGTTATGAATCTGTTGAGTTGAAGCGCACGTTCACAGCGGGAACTCAATATTTCTTTAACATGATATTCTATTTCGCATATTATAATAATTATAATGAACTTCGTGCGGATATGGATATCAAGAATATTGTTCTTAAAGACCCGAACGGGAATATCGTTCTTTCTTCAAACGGCATGAATACGGCTAACGGCACATCATCATTTGACTCCGATGCAAGAACGATTACTCTCAAGCCGACGGGGACAGATTGCTACACAAATACTTATGATAATTTGTCAAGCTACCGTTCAACGCTTGAGGCAGGCAAAAAGTACACTCTTTTGATGGATTATCAGGCAACAACGGCCACAAAAATTTCACCGTTTATCTTCTTCTACCCGAACGCAACCTCAACGAGTTATACTTCATTCGCAGCGGCTTATATCCAGGTCCCGGCAGGATCCGGTACAATTGCAATGCAATTCACTGTTCCGTCAGATAATTATTATCAGATAAGATTCAGCGAAAACAGCGTTGACGACTCAACCGTTCCGGGTGCATTGACCTTGGGCAATATTTCGCTTCAAAGAACAGAGATATTCTCAGACGGAGCGTATGTAGCCGATTCAAGCACATACCTCGGCTGGGTCAGCAAGGTAACAGGTTCGGCAAGCGCAACGGCGGTTTATGTCAATGACCTTAATTCAAGAAATGAGAAAATCGTTTCTCATTATCAGGATATTGACTACGGTGCACAGTACGACGAGCTTTATGTACCGACCCGTGAGGGTTTCACCTTCCTCGGCTGGTATGACGCAGATGGTACACCGTATACCGACGCAAACGGCAACGCTGTCGGCAATCATGTTTGTACAACGGACGGATTTAAGCTCTATTCACGTTGGACGCCTAAGACATTCAATCTCAAATACAATGCTTTCAGACCGAACGACAGCGCAGGAGCGGTAACCGCAGGCACGGTCGGCAATCTCCCGACACCGAATCCTCAGGTACTTAAGTTCGGTGTGGAATCTTCAATCAGCCTGACAGCACCTACTCTTACGGGTTATACGTTCAGCGGCTGGTCAGAGACCTACGGCGGAGCAAAGGTATATGATAAGGGCCAGACTCTTTCCGCTTCGACCGTAAGCCGGATGTATAAAGACTGCAATGGCGGAACGTACAATATTTATACAACTTGGACGGCAAACAAGTATAAAATTCATTTTGATAAGAATGCAACTGATGCAAACGGTTCAATGGCTGATATGGACATGGTATATGACGTTGCAAAGAATCTTAGTGAAAACAAATTCAGCAGAGAAGGATATACTTTCCAAGGCTGGAACACGGCGAAAAACGGGAGCGGTACATCATATGACGATAAGGCTTTGGTCAATAATCTGACAGCAGCCCCGAACGGAACAGTAACGCTTTATGCCCAGTGGACAATCAATCCATACAATATAAAAGTATATTCGAAGTCGAACAAGTACAACAATGTAACGGCGTACACGAAGGATACGGTGGGCGGAACGGTACAGATCAACACAACGCCTGCGAGCACATCAACGACGCTGAACTACGGTACAGAGTACAGTATAACCGCAACGGAAAAGACGGGATATAAGTTTGAGGGCTGGTATACGCCGAAAGACGGTAACGATTTCGGAACACTGGTAAGCACATCTGAAACATATACGACGACACTCGGAGCGGCAAATATAGAGTACTATGCGAAGTTCAACGTAAGAACATACACGATAACAATAGATCCTAACAGTCCGACAACAGGATCGAATATTTCCGGCTGGTATGATTACGGTGATCATAAGAGCACGCCGGCACCTGTACAGACGGTAACCAAAACAACGTCAGTCACAATGACGTACGGTTCAACGGTAACGATGACAGCACCGAAAAAGACAGGATATACCTTCGGCGGATGGAAGCTCGACGGAAACGGAACATTGAATTCAACGGCAGATATAACAAAGAATTCAACATATACGTGCGGAGCCGGCAGCGGAACTGTTACGGCGATCTGGAACATCAATACGTTCACGATCAAGTATAACGGTAACGGATCAAATGCAGGAACAAGTGTACCGGATCAGACATTTACGTACAATGTTGCACAGAAGCTCAATAAAAATACCTTTGAGAAGAAGTACACAATAACGTTCAACGGCAACGGAGGAACGATTGACGGAAAGACGGAAGTAACGGATACCGCGGTATGGAATCCCAACGGCTGGAACAATAAGGCTGACGGAACAGGCGGATATTCTTACGATGATATGAAATCCGTAACAAATCCGTGCGGACTTATCGAGAATGGGTCAAGCGCAACACTGTATGCACAGTGGAAGGACGGCAACCTGAATCTGAAAACAGCAGAGAGAACAGGCTATGTCTTCCTCGGCTGGGCGCTTACGGATAATGCTGAGGTACCGACCTACACCGTAAATCAGAGCGTGAACTTTACAAAGAATACAACGTTCTTTGCGGTCTGGGTAGAAACCGCAACCGCACAGGAAAGAGTAAAGAGCATAGATGTAGTATCGGGAATAACGATAAAGAGCAATGACCTCAGTGTTGAACCGATAGTAAAGACTCAGAAGAAGTACTTATTCCTAAATAATGAGGAGTACACAAATATTTGCATAGCATACGAAAAAGCACTTGACAACTTCAATAAGTCAAAGACGCTCGATAACGCCAAGAAGCTTGTGGAAGCGGTAAAGGCAGTCGGAAGCTATCAGGCGGGAGACTTCAAGTATGATGCGCCGATAAAGAATTTCATTCGAGAGTTCGAGATTGAATATGCATCGGGAGTAACGGGAGCAGTCGGTGCAGGAACACATAAGCTCAGTGACCTTAATCTTAATCACTACACGAAGGAAATACTCAGTGAAAATGAGGATTCAATTCTAAAGCAGGTTAAGCTCGCAGAAGCAGTAACAAGCATAAGCCGCCAGAGTATAATCAATGAAGCGGTAAAGAAAATCGCAAAGAATTATGCAAATAAGGTTAAGGTTAGCACAACACCGACCTACAAGGTATATGAGAACAGTGAGGAAATAAAGAACATACTGTCCTTATCAGAGGGAATCAGCGGTGTAAACTATGTGCGCACGGATGATGGCAATGCGGTATATTACTGCTATGCAAATTCTACGAATCCGAAAATCTACCTTGAGGTAGAGGACGAAATGACAACACAGAATCGTCTTTGCTATCCGACAAGATCGGAAGTAACGTCAAGAGTAGTTGAACCGGTACTCAAACCGACAACGTCGGATGTAAATGCAAACTTTACGCCCGGCACAAAGGAAGTAAATAACAGCACATATACAACGTATATCAACGAGGGACTCGGAAATACGTTTACGGGAACGGTAAACGGAAAGAAATTCACAGGACTGAGCTATTACAAGCAGAAGTCAACAGTGGAGCTTTCACCCGTATTTACCGAGAACAAGAACGGAGCCGCAGAGTATGTGCTTACATCAACGGATGACAGCTACAACAGTGCAAGCGCAACGCTCGGCGGAAACTACGCAACAACAGCAAGTCTCTCGGCAGGCAAGAACAGCGGCAAGGACTTCACAGGCTCGACGAAAAAGACAGTAACGATAATTATCGACTATCATGTAGCCGAGGAAATCAAGGACGAGAATGGAAATCCGACAGGAGAATTCCAAAAGCTTGATGTAACGGGAGATCAGGTGCAGATGGATAAGTGGCTCAACCAGTACCACCTGTTCAGACAGTCCGGCGGAGCAAGGAACTGGGAGCTTCCCAAGACGGGAGACAAGGTCTATAAAGTAAACGATGGCACATACAAGCAGACCGACAGAGGCTCGTTCACATTCACATATGAGCTCGGTGCAACGGACATAGGCAACGGAAAGATCAATACAACCGATGTCAATGAGATAATCAAACTGTTTAAGGATGAGTCGAACTACAGTGCGGCAAAGAAGCTGAGTTTTGTAGGAACAAAGTATTGGACAAAGAATTCCAACGGAACAAGAGTACAGCACGAAGGCTCGGGACTCGGATATCAGGTATGGGGCAACAACTGGAGCTTCAACTATTATCCGAAGTCGGAAAGTTACACCTATGTACATCTTGTAGACAGATGGGGCAACGCAGTAGACAAGGTATTCTATGTAGGCAAGCAGGATATCAAGGAAGTAACCGTAACAACTGCTTCGGCAGACGGAGCATACACAATCCTTGAGGACGGCGGAAGCGGAATAGATACGCTGAGCTTGAACGCGGGAACACTTGAAATCCTTACGGACGAGAACTCAACGCTTGAGAACAATGTCTACA
>ERZ773192.1014-NODE-1014-length-31350-cov-5.792491_pt1 | contig 31350 bp, 26 predicted proteins | sample MGYA00581010_ERZ773192 | MGnify/ENA primary metagenome ERZ773192 (study PRJEB29015, sample SAMEA2737741) | human gut metagenome | biome: human gut; feature: human-associated habitat; material: faeces | place: China | collected 2012 ...
GACAACACCAGAGCCAAGAGCTTAAAGGTCTATATGGACACCTACAAGCCCGCTTATGCTATCAAGCTCTCTGCCAAAAACTTCGGCTTTGAGGACAATAAAAAAATCGTTCCTCTCTATGCCGCATTCTGCATCTAAAATCAATATTACAAAAATAACGCTCACGAAATGTGGGCGTTATTTTACTTTATTAAGGTATCAACAATAAAACAGCTAAGTCCCTCGAAAGCGGTTTAATGCCGTGGTCGAGGGGCTTAATAATTATTATTAATATTATTTATTATCTTTTTATTTATTATCCTTTTTACGTTTTGCTGCGATTCTTACGGTTGCGTGAATAGGTACTGCCTTCTTTATGTCATCAATGACTATTTTATGACGCTCCTTTCTGTCCTCCTCAAATGTCAACTTTTTTGCAAAAGATATTTGCCGTTTACTGTAATTTTTTCCATCATTTAGGTCCTGAAAATAATCTGAGATGATGCAATAAACATTTTCGCCGAGTACACGAGGGAAGCCGTTTTGCCCGTTATACTTCTCATAATGAGGTTCTACCTGCTTTGGATTGTTCTTATTATATCGTGTGTAAAATCCAAATTGACGCCGAATCCATTTACCGTCAATAGGCTTATTGTTTTTGTCGCTCCTTTTTACTTGAAGCAAATTAAGAGTGGCAGCAATATCGATAAGTGAGTATCCGGCTGCCATCATCAGTGCAATAAGTTGTATTACGATTGCCTCTTCCGGGTATATCTCATATTTTTTTGTTTTGTCATTGAATCTATATCCGTAATATCCGTGTCCTCCACGATGAGGTTCATTCATATCATCACATCCTTGTGTTAATATTTTACATCATCAAATGTCAACTTTCAAGATTTATTGCCAAATAACTATATGCGAGTGTCCGCTATAATCCTAAAACGTTAGCAATAATTTTATGATATATAAGGATTATTAACTTATTTTTTTGTGGTAATATCAAGTCGAGTGTCCATTTTTACGCCTTACTTTTCTCATCTGAACATATTTATAGTGTCTGGACAACCAAAAACAAAAGCCAAAAATCATCGTTTTGACATTTAAATAAAGCAATGATTAACGGTAATTGCCATAGGTTGACTTGACACTATCTTATTAATTGCGCAATTATAAGACCCATTCTCTGTGGGTAACAGAGACTATCGCTCGTTTTCACGGGCACAAATTAATATCACCTTGCCCCCAGGGTAACGGGGAGAAAGACGTAAAATGAAAGTCGTTATAAACAGAAAAAAATATGACACTGATACAGCGGAATGCGTGGCCTGTTACAGCTATGCTTGGCCCGGCGATTATAATTATGTATCAGAAGCATTGTATCGCAAGAAAACAGGAGAATACTTTTTACACGGGGACGGAGGCCCAAACAGCAAATACATGCGCGAAAAAGGTAATACATATTACGGCGGAGAAAGAATTATCCCGTTAGACGAGGAAGAAGCAAAAGACTGGACAGAGGAATACGCTCCGGAAGACTATGAGGATATTTTTGGAGAAGTAGAGGAATAAAGAAAAACAGCTGTGCTATCGGCTATACGGGCAGAAAGAGGATGATTAAAATTGATAGTTACGGTGATGAACGACAAATTTAATGCTTGCATCAGAACAATTAACATTACATGGGATGATTTTGTTGCAATGTGCTTGTGTCCCGGATGTATGGATTATAAAGGGAACGGCGCAATTGTCGGCGGCTTGTGTGTCTGGGAGACCGAAATAAGCTATAGCACGCGTAATCGCCATAAAATTTTTGAGCACAAAAACCGTCGTTGTATTAACAGACAGCTGGTGATACTCGACGCGGATAATCCCCAAGACGATTTTCTCGACAGGACGCAGTCTTACTTCGCAAAACTTGATGCTGCCTGGGTATATTATACGACATTTTCTGCAACAAAAGATAATCCACGATACAGAATTTGTACATACCTGGACAAGCCGGTCAGCCCTCAAAGCTACGAAACAATCGCCAAATCTATAATGTACGACATCGGTTTCGAGGAATTTGACCCTGTATCGTCAAATGCAAACCAAATAATGTATCTCGCTGTAATGCCGATAAAAATCAACCCGGAAAGCGGCGAAGAAGAAATCTTTTTCAGGCGGGATTCGTTTGACGGGAATCCGATTGATACAAACAGGTTAATGGACGATATCACAACCGTCAGCTGTGGCAAATCCCCAAAAATAGTTCTACCGAGCAATATATCCGAAAAATCACAATTAAGCGCAGGCACCTCAAAGCTCATTGACCCTCGAACAAAGGACAGTATCGTCGGCACTTTCACCTCCCTGTTTTCGATTGAAGAAGTAATTGAAAGGTTTCTTCCGGATGTTTATGAAAAAATTGGTGACAGATACAGACCACTCGGCAGCAGAAGCACTCCGGGCGGCAGAATCGTCGAAAACGGTCAGTATTATCTCACCTCACACACCAAAAAAGACAATGCTTACGGCAGCCTCAAGAACTCCTATGACCTTGTACTTTGCAATCTCCAAGAAATTACCACACCGGAACAGCTTGAAGAGCTAAAACTCAAAGCACACTCAAAAGGTAAAAATTGTGAAACCGCAGAACAAATTATGTACGAATGGGCTATGAGCATCCCGGAAGTGTACGAGGCGGAAGCAAAAAGAATTAACAAAAGAAAGAAGGATTTTAAATGAATTATACATATCCCCAGCTTAAAGACATTTTAAAATTTACAAAATGCGGCAGGAGCATAAAGGTATCGGGATTCAAAACAAACTTTGTAGCAAAGGAACTCCTAAAAAAAGATACATATGTTTATGCCAAGATTGAGAACTCTGACAAAGGCTTTATTTACATGTACGATAATGCGTCCGGAGTGTACAAATTAGTACAAGAAAAAGATATCCTCAGAAACATTAAAAACTTTTTGGAGCATTACGATTCTGATTTGGTCCGTATGTCTGCATTAAATGAGATTGTTGATTTAATGGTTACAGAGATGGATACAATACCGCTAGATAATTTTGACAACAATCCGCAAATAATAAATTTTCAGAACGGTATTTTGGACCTGGATACGCTGAAATTATCGCCTCATAGCAAAGATGCTCTTTGTACTGTTCAGATGCCTGTTGAGTGGAACGGAAATTTTGTCGAGCACCCGGAGCTTGCTCAGTCACCGATTTTTAATAAATATCTTAATACTCTGACCGACGGTTACTCAGAAAAGGATAGAAATGACATCAAAACCGTTCTCCTTGAGGTAATAGGAGTCGTGCTCAGCAACATCCCCGGGTATAAATTCAAAAAAGCCTTGCTTGTTTACGGTAAAGGAAACACCGGTAAAACACAGATTCGTAACCTTGCCATCAGCTTGGTGGGCGAACGGAATTCTGCCGTAGTAGAACTTGCCGACCTTGAAACAAGAGAAGGTCCCTCGAGAGCTTACAAAAAGCGTCTTATCGGTTCCGGCGACATGAAGTTTGGAACGGCAGGCCAAATTGCCACATTTAAGGATGCAACCGGCGGCGAGACATTGCCCATAAGATTTTTATATAAAGAGGCATTCCCTGCGAAGATAACCGGTGTATTTTGGTTCGGTGCAAACTTTTTACCGCTTTTCGGCGGCGATAAAGGCGACTGGGTGTATGAGCGCTTTATCCCTGTCCAGTGCAAAAACGTAATTCCCGAAGAAGAGCGAGACCCCGATTTGCTTGAAAAGCTGCTGACAGAAAAAGATGCGATTGTGTACAAGGCGATTATGGCAATGCGTGAGGCTGTCAAGCGAGGGTATAGATATACTATCCCCGAGTCATCAAAAAAGGACCTTGAAGTATACAAATCTGTAAATAATATCATAGTTGAGTTTTTTAACGAACACTGTATAAACCTAATGTCCGGTATTGATTATGATGATGCCGCTGTAAAGTTCTGTGATTTAAAATCTTCGCACAGCGGTGCAGTAATTTTCAACACCTTTCGCAATTGGGCAAAATCAAATTACAACACCACTCCCACAAAAGCTGATTTTGAAAATACCATCGCAGAAATATTAGGAATCCCGCGCGATAAAATAACTGTGCGGACCGCTGAAATGCGTGCATATTACGGTTTTGATATTGAGGACAATTGTTTCCAAGAATATTACAAGACGTAAATTGCTCCAAAGACTTCGCAGAATCAATACTTCTGCGAGGTCTTTTGCTGTTACTGCTCCCAAAAACATTGCTTCTGAAGAGTTCTTGTGACAAAATGACAGAATGACAGGATAATAAAAAAGTATATAAAAATAAAATTATATATACCTTTTAGAAAAAGCTGTCATCTTGTCATTTTACCAATGTTTTCGGTCGCTTGGACTCTACCGGCGGCGCTCAACTCTCCCCTCCTCCCTCCAACAGCAACTGCCTTCAATAACGCCGCAAATCAAACGACCACGGAAAGAAAAACACCCGGCCGCCAGATTTAACCGACAGTCGGGTCTGTGTTTATGCCTTATACTTCAAGTTATCAATCTTAGCTGTGTATCCGTTTTAAACATTACGCCATATGACAAACTGCAATTCATCACGCTCAAGTAAAAGCATCGACAACTCTGTACGAATCTTCTCAACCTCATTTTTGAACTTTTCAAAGTCAGGAAAAATAATTATATCCGTTTTAGCAGTCTGTTCATCTTCACCGGCTTTAGGCATAGTATGCTCCTCCCCTTGCGCTATAAACAATTCTTCAGTTTCACTTTCATCCATAATTTTCACCTCAAGAAAATCTATTCAAACCATCAATCCAGCAGATTTTCCAATAACCTTTTGCGGTTATTTATAAACAGCTCTGTAACCTTGTAGCTTTCGGTTTCTTCATACCGGCAGGTGTGAACTTTTCCATTATCAAAGCTAAAGATTTCGGCATTCGGGATACCGAGCAAAATCGGCGAATGCGTTGCTATAATAAATTGCGCACCGTCGCTTGCGCATCTGTAAATCTCAGCCAGCAGCGTCAACTGCCTTTGCGGAGATAATGCCGCCTCCGGCTCATCAAGAAAATACAGTCCGTTAGGTTGTATATTATTCTGTACCATCTTCAGGAAGCTCTCCCCGTGCGACCTATTGTGGTACTCCTCCGAAGGATGTGCGAAGTCGGCATATTCCTCCTCCTGTGTTGCAACATTATAAAAACTTTCCGCTCTTAAAAAATAACCCCATTTTTCTTTTCTGTACCCTTTTGCAATCGTTATAGCATTGCAGAGTTCCGAGTGCGTGTCATGCGTCGAAAAGCAATAATTCTTAGTTCCGCCCTCCGGATTGAATCCATGTGCAACGGCTATCGCCTCAAGCAGAGTCGATTTTCCGCTTCCGTTTTCACCGACAAACAATGTAATCGGCTTCATAAAATCAATTTTTTTGACCTTATAGAGTGCATCAATTCTTGTAAGATAACTCTCATCACTTATCTTATCCCAATCAAAAAGTACACTTTGTATAAACTGATGATTCATTTGCTTATCCTCATTTCTTTAATAAGTAGCATTCATTTACTACAAACAGTGTAACAGGCTTTGAACGATTTATCAACCCAAAATTTCTCAAAATAGCATTTTACAGTACGTTTATGAAGACTGTAAACATCAACCCGATGCCTCTATTCGCCTTTTAGCCGTACTAATACAAAAGCCCCTGCAGATTACTCTGCAGAGACTTTTGACTTAACGTATTAATTGGGTTTGTTCCCGCCAAAAATGCTTTTCATAATTATGGTTTCAGCAATAATTTTTATTATTGTCTATTCCATTTTTTAATCACATAAAGAGTTTCATCTATCGGCTTCGGTAAATTCATTTTATTATATTTTTTTATCTGAATAACAATCGCTTTTGTCTCACCCTTCTCGGTCGGAACAATTACAAAATCTCCGACATGAATTGAATCATTGTCTGAAAAGTAATAATCGTTCTTTCCACTATCTATCAACGAAACTTTATAATATATTTTTGTCTCGGGTTCTTCATAATCAGCAACTTCATCCTCTGCCTGTAAAGAAGCTTTTGGGGAAATGTTTTTTAGTTTTGTTTCTTTTGCTGCAAATAAAGCGGTGTTGTATTCTTCTCTAGTCTCAAATGCTTCTGGTGATATTCCAAATTCATCTCCATCTTGACAGTTTAGCCTCCAAGCGTATCTGTTGTCATTAATTTTCACAACCATAGGTTTAAAATAAGAGCATGAAGAATATACTTTGTTTTTATAACTTTTAGATGCGCTGGTATCCATCTCATAACCCCCATCAAACGAACCCATTGCCCCCAAGGAGCATCCAAGTTTTAATATATCGTTGGTATTTCTTATATGTCCGGTGGCGAATCCATATGCCGATGCGCGATATGGATTAGGAACTCCCTTTTTTCGATAACAATACTTTTCCTCCATCTTATTAGCAATGACATTCATTGCTATGCCCGAGGAAAAGTCCAACATCATATCCAGAAAAGCACTATTTGATTTTTTTCTTCTTTTTTTACTCATTCAAAAACCACCAGTTTTTAGATATTACTCAACGCCAAGAGCTTTAAATACAGCATCCTCTGCACTTGAATAAAAAATTAGATTAAAGCAGCCTATCAAATCCGCTGGGACAGTCGGCAAATCAGATGCAGAGGTAATCGGAAGCAAGATTTTTTTTGCCCCACTATCAAGACATACCTGTAATGAATTAGCCAATTCATCAACTTTTAACAAAGTACCGCCAATACTTATTTCACCAAGTACCACCATGCTACTCAAAGCCGGCTTTTGTAAAGCAACAGAAGCCAGTGCAATAAGTGTTGATAACGCTAGTTTTTCTGTCATTCCGATTCCCTGAAGGTCTTGATAATTAATTATATAGTCTTTAGTTGTGGTGCTAATTGCTGCACTTATTCTATTTGTATTTGCTTTCAAGTAATTAAAGGCCGTATTAGTAGCTTCTTTGCATTTTGGATTACTTCCCAATCCAGTTTTTTCAAACTTTCCATTTCCGGGCAACATCTGAGATTCCAAACGAAAAACGCCTATCATTCCGGACTTGCCCTGAGAAACCGTGTAAACCTGCCCGGGATTACACATACCTTCAGGAATTAGTGTTCCTCCTCCCTGCTCAGGTACAGAAACGAAATGCTCCTCAAAACTGTCGTTATCAATATACGAAAAATTCACATCATAAAATTCCATTCCGCCAAGCTTTTTAAGTTGTTCCTTGACGCGTCGACGCATTTCGAGAGAGATTCTCAATACTTCTTCAAGTTCATCTTTTGTATATTCACCATCAGGATACAAAAGTTTAACAAAACCATCAACCATTTTTCTAACGGCAATCGTATCTCTTTGATTGAGATTTTTACCCAGTTTAAAAAATTTATCAATAGAATCGCCGCGCTGTTCCTTTCTTAGTTCACGAATAAACTCCGAAAGATAATCTGTGATAAAGCCGTAATCATTTGTAAAATGTTCTGGTCTAAACTTTGGAATTTCCCAGCCTGGTATATAACAATGTATTCGGTCTAAAAAAGCAGTGTCGGTACCCATTTCTGGTGGGAACGGGTCAAATAGACTTGAAGTTTTAAGCAGTACATCTACACTTTGATTTATGTTTCCGACAAAAACCATTGATGCAGATGCTGCTTTTTCCTCTTTTCCTCTTGCGAAAGAACCCGATGCCATATAATCCTTCATTATCTGAACACCGTCTTTATCTTTAAATTTAATGCCAGCAACTTCATCAAAAACAACGCAGTCCCAAAGACCAACTAATCCAACCGTTTTTCTACCCATATTATAGAACAAATTTGCAACAGTTGTTTGTCCCCCGGAAACAAGAATACTGTTTGGTGAAATTTCTTTATAAATATGGGATTTACCGGTACTTCTAGGCCCAAGCTCACAAAGATTAAAATTATTTTCAACCAAAGGAAGTATTCTTGCGAGAAGAAGCCACTTTTCTCTGTATGTCAACTTGTCAGGCTCCATGCCTATCGACCGTAGTAGAACACAAATCCATTCTTCTTTAGTAAAAGCTTTGCGGCCGAGTTTTAATTCCTTGATGTCAACATGAGGCATCTGAATAGGAGTAAGTTTGCGAATTCGGATTGGTAAATTATTTTTGTCTTCTTCAATATATTCATATTCAAGCTGAACAATGCACCAAATACCACCACATAAAAGCCTGTCATAATGGCTTGGGTAGTCCTCTGAAATCGGAATGTTTTTTATTCCGAGATTTGAGAACTCAGCCTCATAAGTATCTTTCTTAATGTTCAAATTAACGGTAACTTTGTCTATTACTGTATGACTTCCTCTCTGACGAAGCATTGAGAGAATTTTTTGTGCTTCATCAGGGCGCACATAATTGTTTGCCAATATGCCTTTTACAGTTGCTACTCCTTCTTCGATAACGGATGCATCATCTGAGCTACAATACTGTCCAAGCAAGAACTCAAGAACATATACGGGTACGTTAGCACCTTCTTTTATTGACTTGGTCAAATCCTTACGAACGATTTTTCCATCGAAACATGCTCGGAGTTTCCTATTTATATCACTTGTTTCAGAAATGTTAGGAACTTCTCCCCGATTTAATGATGTGCTATTTTCATTTATGTTTTTTTCATCTGCATCTGCCACGCTTTTGGCATCATCAGCAAAATCAGCATAGCCCTGAGCTATATCTTTTTCAACGTTCCCCATTATTAGTCCTCCTCATTACATTTATTGGCAAGCTGCTCAATTATGTGTTGCATGTATTCTTTAGCAATGCTGTTTTTCCCTAAAAAGTTATATTTTTCATCAAGATAATTCTCGATTTGAAGTAAAACAGAAAAAATACTATTAACAATTTTTATCGGTTCATCAGATACATCTGTTTCATTCTGTTGTCCACCCATTGTAAAAATAGCAAGCCAAAACGAACCTAATGGAGGACCTGACGAAAACATTGTTTTATAAAATTGCCCCATTTCTGTATTATTTGCAATTTCTTTTACGTATTGCTCTGGCGTAACCTCTGTATGTATGCCCGAAAGGCTGACCGCATCATTCATCATTCGCAGTTTCATGGACTTTGGCCGCTTCGTTATCATCACAACGTCGCAGATACAATTCAAAATCTGAAGTTCCAAATACGGAAGTAATTCTTCTTTTGGAATGTCGTTTGTAATGTTTGACCTGTCAATCAAATTCTCATAGAAAAATTTCATTTCTTCTAATCGGTCTTCTATCGGTATCACACCAAGCCAGTCCACTTCCTTAATAGAAATCTCACGTACTTGGTTAATCTGATAATTTACGCTGTCAATAAAGTTCTGACAGATTGTATTTGAAATATTACTATCAGGATTTCCAAGAATCGAAAACCGCATAATGATTGACGTCGTATAATCAATCATATCCTGCAAATCTTTCTGCGTTCCGGATTTGTATAATGCCCGGAAGAAGTTAACCCAAAAGCCTCCTGCATAACTCTTACTTATAGATATGACATTTCGGAAATTGCCAACCTCTCCTCCGGTTTTCGCTGCACTTAAATATGCACTCTCCGAAAACGGAAAACTCATATTATTGAAATAAATCCTAATGATTTTACTCTGCTCTTTTGTCACTCTGCCCTGTTTTTCAATGACAAGAGCAAAAGCATATAACGCAAGGTAGGTACTGCCCGAAGCTATCTCGTTCGGAATATATCGGCGTGATGCTTTCTTTACAACATTCGATACAATTTTGAATGCGCGTTCGCTATCACTGGCTATCTTTTCATAACATTCCTGATAAAACTTCTGTGTTTTAATCAGTCTTTTCTCTTTCTCTCTGCTCATATCCCGAACAGTCATTGCAACTGCAAAGGCTACGGCATCAGAAAAGCCCCATCTTCCCATAAGGCGATACCCCTTTTCAGATATTACCCAAAGAATCCAAAATCATCGGCAAATGCAATATCCATAATAATCTCGTGACGAAGAACTTCAATATCATTCTTATCGTCATAAGCAACCAAGTAGTATTTTTGTGATTTATCGTATTTCTTGTTCTTAAAGTTAAAGCGGAGTCTGAACATACGCTTCGTCGTATCCTTATCTTTCTTATCTGCAATAACAATATTCTCATTAGAAATCTTCTCGTTATTATCCGAAATGAAATATACTCGGTAACTTGTTTCTTTCACAATATCACTTACCGGCTCTGTCTGAACAAAATCCAGTGTCGTAATAAGGTTTGTAATCTTTGAAGTCAGACTTACAAGAGCAATCTCTGCAAGACTTGTTTCTTTTTTGCCCTTATCTACTTTCACATCAATCATTGGTACAAGCATTTCCTGCGGAGAGCAGCCACCATGAACATAGTTTTGTCCAGCCCCTGCAACCTTGAAAATATCTGAAGCAAGCGGAAATGACACGATACGTTCATCATCATTGCCAAGTACCTTACCAACCGTTGTATGGCAAACACCGTCTGCCTTGATTTCTTCGGAAGATATGGAATAACGCTGTCCAACACTGTTTGATTTTGAAGCAGCTCCGGCAATCTTATCTGTTGCCTGAATTTTATCTCTCTTATAAATAAATCCGTGGTCTGCCGTCACAATAAAATGATAAGTATTTGCTTGTGATGCAATTTTCTTTATCAAAGTATAAATTTCTTCAATGGCTTCTTCACAAGCTGTAAAGACTTCATTCTCAGAAGCCACTTTATCTCCACGGGCATCTATCTGATTATGATAAATATACACAACGTCCTGTCCGGTAAAGATAGAACGAAGGTCTGCCTGCTTCATTGTTTTCATTGAATCAAACTGAACACACTTACCATTTGCTTTATATTCTTTCAGAATAGTTTCCCTCTGCTCCGTGGAGCTGCACGCTTTTCCGTCAACCAGCACATCATAAGATGAACTATATTCAATCGACTTATGCGGAAGCAGGGAAGCCATACCTAACGGTGTATAAGATGGAAGAACGCCTTGCATTGCTCCGATAGAAGCATTGCACTTCTCATCTGCCTGCATTTTTTCAAACAACGTATGTGCAACCTCATAGCGGAGTGCATCGGATATAATAACAACTACTCTGTCCTTTGAGTAATTGATGTGTCTTGCAAAGAAATCTCTCTGCAATGTAAGTCCTGTTTCTCCGTCTGCGTCTGCAAGTTCATTGTTCCAGTTCACTGTAATCCGATTCAGATACTCATTCGTATAGATATTCTCAACCAGTTCCCTGACTTTTTCAAACTGTGTGGTATCTTCCAATTTATCAAAGTAAAAATAGAAGTATCTATAAAAACGGTCAATCTTATATGTTGACTCCATATATTCCTTAACCAAGTTTTTGATGCCACTGACTGGCTGATACTTACCTTCAGCAATCATATCAAACGCATTTTGAAGAATGAAATACTCACTGCGGAAGTTCTTTCCAAAATGTTGCTTCCTGCGTTCTACGCAAAGTTCCGGAATCGTCTTTCCATTCAACTTTGCTCCTATATCCTCATTCTCAAGTCTGCCGATAATCCAACTAATCAGAAGCTCATCAACACCTGCAAAGATATTGCAATCTACAAGTGTTTCCACTTCCATCTTCTCAAGATAATTCTTAGCGTTGATTGCATTATAGATAATTTCTGAAATCTCATCAAAACGTGTACCATACAGATAGCTGTTCATCAGGTTATCCATAAATGCAATGATATTACCGAATTTATAAGAAATAAATGGTTTCCAAGCCTGCGGCATATCCGTATGAATACTCTTAGCCGCATAAGTAACAAACATCGTGATAACGAGTTTTTCAAGTGTTGGCTTCGGGTCATTATATCCAAATGCCACATCTACCTGCTGCCAGAATGCAGAAAGCAAATCATACTTTTCAAACTCAGCCAGATATTTGTTATCCTGCAATCCATCGTCTGTCAAAATTGAACGCAATACTTCCTCAAAAGAAGCAGTCTTATCCTTGCAAAGCACGCTCATCAAGGCAACTTCTATCGTACTTCTATTGAAATTCTCTATTTCCAAATCATAGAATTTCTGCGTTCTGTCTTTATTCGCAAAGAATTTAATATAATGCTGAATAACAGGCTTGTACCGTTCATCAATTCCTAAATCAAGCGTAAGCAAAGAAGCACGGTCGGCAAAAAATTCTTTGGAATAACGGATTGTATCTGCAAGATGGTTGTCCCTTATACTTGGTTTTGCAAATGGAGCATACACAAGGTAATTGGTTGTCGTATCCTCTCGTTCCAAGAAGTATTTGATGTAGAACTGGTTGTCCGGCTCAAGATGCAAAACCTTTGCATTTTCCAGTTCTATGCTGTCAATATCCTCCTGAAACTCCGCATTGGCATCATACCAAAACACAAGTTTACGGACATCACTTGCAAACTCACTATTTAATTTGTCTGTAATCTGTTTTAAGTTTAGTTCTGCCATAACCTACTACTCCTTAGTATTGTTGGTAAGCAAATTTAATATTTCATCTTTTTTAGAAGCAGTCAGTTTTGCAAATTCTTCAAATATTTCTAACACATCTTTGACCTTCGTATATTGCCCAACTCCAACTGACATTACCGTTGCATGCTTTACTGTCTTGTAGACTACCTTTCCAGTCTTTATAGATTCTTCACTATCAATTATCTTTGCTTCTGTATCTTTCTTATATGTATTTTGATTAGATATTTCACTCGGTGCTATACCATGAACAAATTGTGTTCTATACTCATTGGCTTTTGTGTATATCGGATTATCTTTTAGTCCATCGAACACGATAAAAATATCGTTTTTATTTTTCTTTAACCACTTTAAAACTTCACTTCTTTGTCTTAAATCTGGTTTTGCATTTATATCATAAAAAATATTTAACATTTCAATAATGCTATCCCAAACACCAAACGCCGTCACATATAAATTTGCAGCAAAATGATTAAACCAAAATAATCTCATATGATGCTCCGGCTTAAAATTAGGCATATATTGTACAGATTTTTTCCCGTCTAATGATGGAGAAACATACCACGGTTCGTCTGGTATTCCCAAATCATAGTAATGTCTACACATAACATATGTGATACATAGCGAACCTATTTTATTATTAAATCCGAAAATACATTCCTGAAGTCTTGGATACAATAAAATGTTATCTTTATATTTTTGAAATATATCATCAGCAATTCTTATATTATTTATAACCTCATTACCAAGGTACTCCCAATCCTTATCTGTTGGAAGTTCAAATGATTTCTCAACACTAATGGTTTCTGCCATAATTCTACCTCAACTCTCAATAAATCCAAATTAGCTATACTTTCATAATATTGCTTTTAAATGCTATAGGAATAAATTTATTTTCGGCAATGTATTATAAGCACTACCACTTTTATCTCTATTTGTATTCTTTAATGCGAAACCAAGACACATCTCCATTCTTTTGGCATCAGGTCCATTTAAATTCGCATAATATGTGTATGCACCTTGTATATCGTCCGTCCAAGACTTCCATAAATCAGGACTTAACACCATATTTTCCGAAAACAATGGTAACATCATATTCAGATAAAATTTCAATTTCTGTACTGTTGCTTCCTGCATTTGTTTAAAGAATTTCTCGTAAATCTTTTTTTCGCCTTCCAGACAACTCATCAAAAGCCACGATTTTCCTTGCTCTGGAAAAATAGTAAGTGCAATTCGATGCATTACTCCCTTTTTTGTATGTCTTATTCGATGCCCATTCATATCATATGAGGGTGCAATAAACGCATAATCAGCAAATTTAATCTGTTCAGGTATCTTCACAACACAAGTAAAAATACCATTATGTGTGTCTGCAAGAATTTCTGAATCAAAATGTTTTTTTATTGGCTCAAACTCTTTTTCTTTTAATTGTAGCATTCTATATATTGCAACACTTTCTTTTGATTGAAATGCTTTTGGATTTGCTTTGAAGCATTGACGAAATATTTTCATACCCATTGTTTGCTTATAATATTCAAAAATAAATGCTTTGTAAGCATATACGAATTTCATTTCTTCACTGTCATCAAAATCAGGTGCGCCTTTTTCAATTGCTGCAAAAGCAATATTATCATGTAAATCGCAAAAACAAGTTTCGGTTGTCGCATCGTTTGCACTGGTTCGACTAACTTCTACTATAGGTATCACTTCTCCGTTTTCAAGCGGGACAAGAATTGGCTTTTTTTTTTGCATTTAACATATAAACATGATGTTCACTTCCTGCCAATAATGAAATAATTTTATTGTTCTGTAATGCATGTGCTTCTTTAATTTTTCCTTTACAGCTTGTTTGGTCAGGATATAAACAGCATTTTTCCATAGATGCACGCATTTTCTCCATAACCTGAACTTCAGGAGGTTTTTTTGAAGCATTAGGAGCTGCCTCAGTTGTATTTTTACAACATTCTTTATATGCTTTATTACTTCCACAAGGACACGGTTCTGTATCTTTAATTTTCCAACCTAACAACTACAACCACTCCTCTCGTTTGTTAAATCTTTGCTAAAATCTGCATTTTCTTTCCGTCGGCAGTCTGAACCTTTTCGTAATTGATTTTTACACCGTCATCAAGGTCGATGTCGATACGAGAGAGAGCTAAATGAGCGATTTTAGCATCATAGTCTTTGGTTTCCTTAATCTGTTTCTGGAGCTTTTCTTTACGCTTTGTAGCATTGGAAATTTCCTTGTTATCGTTGCTATTGTCGATGATTTCCTGCATACGGGTAATCTCTTTTTCATACACACGCTGAATACGATGCAGATACTCAACTCTGACATTACCGATAGTGTCTGCGTTCCAACGGTGCATATAAACAAGAGCCTTAAACCCATTCTGCTTACCACTATCAAAGAGCCAGTAAATCGGACGTTTCTGATAAGTCTTAATATGGTCTTTGATGAAATCTGTCAGAAAATAATTTCTGATTACTTCACGGCTTGTCTTACCTTTATTGCCAAGAGCATTCGCAATAAAATCAAGATTTTCTTCAAGTGTATCTTCTCCGTAAACCTTTTTCAGCCACGCACAAAACAGACCGACAATATCATCCTCGAAATACTCTTCATCAGTAATAGGAATACAGTTATCCTCATCCGGCATAAACCAATTACTGTTTTCAATGTCTTTTGGATAGCCATCAGGGTTTGACGCTTCATAAGCAGCAAATTTAAAATCTGTTATATTCCACTCACCACCAGCATATGCAATGCCTTCTTTATATAGTGAATATCTGCCAAACATACACCCTACTGCGTATGAAATCAGGCTCTTAATATCTCTCTGCAAATCGGCTTTGCGTACAGTAACATCTTTATCCTCAACTTCCGGCGTAAGCTCGTCCTGCAATCCGTAGATGTCAATAAAAATACGATTAAGTTCCTCTTCATTAGTTTTAAGTTGTTTAAAACGCTCATTACATTCCTTTGACCACATTTCAAAAGATATTGATACTTTATTAGTAGCATAAGAAACGAACGGATGCTTCTTAAAATCCCAAGATGTTTCAAAAGAGTCCCAATCATTTTTTGAATTGCATATTAAATCGTCAATCAGCATCTTTACTTCTTCTGATTTGTTAAATACTATTGGCAACTTTTTAATATGTTCAACTTCATAATTTAAAGTTGGACTGATTGCCGACAAAATATATTTTACAACACAAGAATTTGTAAAGCCCAAAAAATATTTCAGTTTCTCTTCTTCGTTACTAAATATTGAGCAACCTGCCACATCAAAAATAAATCCCTGCGGCATAAATCTGGTTGAAAAATTACCAGAGGATATTTTTGACCATGTAACAGAAGGATGAAAATAGAATTCCATATTATTCATTCTTCCCCCCGGTGCATCTTTTGTGTACTCTTTTAAATCTTTGCCATCTTTGTACCAATTTACAACATAATCTTGATTACCATACCATTTACGGAATTGACCACCTTTGTTATAAGGGAACCATCTGTGTCGCCCATCTTTTGTTTGTTCCAGATTTTTATATTTAAAACCAATGTTTGAAGCACTAACTTCATACCATTGTCTTAAAAATAAGTTATTATTTGTAGTTGCCATTCCTTGACGAGGCTTTGATATATCTCCCAATCGTTTTCCATTCAAAAATGCGTTAACAACATTTTGACTTACCCAATAAGCAATCGGAGAACCCGGGATTTTTGAGAAATCACCCTCGTCGGCTATAAAGCGATTTTCGTTTGCAAGGAACATATCCTCTTTACCTTGTTGGGTTGTTGGGTAAATCAGTCTGCAATAAACACATTTGTAGGCAGGAATATTGCTGTTTCTTCTCACAAAAGCCGATGTTTGTACCACTTCACCACCGATTTCTTCAAATGCCCTTGCCCCTAAATGTGCCATATTTATTGTGTCGTTTATAAGCATTTTTTCTCTCAATTTTTCATAAGAGGATAAAAACATCCAAGAGTGCATTGTAATCATTGACTGAAAACCATTTACTTTCAGCATTTCTTTACAACGCTCAATAAACACGGCAAACAAATCTGCTTTACTGTCCGGATAATTGTCTTTTACATATTCATTTAATTTCGCTCCTGCGCTACTTACCGGCATATATGGAGGGTTTGTTACAACCACCTCATATTTTTGCGCCAAAATCTTGCTTTGCTTAAGTATAGGGCAAAGCATTGAAACCAGTTGACCGTTCTCCATAATATCCATAAGATTTGAATAATCTTCTTTGCTGGAGATTTCGTTAAGTTTTTCTTCAAGCACAGCCAAATCTTCATAAGAAACTGAAAGGTTCAAAACGCTTCCATATTCTTCTGCGTATTTATTCTCATCAATCAAAATAGATGCAGTTTTCTTTGCTTCCCCAAGCCTGTTAATGAGTTCCGTACCTAATATTGTACTGTTTTTTAAGTAGCAGAGGTTGGGTTCTATACCTTCTGTAAGAATACGCCTGCTATAGTAACGAGCCTTCATCATAACTGCAAAATAAGCAAGCTGATATGCTCGTTTATCAATATCAAGACCATAGATATTGTTCTTCAATATGCTGCGAGCGGCATCTCTTTGGGTATATCCGTAACTTTCATAAATCTGCATAAGCACATCAAAGGCATACACAAGGATATGTCCACTACCCATACACGGGTCTATTATTTTAATGCTTTCCGGTGCTAACTCATTATATGTTGATTTAATTTCTTCAAGTTTAGCTACAACATCAGGCTCTTGCTCTGCTTCATCAATATAATATCTCCAAGTATCTTTCAAAGAATTGTCCGGATGTCCCTCTATCCAAATTCTGCCCAATGAATTTTCAACCATATAACGAACAATCCAATCCGGTGTAAAAAGCTGTGTTGCCGCCGGAATTTCTTCTTTCGATATTTTCTTGCCACTTGCTCGTCCAAAAACTGCTGCTTTTGGTTCAATATTATAATATTGATACAACCAACCAATAATTTCGACCTGACCATCAGCTTTTATTTTCCTATCATCGGTATACATTTCATCGTTAATGCGGAAATCAACTTCTTCAATATCATTCACAAGATGATATATAATTCCATCTGGGTCTGTAAACGGAATTGTAAGCAATAGTTCTGAATAATCATCTGTCTTTTCAAATAAATCTGGTAAAACATCGTGAAGTTTATTACACTGCTTAATGAAAAGTATACGGAACAACTCATCTAATTCATTATCGTCTTTCAGTTGGATTATTTTATCCTGTTCATCTGACGTAAATTTCAAATCTGCATCAAACGGTGTCGTTACCAAATCAGGTTCTTTCTTTGCTTTATTCTCAGAAGAAAGCACACGAACACCGGAAGGCAAATAATCATTGACTTCCATAAAACGAATAGCAATTAGACGATTAAACCAAGTATACGCAACTTCCTCAACCACATATCTAAATGCTTCTTTATAATTTTGAATATCTCTTTCTTTTTTCTTAATCGCACTGACTAATGCACTACGCTGTTCAATCCCTTTGCCAGAAACCTCTGCATAATTCTTCGTTCCAATATCAAAAAAGTGCAAATCTTTTGTTGACTGAGGTAACTCATCTACAATTCCGTCTTCTGTAATACCAATCATACTTGCCTTATATTTGATATCTGATATAAGTTTTTCCCTTGCCCATACGGAAAAATTTTTTATTGCTGTTTTGTTCATCTTACTTTCTCCATCTCTTATCTAATAAAGTTTTCAAGCTGTTGCAGTAACATACCCCAATCTGCTCCGGTAACTGCTCCGGCAGCAAGTGTTACTACAAGTTCCTTAGAAAAATCGCTTGCAAACTTTTTTATACCTACAAGAGCTTTTCCTATATGGTTCTTTTTCGGATTATCGGTTTTCAACTGTTCCTGAACCATTTCCAAATCATCTTTAACGCTGTCGATTTCATCAGCATCAACACCTTGTATCTCAGGCAATGAAGCAAGTAATTTGTCAATTAACTCAAGCATAGAACTGGTATCATTTGTAGTATTATAAGTATTTATCACGCCGCTGTTCTGCTGACTCGCAGAGCCATTGACAGTTTTAATATTCTGAATATATGTATTTCCGCACGTAGCTTTTTCCTCCTCGTCAAGAACAATCATTTCCATTGAAAGTTGGTCGTTGATAAAATCTATAAGCGGTTTAAATGCCATTTCAAGGAAACTTTGAATAATATCATTTATTTTTCGGCTCGGCCAACAATATTGCATTGATTGTCCCTGAACATTTACTTTGTCCTCATTATTTATAAATGTCAGATAATCATACTGTGCTTTAATATGGCACGCCTCATCTTCAGGCGGATTATAGTCTGCCCAACCTGACCAGCCTATTGCATAGCACTTCTTAAAGTCATAATCGACACCTGATATTTTATCCTGAATGATTCCAGATATTAACTCGTTTCCATCTATAAATTTGAGAAAACGAGAAAGGTTTATATCTGCTGTGTCGTCTGTGCTATTAAGCAAATTACTTGATAATCTGCGAAATTCTAAACTCAGTTTTCTTAATTCTAATCTGTTCATATATCCACCCCGCAATACGGACAAAATATCTTCGCTGCTCCTGCACAATAAAGTACTTTCACTTTGCGGCCGCAACAAGGACACTTAAACTCTGTTTCTGCGGTATCCTTATCCTTTAACTCCTTAGTTGCAACCTTTTTCAATGGCTTATAATTCATTTTTATATTTATCAAGCCTTTAGAATGATTAACCGACCTTTGCATTTTTCCAAAGGTCTTATTCAATTCTTCTACCATATAGTTGTAAGCGATTGTCTTTGCCTGCTCTATTACATCTGATGATAGGAATTCATTCTTTTCTTTCGTCAGGCCACAATAAGGACAAAACAATTCTTCAAAAGGCTCCTCGTCGCTTTGATATTCTCCAGCTTGCAACTTAAATTCTGAATCGCAGAAAGGACACTCAAAAGTTACATAGCCTTCACTATCTCCCTGAATAGATATTTTAAAATTTTCTATCGACAAAGCATACTCCTCCCGCTCTTTTAGAACTCAATATTGATAATCGTATCTTCTTCCAAAGTACTCATCAGTTTCTTCTCAAGTTCTGCAATGTACTTCTTAACATCTGCTTCATTCTCAAGCTGCCATGTTGTTGCGTTATTTATTGATTTTATGCTTACGGTTTTTCTTTTCTTTATCCTTGGAACAGGGGTAGTCGTTGCATCTGATTCCGCATTATTGTCATCAGTATCAGTTACGGGCTGTTCTGCTGCAATGATTTTCGTTTCTTCTATTTCAATCTCATTTAAGCAACGGACTTTGAGTGCGTCTGCTTCCACTTTGATATTTTGCAGTGTAGCCACATTATTACAGCTCATTGCCTTGTCACTGATTTCTCTGAACAGATTTACATATTTATCAGCCAATTTATCGTGGCATTTCTTATCTTGCAATTCTTCAAAAACACGCTGTCTTGCTTCCTGAATGGCATTATCTATCGGCTTCTGCATTTCGTTAAGAAGTTTACTGTAAAGATTGATAAACGTGTCCAGTAACTCCGGTAATTTAAAGATTTCTGAATAAGGAACAGATTTCTTCAAAATAGACTTAATGTCTGCAACAACTGCTTCAATCTCACTATTTACAATGAATGTCTTACTGTCATCATAAATCTTCATCAGCTTCAGAGCTTTATCAAATATGCCCTTCTGTTCTCCTGCAAAGAACTTCTTAACAGGCTCATAATCCTCAGCAAAATCGAGGAAATCATCTTTTTTATTGTCAATACCTGCAAAGAACTCATTGGAATATTTCATTTGCAGAACATCAGCCATCAGTTTTTTACCGGAAGCAATAAGCTGTTTGCCCGGATATGCAGGCTGTGTCGCATAGTGAATATCCAATTTTTCAAGGTCATTCTTCAGATTTGATGTATAACTAAGAAAACTCCTCATAATCGCATCGTCATCATCACTTGCCGAAGTAACATTGAACAGTTCTTTCATTACTGTACGGACAGATTTCTTCTGTGTTTCATTCGCTTTTACACGCTTCTCAGTCATCAATTTTTCATTAAACTCTTTGCGTGTCAGATAACGGATAATTTCTTCCGGAGTCTTTGAAAGCAATGTCACTGCGTCGTTATTAACGAACATTGCAATTTCGCCATCTTTAAACAGCTTAGCAACAAGCCACTGTACATCGGCTTCTACAAATCCATACGGTGCTTTCAAGAAGCGTTCCAGAATGGACTTCATAGAAGTTTTCATGTGACGCTGTGTGTTCAAAGCAATATAGTCATTCACATCATGGAGAGCCAATTCATTCTTTGCAGTATTTGTACCTGCAAGAGTAAGCTGCTGTCCATTATTCTTGAACAGTGTGCGAATATCCGACTCACTCATTGCCGCATCAATATAAGACAACTTATGATAAACAGTTGAAACCAGCTTGCCAAGTGCGTCATTTATCTTGGAAGCAATTTCCTTTGCTCCGCTCTGAATTTTATCGCCATTCACATAGATTTCTGCATTCTTCAAACTTTCTGAAAGGAACAGCTTTGCAGCACCGTTTCTCTCACGCATTTCCACTTTCTTAGCTTCCTTAATGCTTTCAAACTGTGTAACTGCATTTGTAGCATCAAAGCGGATAAATTTTTCTATCTGCAAAGCAGAACGGATTTCATCAAGGAAAGTTCTGTCGTCAGGTAATACTACAAGTACGCAACTTGATTGACCGGACAGAATTCTCATTGTCGTTTCATCTGCTCGCTCATCGCTGTTCGGAGTAAGGATTTTCAATGTGATGTCATTATTCTGATTTGCCTTATATGGCTTATCATCAACAACCTGATTGAAAGCAAACGCATATCTTCCGTTGAATGCCGGATAGCGATACTTCTTTTCATCATAAAGACCGTCAAAAATCATCTCAGATACCTTTGCAATGACTTCTCCGGAATCCACGTTCTGTGATTCAATCGCTCTGTTGATTTCCTGCTCCTCATTTGTCAGGAATACATAAATATCCCCGTTCTTCTGAACCAAAGTCTGGCGAACAAGACGTTTCAGTGCATCTTCTACCTGCTGTGCAAGAGCCATACGGTCATCATTTACATTGGATACCATAAGACTTGTGATATTCTCAATATTTGCTTTGATTTCCTTGACGTACTTAATCATAAAGAGTGTTTTCAGTACATTAACATCAAAGCATTCTTTTTCGTGATTTGGATTCAGATACTCATTATCTAAGGCACGGGAAATAACACCCTTATGAGAATGGTCAAGGAATTGCTCAAGGGCGTCATAGAACATATTAAATGGCACAATCGTTCCCGGCTCATCGTTCATAACTTTTACGGCAGATTCTTTAAACAATGCAAGCATAGAACGCTCGCCTTCTGCCAGATGCTTACCGGATGCACCGTGAGTACGAATGGAAGTCAGAACACTTCCAAGTAAATTAAACTGATATGGAATAAACGGATAGATGTCCGCAAAATTTTCTCTGTCGGAATATAATTTCTTTTCAACACCATCATTGAACAAAATCAGGTTTTTAATGACTGTCGCCTTATCATCATAAAGCAGTGTAAGTGTCTGTTTTCCTGCTTCGTTCTTTTCAAGGATTCTTTTTTTGATAACCTCATCAACATTAGCTGATGAGAGAGAAAGTCTGGTATCAAAACGTCCCTGAATCTTCGAGAAGCCATTTCCTTCTGTTTTTGTAATCGAATCAATATCCTGCTGACTTGTTACAATAATCCAAGCCTTACCGCCGCAGGCAGTACCCAAATCTTCTGTTACAGTCTGAAGATTCAGCATAAGTTTGGAATCATCGCCTATGTACTGTCCAATCTCATCAATCAGAAATACGATATGATGATTGCTCTCTTTTTTATCAAGATATTTCTTAATAAGTCTGGCAAAATCCACAACCTTATATGTATATTCTCCGGTTGCTTTCTCACACCAATTTCTACCAGCTTCTATGCTCATAAATTCAATCTCATCAAGAACTTCTACCACATCGTCCTGAATGAAATCAAAATCGCTGCGTGATTCTTCCCAAGTAGAACCAAAGCTATCTTCAAATTTTTCTTTGAATAAATTGTACTTTCCTTCTTCTGTCAATTTACGTTCCAAATCTGCAAGGAACGGATTAGAGCCACAAAATCCCTGCATTTCATTGAACACATTCTGCAATACGGAAACAATGGCAACCTTAGACTGCTTACCATTCACTTCACTTTTAGAGTCAATATTGAAAAGGACAACATCCGTCGGAATTGTACCTGCCAGTTTCATATCTGCAAGTACCATCTGGTCAGAGATTTTATTATCATCTACGAAATAATCAATTGCTTTCTTACCGCCAACTTCTTTATTTTCAAGGAGATAGGATAAAATCTTCAGGAAGTGAGATTTACCACTTCCAAAGAAGCCGGAAATCCACACGCCCACCTTGTCTGTATTTCCGGTAATTCCTCTCTTATAGCTCGCAAAGAAATCAGAAAAATGCTTCTGAAGTTCTCTTGTCACTACATATTCTTCAAGCTCCTGCTTAATATTTGCATCGTCACCCTGTCCAACTTTGATTACGCCTTTAATATCTCTGTCAATAGGCTTTGAAAACATATTCTTGATAATCATATTCCCTCTCCTCTTAATCCACGAGCTTGAATGCTCTGTAATAGTTATCGTCCTTTATCTCTCCAAACAACACCAGTTCCTGACCGTCATAATTGCCCGGATAAAACAGCACTACCGGAACACTATCTATGACCTGATGTAAATTATTCAGTACCGTATGTGAACGTAATATCGGATAGCACTTTCCAATACCAGTAATAAACACAACTGCTTTCTCTGGTGTATTATCCCTGATATGATTCACTATCAGACTGTCTGATGATGTTATCCTCAGCATATTGCTGATGGATTTTGATACTCTCTCAAAGCCTTTTGTCTTTTCAAACTGATAACACTTTTCTAAATATCCTTTTCTGATAAGAATATCAATCATAATGTCGTAAAGGTCAAACACTACAACTTTGAAATCATCATCTGAGTTTTCACTTTTTTTCTTGATGTATTCAATCCTCTCACGGATATACAATTCTTTTTCAGCCGGATAATCAAAGATATAGTATCCAACTTCATTTCCTAACCCTTTATTCTCTCTAAACGAGGGTTTTTGTATCATTTCTTCTGCTTTATCTACTCGTTCGTCAAGCGACATCATTTAGTCCACCCCCGTAATTGCTTTAATCATTGCACTATCTCCACACGCTTCAAGATAACGCTCTAAGGCAATATCAAGAATTGGTGGAGTTATGGTTTTCTTCTCAACAATCGTTAGAAGGTTTGCATCTGTCAAATAGTTAAAATATATTGAACGAAGCCTGCGTTTTGTACCATCTGTCCAAGATGCAATATCTTCACTTTGAATTTCTTTATTCTTGAAGAAAATATTTACATCAGAATCTTCAATTACCGAAATACCAAGTATATTTTTTTCACGGTACACTTCAAACATAAATTCAAAGAACAATCGGTCTGACCTGAGAATAGCAATCAAATTGATTACCTTTTGGGTTGCCAAGTCAGAAGTGCAAAACAAGTCAATCAGTGTCTTATCCAATCTTTTTGCTCTATTCCAAATGTATCCATATATCCTTTTGGCTCGATACTCTTTTGCCGCACCAAAAAGATTTTCGTCTATACACATTTTTTTAATTTCTTCTTCGGACTTTCCATCGTCAATCAGCTTGATAACCTTCTTCATTTCAACAAACCAGAATGATTGGGAAATCAATCCTGCACTATATTTCTCTTCAATCATATAATCACCATACTGTTTTATATTGCAACAATAGAACCCTATTTTTATACTAGTATATAATACACCAAATTTAAACAAATATCAACAAATACTTCCGCTTTTGTTGAATCTAAAAATTCTATTTTTAGATTCTATAATAAATGTATTTTGTAGTCTCTTAAATTAAATCGTATGGCATTCAAACATCCTATTTATCATTTATCAATGACAGTGTAACAGTGTTTTACCTGCGTATCAACACTAAATTTTACAAAGCAGCATTTTTCAGTCCGTTTACAAGGACTGTGATTGAATTTTCCGACATTTAAAAAACATTTTATTATACAAAGTATTACCCGACCGTCAGAATCTACTGATAGCCGGGTGTTTCAATTATAGCTTATTTATTTAAAGACATTGATTAAAGTTCCTACATAGAATCGAGCCTAACATCATATATGAGTCATTTTCGTGTAACCGCACTATACAGATATACGAACAGATTCTATATTCTTTTCAAACCATTTTTTATGGTATCATAACTTGGCATACTATTTTTCTTTAATTTTCATTATTTCCTCAATATCATTTTTTTCGATTTCGGTTACAACATAATCTGTGAAACCAAAACGGCCATCGCATTCAATAACTTTACAATATTGATTAATGCTTAGATTACACTTTTTACATAAATCTTCAATAAAGCCTCTAATACCATCATAATAACTCTCTATGTTTGACTTTGATACTAATTCACTTATTGGTTTTTTTGATATTATTCCATCTACGCTTTTATCAAGACTTTCTTTGACAATTTCATCATGAAACATCGTTCCTAAGAAGAAAAGATTTGTTTTATAGTGAACAACATCATTTCTGAATTGCAGCACTTCTTTAAGTGCTTGATAATAATTACTTCCTTTGATTAAGTTATAATCAATTTTATACTCATGACATATTAATTGAAGCTTCAAGCCATGGCTTGCTTTCAAAAATTCTTTACTCTTAAAATTAAGTTTGTTTGTAATAATTGAATTTAAAACTGATTCATACAACATAGCCATTAATACAACCGATTGTGTTGCGTATTTCAAATTGTTAACAAACAAGCCATTGTCAACATCTTTTAAATCATCATAATTGTTACTTATAATATTAGAATTTAGTCTTGAGATGTTCTCCTCAATAAGTTCGCACAGCATAGGTTCAAAATTAAGCGTAAACTTAAATGCCATTATAATGCCTCCTTTTTCCTATATCATATTCATATATTACAGACTTCTTGAATGTTTCAAATTCAATAGAAACCTTTGTTTGCATTCTATTAGTTTGCCAAATTTAGCAATTTTATTATCTAATCTAAAGAGTCTTTCAAGTATTGAATCCGAGCTCTTGGATTTTGGTAATCATAAAGAATCTTGTCATCGGGATTTTATATCAGGTCTGAACCTTTCTTGCCTATCCAAACGTCAGGTACATGGATAAGTACTTCACGGGCAAAATGCGCATAAATATAATCCGATAAAAGAACATTTCCCCTTTTCCTTAGTTACGCATCCACAACAAGCTTGTTTATTGAGAACAACATTTCCATTTTCATTCTTCAATTGTCTTTCCACAACAACTTTGGTGTATCTAAAACCACGGAATCAAAAATCTTGATTTCAAAATAAATTCCGTTTATATCACTATAAATTTTGATTTCAAACTTATCGTGAACTTCAACAATAAGATTTCGGTAATAATCCATAATATCATTACGCTTTACGCCCATTGATTTTGTTCTCGTCTCGTAACCATGTGTTCTCTATTATTATAATATAGAAAATATCAACCTGTCAACTATTCTTGTAAAAAAACATATTCATTTAAGTCCCGATATTTGGACTTAAAAAACATTTTTACGAAAAAAATATAAGTGCTTTTGGCATTTAGCCACGTAGCAACATTATTGCAAAACCCCTGCAGATTACTCCGCAGGGGCTGTAAGATTGGTTTGAATTTTTAACCGATTTGATTATATTGTTTCCAAAGCAAATCCTGTCTACTCAATATAATATCGGCTATGTCGTATTCGATTTTGATTGGCACATTTTGAATACATTCATCTATTTCCTGCTTGCTCAGCGGCTGAATATTCAACGACTTGAACAGCTCTTTTGCTCTAATATTGTTTTTAAGGAAATCGGCGAACAATCCTATAAATGCATCGTTTTCGTTTGGAAGGCTGAGCGGTCTGTTGGATATCAGTGCGATATTATTGTCATAGTTAGGAGAAAGCGAAACTATCTCGCCAGTATCGGGGTTTCTCAGAAATCCGTAGTTATCCGTGTGACGGTCCGTATTGCAACAAATCGTGTCGGTATAAATTAGCTTTAAGTAATCGGCGGCAGGGCTCGGATTCAAGCTATAAAGAAGATTAAAGTTATGTGAATAATCTTCGTCATCATCAATCAACGAGGACATCGGCTCGTGATTATATTTGCCGTTTTGGGTAAAATCCCTTGTCCGTATATAGCCGCCGTCCATTTCGTATTCTGCTGTCGGGAACTCCATTTTCTTGCTGAATTCACAAATAAACAGTTCCGAAAAATATGCGTTATTGCTACCCGATTTGTATATCCACCATTCGTTATTTATCAGTCTCCAGCATTTTTCAAAGCTGCCTGTGTTTGTGAGCTCAGGCGTTCTTGAAGGCGTTTGATTAAATGCATTTAAATCTCTGCACAAGGCTAAAGTATCGTAATTGTTCGTTTTAAACTTAATATCATCGTATGTCAAATCCGAATGTGAGTCTTTTACCCAATAGGTATCCGTTATTTTTGCAGCATTGAATTTAAGAGCGGTCGAGACGTCATCCCTTTTCGTCAGCCGCAGGGCTTTTTTCAATAGCCTTGAATTTGTACGGCGTGCATCTATCGCTCTTTTGCCGAGCCACTCATCCAAATTGTCATGCGTTTTAAAGTACAAAGGAAGCAATGCTTCGTTTTCTATGAGCATTGAATTATTCTCAAACTTTGCCACAAGAATATCCTTGCTCATAAGATACAGCATAACACCACTTCCTTTTTATTACTATTGGTTTTTGCTTCAAAATACTCTTTTAACAATTCAATTGTAATATGCTTTAATGTTCTTTTATACTGATTTTACCACATTTAATTAATGGTTTAATCATTTTATATATATACCAATAAAGATGCTCATATTTAACTAACTCTTCGAATGATTTGCCTTTTCCAATCCAGTATTTATAGAATAGAGTTACATCTATACATTCTCTATCTATATCAACAAGTATTTCGTTTTTTATTTGGGTAATAATGATGTCAAAATATACAGATTGATTTGCTTTAATTTTATCAATATCACATTGAGACAAAGCATGAGTTTCATTGTAATGTAAATTATTCCTTAGGGCTCTATTTTTTTGATAAAATTCTTTCCAAGTAATATTTTGCGATAATTCGTTCGCAACTTTTTTCATAAAACACGTTTTAGACTCTCGAAACATTTTTCCTATAGATTCAATTACCATAGCTTTCCATTTTAATAAACACATCTCTGTATCGAACATTGATTTATTATCTATTTTAAATTCAATTACAGGCAATATTTTTTCGATATTATATATTGAATCAATAAACTATTTTTTACAAGGGCATAATGCCAAGTGAAAAAGGTTTTAGATTTTCCAGTGGATTGTAACGCTCTCACTGGTCGCGTCAATGTGGGATATGAGAATATCCACCACCTTGCGCTTATCGTCAAAACTCACGGACTCCCAATCGTTGAGGTAATTCGTGATACAGTCAATTTGCGTGTCCGAAACGGAATTAGCGGTAAGGTCTGCTACCAGCTTTAACTGCTTTTGTCGTTCTGTGTCCAGCTCCTCGATCCGGTTATTTGCGTATTGCAGGAGCAGCGGATTGGCCCCGGACAAAGTGTCCAGAAGTTTCTCGATCTCGCTTTCCGTCTTTGCCAGGGCAACACGGGCGGCGGTCAGCTTTGGATTATAGCCCTGTTCCTTGCCGCCTTTCAGCGTGTGATACTTCCGCATTTTCTCCACCATCTCGCCATACACAAAGGACTCCATGCTTTGCGCCGTCAGCGTACCGGCCCCCTCGCAGCTCCCGTTATCCGCCCGCTGCTTGCACCGCAGGTAGGTAACACCGTTTTGAGCTCGCAGGGCAGTCAAAGCATAACCGCAGCGCCCACACTTGATTTTCCCGGCCAGCCAGGTATTATGGCATTTGCGGCCATTCTGGAAAGACGTGTTCTGTGACAGCTTGCGCTGGACGGTCAGCCAGAGCTGGGAAGTAATGCGGCCCTGGTGCGGGGCGATCACAAGGATCTGTTCCTCGCCCTCGCGCCCTTGGTAGAGATAGCAGCTATTGTCCCCTGTGAACATTTCCGGGGTGCTTTCGATTTTCACGCCCTGGGCCTTGAAGTATTCGTAGATGTCCATATCTGCCTGGACATAGACGGGGTTTCTCAGCAGTTTGGAGATAAAGGCCCGCTGGAGCGCCTTGTCATAGACCTTAATGGAGTGTTTGACAAAGTACCGGGTTATATCGCCGTAGGAATTGCCCGGCTCCGCGTACATTTGAAACATCAGCTCGGCAAAATCCATTTCCGCGTTTTCCACCAGCTTCTTTGTCTTGATCCCGTCCATAACGATGGGCTCGGTATCAAAGCCGTATGGCGTTCGGCCCCGCATATAGTAGCCTTTGGTACACCGGGAATAAAAAGCGTCCTGCACACGCATTTGGATGCTTTCCCGTTCCAGTTGGGCAAATACGATACAGATATTGAGCATCGCCCTGCCCATCGGGGTAGAGGTATCAAATTTTTCCGTACAGGACACAAACTCCACATTGTACTGCTTGAACAGCTCCATGAGCTTTGCAAAGTCCACGATGGAGCGGCTGATCCGATCCAGCTTGTAGACGATCACCCGCTTGATGAGCCCCAGCTTGATGTCCTGCAAAAGCCTCTGGAAGTCCGGGCGCTCAATGTTCTTGCCGGAGTAACCTTTATCCTTGTACTCCCGGCCCTCACCGCCTTTCAATTCGTAACGGCAAAATTCAAACTGACTTTCAATGCTGATACTGTCCTTTTTGTCAATCGACTGCCGCCCATAAATCGCGTCAATTCTGTTATCCATAATTAGCTCCCTTTCTATCAGTGGGAGCCAACCTACAACTATATTATACCTCTGATGCCCCCATACAACAAGGATGACTCCGGCCTACCCCCGCCGCCCGGCATACTTTACAAACACATCAAACAGCCGCCGCTCGATCTCACGGTCACGTTTGTCCCGCTCCTGCGGCGGGTAAATGGGGGTAACATTCTTGACGGTGATCGTCCGATCACCAAGAACGGCAGTTTTGAACTCGCTTTCGTATTTGACCTGTGCCTGCATAAAATACCTCCCTCTGAAAACAGTATGGATAAAGGAAACGGCCAGCACCCACATAGGGCGCTGGCCGCTTGACGGTATGGCCTCTGGACACTTTGTCCAGAAGTCAATAGGGGCTCCGCTCATAGTAGGCGCGGGCCTCCTCCAGTGTGGTATAGTCGAAAATCTCGTGGAGCTCCATCATCACTTGCTGAATGTCGGCGGGCTTGAAACCGCACCGTTCCATCGCGGAGATCACATAGCCCCGGCAGGCCCCCTCGCTCCACGGCTGAGAGAGCAGGGCCGCCAATTCTGGATCGTAGTTCATAGAGCGTTCCCCTTTTTCATAAAGATATAGGGGAGCGCCGCGCTCATTTTCTTGCCCCGTCATAAGACAGCATCCTCGGCGGCGGCGCTCCCCCGCAGAGAGGGGCGGCGGCTCGGAGAGCCGGACATTGATCCGGCCCCGCGCTATGGCTGTTGGCCCCCGCGTCCTCTTTGCGGAGAGGGAGAAATCCTCCTCTCATATACCTCCAGAAAAAAGGGCGAAAAGGAGATAGCAGATCAGAAATTTTTTCTCAAATATTTTTTCATGTGCGTAATGCCGCTTTTCACAGAGCGGCGGACAGCGCACTTGTCCACGCCCTCCTCGCGGGCGATCTGGCGGTAGGTCTTGCCGAGGATCAGATAAGCGTCCACCCGGCGGCCCTGGACTTCCGGCAGGGAGTTAAGGGCGTTCCACAACAGATAGAACATCTCCTTGCGATCCAGGAGCTCCTGGGGGCTGGGCTCGTGAACACAGGCGGAGTATTCGATCCCGTCATCACAGTCCAGGGAATAATAAGCCCTGTTGTAGCGCACCCGCTCCGCATGGGCGGCCTCGGCCCGCTTGCTGGCCATGAGCGCCTCGGCCACTTCATCGGTGACTTCGATATACTCATTGGTTAAGTACCAAGGGTAATAGTCTTTCAGATTGATAGTAGTCATTATATTTTCCTCCGTTCAGATTTTTGTGGGTGGGAGATCCAAACGGAGGCTGGCGGAGATCGACAGCCGGGGCCGCCAGCTTTGGGACAGCTTGTCCCAAGGTGAGGATATATAAAAGCGCCCGTACAGCATGACGCTATACGGACGCACGAAAATATATTTCTTTTTACATACTTAAATATTTCATGTTCGTAGCCAAACTGCCCCGGTGGGGGAACTACGCTTTTTTTAGCTGGTGAAGATCATGGGTAGTGTGAAAAAGCAAAATGAACACGACGATCCCTCCATGGAAACCGCCGTGTTCCTCCTAAAGTCATCGTATAAGGCGGTAACTTTGATTGATACCCGCCCCAAAAAACAAAAGAGCCGATAACTCGCACCCAAGGGCTACGGATTATCGGCTCTGCGTCTGTGCGTCTGGCTCTTTGATAATAGATATATGAAATTGTTTGACACAGATAAGCATTTCACTTTTGCATTTGGGACAAAAGAGTGGGAAATTGTCAAGTATCGTGTCCTTTCGGATTTTAAGTCGTGTTTTGCTCTTGCACACAGGACACAAGAGCCATTCAAAAGACTGTTCTTGTATAGCGGACATTGTTCTCTCTCCTTGTTTTTGATCGTCACGGTAGGCCCCCGCCAA
>ERZ773192.1020-NODE-1020-length-31228-cov-4.947839_pt1 | contig 31228 bp, 29 predicted proteins | sample MGYA00581010_ERZ773192 | MGnify/ENA primary metagenome ERZ773192 (study PRJEB29015, sample SAMEA2737741) | human gut metagenome | biome: human gut; feature: human-associated habitat; material: faeces | place: China | collected 2012 ...
CAGTTATCGTTCATCGATATTATTGAAAATAAGGATTTAATTCTTTTATTTAAAAAAGTTTTAAAAGAGAATTTTGATTATATTATAGAACATACAAGCAATATGGAAACAGAAGAAGATTTTATTCTTGCTTGGTCAAAATATGAAGAAAAACTAAAAGAAACAATAAGAGTAGGAATTAAAATATTAAAAACACCAGTAAATGATAATGAAACACAAAATATATTAAAGACGCTTGAAGCATTTGGATTTAATGAAGAAATAAATTTGTTGAATAAAAAAATAGGTAATACCACAGACGAAACAAACAAAGTAGGGGATTCTTCAATTTTAGCACCAATAGAAAAAGAATCTAAGGATCAAATAAAGAAAATATTAAAAGCAGGATTAGAAGTGTTACTTTCAACACCAGATATTAATACTATCAATATGATGCTACCAGCACTTGAAGAGTGTGGACTTAATGAAGAGGTAGAGATATTAAAAAAAGAAATTGCAGATTATACAGCTGGTAATTTACTTGAAGAAGTAATAGAAGATGAAATTAAAACAGGAAAACTTTCTAATTCTGAAATTTATTATTTACAAAGTATATTTGAAAATAATGGATTTAAAAATGTAAGCAAATTAATAGAAAACAAAGTAAAAGAAAAAGAAAAAGAAGAAAAGGAAAAAGTAAAGAAAAAAGGAAAAATTTAAAATTAAAATTATTCTTTTTAATGCTTTGAAATTATATTTAATATAAAAATTGATAGTAACTTCGTTTTATACAAAAAATAGAAGTAAGGGCTGTAACCATTTTGTACGAAAAAGTTAAAAAATATGTTGAAAAATGCCACAAGGTGCGTTATAATTGGTTGTAGTAAGAGCGAAGGGAGGGGAAATAATGACACAGGTAGCGGTAAAAAATGGAAATCTTGAGTTTGCTTTAAAGAAATTTAAACAAAAAGTTGCTAGAGATGGAGTCCCTTCTGAATGCAAAAAAAGAGAAGGCTATGATAAGCCAGGCGTTAAGAGAAGAAATGCTAAAAAAGAAGGCATTAAAAATACTCGTAAGCGTAACAAAGCTAATAAAAATAGAGACTAATCGTAAGTATTAGTCTTTTTCTATAAAAGGTGGAAGTTTGATGAATAAAGATGTAGATAAAAATCAAAATATTGTAACAATAGATAATGACATTTCAGTTGATTTGATTTGCAGTAGCGTATTGTCGTTTGTAAAAAAATTACCATGTTCAATAGATCCTATGAATAAAGATTTTGTTCCGGGATTTCTATTTAATATAATACCAAACGATTCACAAAATTATAGCGCATTTCAGCACTCAAATTATGAAACACTTTTTTCAATTATGAAAAATTGGCGTGATTCACGAAAGGCTGCTTATTCTATTCAAATATGTTTAATGCTTCAATTAATGTTAATAAATGATAAAAAGTTATCATTGAAAATAGAAGAAAATATAGTAGATGGTCTTTCTATTGAAGATAGCAATATTTTAAAAAATACACTCAATAAACTAAATTATTATTATGAACTTATCAAAAATTCTGGCACAGAAGAAAAGCGCACAAAGTGTATCGAGGAGTTTTATCAAATATTAAAATCAAATTACAGTAATTGTTCTGCATATAATGATTTAAAAATGTTTTATTACTTTTTCAATCTTCCATCTGATACAGAATTTATTTGGGAAAATAATAAAAATTTAACAGAATCAACAATAAAAATAGTAAGAAAATAAAAAGGAGAAAATTATGAATTTAGTAGAAACATTAGATAAAGAAATTATTGAGGCTATGAAAGCAAAAGATAGTGTTCGTCTAGCTACTTTGCGTGGTGTAAAAGGAGCTATGAAACTTCAAAGTATCGATCATAAAAAAGAAATAAATGATGAATTGTTAATTGATGTAGTATCAAAAGAAATTAAAACTAGAAATGAATCCATCAAAGAATTTGAAAAAGGTGGAAGACAAGATTTAATTGATAAAACAGAAGCAGAAATTAAAATTTTAAGTAAATATTTACCAGAGCAATTATCAGAAGAAGAAATTGTAAATATTATTAATCAAGTATTTGAAGAAGTAAACCCATCTGGTATCAAAGATATGGGTAAAGTTATGGGCATAGTTACTCCTAAAGTAAAAGGAAAAGCTGATATGAGTGTAGTATCTGCTTTAATTAGAAATAAATTGAACTAATATTTACAAACTAAAAAAAATATTATATAATTTAGCTATCAAGAAAAACAATGACTAAGAAATAGTAATAAGATATTTTATATCAAGAGAGTCTGTGGTTGGTGTAAACAGATTATAAAATCTTACGAATTCACCTTATGAGTTTCTATTATAGACGAATACTTCACGTTAAGAAGATAAGATATAGAGAAATCTATAATTAAGGTGGTACCGCGGTTATCTCGCCCTTATGGCAGGTAGCTGCTTTTTCTTTGTCATTGAAAGGAGGATTTTTATGAATGAAAAAGTAAATAGCATTAAAGAAGAAATATTAAATGATATAAATAGTATTTCATCACTAAAAGAACTAGGTGATTTAAAAGTAAAATATTTAGGTAAAAAAGGACTTGTTACCGAGTTAACTAGTAATATGCGTGAGTTATCTATTGAGGAAAAAAAAGAACTTGGTAAGCTTTCAAATGAAGCAAGAACCTATGTAACAGATATTATTAGTAAAAAGGAAACAGAAATAAAAGAAATTGAACTAGCAGAAAAACTAGCTAATGATACAATTGATATTAGTTTACCTAGTGAAAAAATAAAAAAAGGAAGTCGTCACCCATTTAATCGTATTATTGAAGATGTTGAAGATTTCTTTGTATCTATGGGTTATGATGTAGTAGATGGGCCAGAACTTGAAACTGATGAAAATTGCTTTCAAAGATTAAATGTACCATTAGGTCACCCAGCAAGAGATAGTCAAGATACTTTTTATATTGATAATGAGTATCTACTTAGAACACAAACTTCAAGCGTACAAGCAAGAACGATGCAAAAAAATGAAGAAAAGAAACCAATTCGTATGATTTGTCCAGGTAAGGTTTATCGTCGTGATGATGATGCTACCCATTCTCATCAATTTGGTCAAGTAGAAGGTTTAGTAATCGATAAAGATATTTCTTTAGCTGATTTAAAGGGAACTTTAGAGTTATTTGCTAAAAAAATGTTAGGAGAAAATACTAAGGTAAGATTTAGACCAAGTTTCTTCCCATTTACAGAACCTAGTGTAGAAGTAGATGTAAGTTGCTTTAAATGTGGTGGCAAAGGTTGTAGTTTATGTAAACAAACAGGTTGGATTGAAGTATTAGGTGCTGGTATGGTTCATCCTAATGTACTTAGAATGGGTGGCTATGATCCAGAAGTTTGGACTGGATTTGCTTTTGGTACTGGATTAGATAGATTTGCTATGTTTAGATATGCAATTCCTGATATCCGTTATTTATATACAAATGATATCCGTTTCTTAGAACAGTTTGATAGAAAGGACGAAGAAAATGAAATTAAGTAGAAAATTTGTTAGTGACTATGTTGATATTCCTGATAATGTAACTATAAAAGATTTAGCAGAAGCTATGACTGGAATTGGTAATGAATATGACAGTTGTGGTAAGTTAATTAATGCTACCAATTTAGTAGTAGGTGAAGTAATAGAATGTATTAATCACCCTGATAGTGATCATTTACATGTATGTAAGGTAAATGTTGGTAATGAAATTCTTCAAATTGTATGTGGTGCTCCTAATGTTAGAACAGGTTTAAAGGTAATTGTTGCTTTAAATGGAGCAGTATTACCTGGTGGTGTTATAAAAAAAGGCGTTATTCGTGGTGAAGAATCAAATGGAATGCTATGCTCTATGGCTGAACTTGGTCTTGAACATAAATTTTTAACAGAAAAAGATGTAAATGGTATTCATGAATTAGATAGTAATGCAGTTGTTGGAGAAGATCCTATCAAATACTTAGGATTAGATGATGAAGTAATTGATTTTGAACTTACTTCTAATAGAGGAGATTTATTAAGTATCTTAGGCATGGCTTATGAAATTGGTGCTTTATATGATAAAAAGGTAAAACCAATGAATTTAAGTTTTCATGAAAATGGTGATGACATTAACAATTCTTTTGGTATTGATATAAAGACGGAAAACTGTCCTTTATTCCTTGCTAAAAAAGTAAAGAATGTAGTAATTAAGGAAAGCCCAGACTTTATTAAAAATCGTTTAATTGCATCAGGTATTCGCCCAATTAATAATGTAGTAGATATTAGTAACTATGTAATGCTTGAAACAGGTCAACCTCTACACTATTATGATAGTAACCGTTTAGGTGATGTTTTAACAGTAAGAATGGCTTATGAAGATGAAAAATTAACTACTTTAGATAACATTGAAAGAACACTATCAGATAGTGATATCGTAATTGCTAATGATACTAGGGCTGTTGGACTAGCTGGTGTCATGGGAGGATTAACTACTGAAATAGAAGAAGATACTAAAGATATTATTATTGAATCTGCTATTTTTAACCCTACTCTAGTACGCAAAACTAGTAAAAAAATAGTAAGAAGTGAAGCGAGTAATCGTTTCGAAAAAGGACTTGATCCAAAAAGAACTTATATGGCTATTGCTAGAAGTTGTTACTTATTAGAAAAATATGCTGATGCTGAAGTAGTTGGTGGAATGGTAGAATATAATACTCTTGATATGAGTGATGAAGTTGTACCAATCACAGTTCAGAAAATCAATAAAGTGTTAGGTATCACATTAGAAAAAGATACTATTCTTGATATTTTTACTCGTTTAGGTTTTACATATGAAGAAAATAATCGCGAAATTTTAGTAACGGTTCCAACTAGAAGAGTAGATATTTCTATCGCAGAAGATTTAATTGAAGAAGTTGGTAGAATTTATGGTATAGATAACATTGTAGGAAAACAAATGACTCTTCCAGTTAAACCAGGATATGTAAATAAAAATAAACGCATAATTCGTAATAAATTAGCCTCTCTTGGTTTAAATGAAACCTTAAGTTATGCTTTAATACCAGAATCAGAAGTAAAAAAATATACAAATGATGAGTTTGAAGCAATAAAAGTATTAGATCCAATGAGTGAAGATAGAAATACACTTCGTCATAGTATTATTCCATCACTAATGATGATTTATGAATACAATAAAGCTAGAGGAAATAAAGATATTTCAATTTATGAAATTGGAGCTTGTTTTGGTAAAGTAGAAGATAGCTATCAAGAAGAAAGTAAATTAGCTATTTTGATGACTGGTACTTATACTTTAGGATTAAATCCTAAGAAAGTAAATTTCTACACTTTAAAAGGTATTTTAGAGGAATTATTAGATTATCTAGGTTATCAAAATCGTTATAGTTTAAAAGTAGAAGATATTCCTAACGATTTTCACCCAGGTCAAAGTGCATCTATTATTTTAAATAATGTAAAAATTGGTATTATTGGTAAAGTTCACCCAAGTGTTACCAAAGATGATATTTATGCTTTAGAAATCAATTTAGATAAGTTATTCTCATTTAGAGTAAAACAGATGCAGTATAAAGAAATTTCTAAATTTCCTGGTATTCACAAAGATATTGCCTTTGTAGTAAACAAAAAAATACCAGCTAGTGATATTATGGCAGCTATTAAGAAAGAGGGCGGAAGACTTCTTAAAAATATTTCTATTTTCGATGTTTATGAAGGTGAAAAACTAGCAGATGATGAAAAATCAGTAGCTTTTGCATTAACCTTTGAAGATCAAACTAGAACATTAAATGAAGAAGAAGTAATGGAAATCTTTAATAGAATTATAGTTGGTGTTGAAAACAAGCTAAATGCTAAAGTAAGAGATAAATAATACAGAAAAAAGCACCATATCAATATAAGATACGATGCTTTTTACAAACTATTTTATTTCGTGTGATAACTTTTCTAAAGTATCAACGTCAAGTCCAGTTTTGCTCTGAACGCTGACACTCAAATTTCCGATGGAGTCGGTACTATAAATAGTCCATTTGTGGTCGAATAAGTTAAACATATTATTCAAGTAAACAAAAATATCAAACCAATACTAGGGTAGGGCTTGATATTTTTTTTCATTTTTACATATAATAATGTACTTCATTACTAGTAGTTACTTTTAACCATGCTTCTTCTCCATTACATTCAAACTCTTTTCTGCGTTCAGGATTTTCACTAATTCTAATTTCAGCATCCATTAAATCTTCAACATTAGCACCAATCTTCTTTGCAATTAATGTTAAAAAAGCTTTCCTAATAGTAGGATTTTCTAATCTTCTTCTTAGAGTATCGGCATCGATAAAATCTTTTTCATTATCACTTTTCATAAAAAACCTCCTTTCTTTTTATACTGTAATGGCCAATTACATAAAGCACTATACCAAAAATTATAAATAGTGTAAAATCACACTTTTTTCAAATTAAGCCTAAAAAAAGAATCAATTTTAAATTTTCTCTAAAGGAATTTTTAAAATTGACTCTTATTTTTTAAATCTTTATTCAATAAGTATAAAAATTAACTTTTTATATTTTTTCTTCATTTTTTATTTTATCTAATTTTTCTTTAATTTGTTTTAACATTCTTTCATTAGGAGAAGTATCTTGAGGTTTAAAATAACTCTTATTTATAATATTATCAGGCATATACTGCTGTACCACAAAATGATTAGGATAGTCATGAGGGTACTTGTAAATAGTAGAGTGAATTTTAATCGTATCGGGAACATCACCACATCTACCAGTTTCGACATCACTAATAGCACTATCTAATGCTAGGTGAGAGGAGTTAGACTTAGGAGATAAAGCCATTTGTACAATGATATCACCAAGTGGAATCCTAGCTTCTGGTAATCCAACCAATTCAGCTGCTGAAATTGCTGCCATAACGCGAGGCCCAATATCAGGGTTAGCTAGTCCAATATCTTCATAAGCAATTACGCTCATTCTACGATAAATACTATCTAAATCACCAACTTCAATTAATCTTGCCAGATAGTGTAGGGAAGCATCAACATCACTACCACGAATGGACTTTTGAAAAGCTGATAATAAATCATAATGACCAGACTCATTTTTATCAGAAACAATAACTGGTTTACTATTAATCGTTTTTAATAAATCTAATGTAATATTTTTATCACTACTAGAATAATAAGCAAGTTCTAATAAATTATAAGCATATCTTAAATCACTTCCACTTAAGTTAGCAATTGCTCTTAAAGCATCATCTTTTATCTGAATACCAGCTAAATCAGGGTGCTGACAAGCCCTTTTTAATCCTTCTACAATATCATCACTAGATAATGGCTTTAATTCAAAAATGTGGCATCTACTACGAATAGCTGGATTAATTTTAAAATAAGGATTAGAAGTAGTCATACCAATTAAAGTAATTAAACCACTTTCAAGCTGTGGTAGAAGTAAGTCTTGTTTATCTTTATTTAGTCTATGAATTTCATCCATAATTAAGACAATGCCATCATACATTTTAGCTTCTTCTACTACAACATCAAAATCTTTTTTAGTATTCATAGTGGCATTTAAAAAACGATACCTAACACCTAAATCTTTCACAATAGCATTCGCAATAGAAGTTTTACCAATTCCTGGAGGACCATATAAAATCATAGAAAATATCTTTTTATTTTCCACCAAATTTCTTAATACTTTGCCACTACCTAATAAATGTTTTTGCCCAATCACTTCATCAATTGAATTAGGAGCAAGCTTTAATGCTAACGGTTTTTCCATGATATCACCTCATTTTCGTTATATTTAATCTGTTTTTTCTCATATATAGTAAGCCTTACTAAAATAATGCCACTAATCATAGTAATAATCATTCCAACATCTCTTAATGGAGCTTTAAACTGGTATTCAATCGTATGATTACCCTCGGTAATAGGAAATCCTATAAACATATCATTTACTTTTTCATATTCTATTTTTTTACCATCTACTAAAATATTAAAACCATTATCATAAGGAATTGTAAATACAAAGTAACTATCTTCAACTACATTGATAGTACCCTTTAAATAATCTCCTTTGGTTTTATCAAAATCAATTACTAAAGGGGAAATACCATTATCTTTTTGAAAGAAATCATTAGGTATTTCATAAATTTCAATATCAGTAATATCATAATTACCCTTACTAAATTCTAATTCTAACTCTTTAATTTCATCATTACTTGATATCACATAATCAAACACTTCATTATGATTATAATATTTCCAAGTCTTACAAGTTAATTTATTCATAACTTGATTAATCGTAATAGCAGTATCTCCGTTTTTACAACTAGGAATATCATTCATTTGAAAACGAATAATCAAACTACTATTTACGATACTTTCGTTTAATTTTAAAGTAATTTTTCCATTTTTCTTACTAGTTATCAAGTAACCATTATTTTTCTTTTCATAAGAAATATTTTTAGTATCAACAACCTCATAATCAAGATCTATCTTTTTATTACTAAAATCTAAATTACTATTTTTACTACTACCATTTATAATTACATTATTTTGAAAAGCCTCTAATTTCTCTATAAAAGATAACTTTTCATAATCCTTATAACTTAATAGGTTTGTCATACTAAAACCAATTGGGTATACATTTTTATTTTCATATAGACTACCATTTTGATAACTATTAATCTTTTGATAACCACTAGGTGGATTATTATCTGTTAATAAATAACGAATTCCCATATATCTTTGAAAAAATAAATTATTTGTTTGAGCTAGTAATAAATAATTTCTATAAATATCATTATTATTAAAAGCATTATAGAAATTAGAAGAATAATTAGAATTACTAGTAGAAGAATAGAGTGTAGTACGATAATCTAATTTACCATAAGAATAATTAATACCATTTGCTCCACTTAAATCATCTTGAAAACGATAAATACTACTAGTATTTTGATTGATATAATCTAACACATTAAATTTATTATAAGATAATTGCTTCTGATAATCTGTTATACTTACTAAATTATCATTAATATTATTATAGTAACAAGTAATAAAACTAGCTATTAAGATAGGAACTAAAATTAATATCTTTTTCTTCTTCTGATAACATAAAATCAAGAAAAAAGTAATCATTAATTCAATATAAAAGTAATAAGTTCGATATCCCTTAGAAGTAATTAATAATATACTTATTATTAGCCCTAATAATACCTTTAGAACCATTTTTTTACTAAAATTAGTAGAATTAATCATACTAGCAATTAAGAAAGCTCCTAGAGGTAATAAAGGAATAAATACTTTACCATTTAAATATAATCTCCCATTTAAAATAAAATTAAAGATAGGAAAACTAAATAAAATAAGAAGTAAAATAGATATTACTTTATATTCTTTCTTACTAACTATAATATGATAAATAATAGATAACCAAAAAATAGCAGTTAAACCTATTCCATAAGTTCCATACATGATATAATCTAATGAAATATTAGGCCTTAATAAATTAAGATCAAGACTAATACTACTAGTACCACTACTTCTACCGTTTAAAATAACATAAACAAGAGGTAGTAATAACATACTTGCTAATAAGATTCCTAGTAGAATACGAAGGAGAAAGAAAAATCCATCATGAATAATTCCTTTTAAAGTAATTTTATCTTCTTTTTTTAAATAATAGTAAAGAGCATAAAGACAAATACTAATCATACCAGGAATACTATAATAATAACTAGTTAAAACCATAAAAAAGATACTAACTACTAATAAGGTACTTTTTTTCTTATCAAAGTAAGAAATTACACCAATAAATGCTAAAATTAAAAAAGGCATATAACTAACAAACATAATATGACGATGACTATGAAACAAAAAGCAACTAGCAGATAAGAATAAAAGTGAGGTAAACAAACATATTTTATTAGAAAAATGATTTAATTTTAAAAAGTAGTAAAAAAGATATACAGATATTAATACTATCAAAATACTAATTATCATAATATAGATTCCCATAGGAATAAATGGAAATAAATAAGATGATAAAATAAAAGGATTATATAGTCCATAATAAGCTAAATAAAAAATATTTTGTCCCCCTCCTAATTGAGGAGCAAAGTTAGGAAACAAGTTTCCTGTTTGATAAAATAGATTTCTAAAATAATCTGGTAAAACACTGTGTTGTTTCATCCAATCCATATTAGATCCAAAAATATAGCCACCTTTAATAGTCAGAAAAACTAAGAAAAGAGTCAGAAAAAAAATAATTCCAAAATGAAACCAAATTTCTTTAGAATTCATGCTTTTATTAAGTTTAGTATTCATCATAACCACCTGTTAATATTCTACTACACCAGATATAAAATAGCAATCAAACAGAAGAAAAATCGTGTTATAATGGTTATAGGGTAGTGATAAAATGAATGATAATAATTTACTAAAAGATACGGTAGAAGATAAAGAGTTAGCTGAAAACGAAAAAGAAGAAAAAGGACTAATTGAAAAAACGATAGATGAATACTTAGATAGTATTACAGCTGAAGAATATTTATCTATGAATACACATGATGCTTATAAAAAAGATTTAAAAAAGTATAAGTTTTTTCTAAAAAAAAGAAATATTATAAAAGTAGAAGGTATTGATAAAAAAGATATTAAAGATTTTATGCAAGTCTTACTAAAAGAAAAAAAGAAACCTCAAACCATAGCTCACTATCTAACTAGTATTAAAAATTACCATAAATTTTTATTAAAGAATGGTTATGTAAATACTGATATTGCCGAAAGTATAGAGCGTCCTAAATTAACGAAAAAACTACCTAATGTTTTATCAGTAGAGGAAGTAGATAAACTACTTTATATTCGTTTAAATACCCCATTTGACTATCGTAATAAATGTATGTTAGAATTACTGTATGGAACAGGACTTAGAGTTAGTGAATTAGTTAGTATTAAGATTAATGATATTGATACTATTAATTGTATTGTTCACTGTATTGGAAAAGGAAATAAAGAAAGAATTGTTCCAATTAATGATTATGTAATTACTTCTTTAAATGATTATTTAAAAGAAAGACCTAAGCTACTTAAAAATAAAACTACTCAAGAATTATTTTTAAATAGGGAAGGAGATTCTATTTCAAGAGAAGGTTTTTTTAAAGTATTAAAGAAGCTTCTATTGGAAAAGGGATTAAATCCTAATGTTTCACCCCATACTTTAAGACATAGCTTTGCTACTCACTTATTAGAACATGGGGCTGATTTAAGGGTAATTCAAGAAATGCTTGGTCATAATGATATTTCAACTACTAGAATTTATACCCATATTACGAATAATCAAATTAGAGATGATTACAATAAATACCATCCTAGAAATGAGAAAGAGTGATAATAATGAAATTTAAAAGAATATTCTTAGTAATATTAGATTCCTTAGGAGTAGGGGAGGCAATTGATGCCAATAATTATGATGATAGTGGTGCTAATACGTTAGGTCATATTAAAGAACAGTACGATTTGTTTATTCCTAATTTAAAAAGATTAGGATTTCTAAATACAATTAATATGGATGAAAATACTGATGTAGATGCTTATTACACCATAGCTAGACCTAATAACTCAGGTAAAGATACTTTAAATGGTCACTATGAGATTATGGGTGTTAAAAACGATATTCAATTTAAAACCTTTACTGAAAAAGGTTTTCCAAGAGAGTTAATTGATGAAATTGAATATATTACGAAAAGACGCGTTATTGGTAATAAGAATAGTATTAATAATGGGCTTGATATTATCAATGAATTAGGTGAAAGACATATAGAAGAAGGTTTCTTAATTGTTTATACATCAAATGGCTCTAATCTACAAATTGCTGCTCATGAAAATATAATTCCAGTAGCTAAATTATACGAATATGCTGAAAAGATTAGAAATATTACTTTAAGAGAAGAATGGAAAATTGGTAGAGTAATTGCTAGACCTTTTACAGGTCGTATTGGTAATTTTAGATTTACCAATGAAAGACAGGATTATGCTGTAAAACCTCCTACTATGAGTGTTATGAATTATTTACAAGAAAAGAATTTAAGTGTGATTTCAATTGGTAAAATTGCTGATGTATTCGATCATGAAGGAATTACTAAAACGATTAAAGCTAAGAACAATAATGAAGCATTAAATAAATTAAGCGATATTATGACTAAGAATTTTACTGGTCTATGTGCTGTTAACTTAAACGACTTTGATAGTGATGGTCATAAGAGAGATGCTGTTGGTTATGCCAAAAAAATAGAAGAATTAGATGTTGAAATTCCTATGATTTTAAATAAGTTAGAAACAGATGACTTATTGATTATTACAGCAGATCATGGTTGTGATCCAACATTTAAAGGATTTGATCATACAAGAGAAAATGTACCTGTTATTATTTATGGTAGAAATTTAAGAGAACCAAAGAGATTAGATATTTTAGATTCTATGGCTGATATTGGTGCAACGATTGCTGATAATTTTGAAATTACGAGTCCCCTTTTTATAGGTAAAAGTTTTTTAGAAAAGTTAAAATAAATAGGGAAGGGAAGTATTAAAAAACAGAAGACTATTTTTTAGAATCTTCTGCTTTTTTATTACATTTAAAACTCTTACATAATGTTTCTTTATCATGTGTTGCATCATTACAACCGCAACTACAATCAACTTGTATTTCTTTTAATGTACAGCAATCACAGTCTTGAAAATCACATGATTCAACATTACATTTTATTTTTTGATTTTTCATTATTCTACCTCCATTTTTAATATTCCCTTCCCCTACTCATTTTATACGTAAAAAATGAAATAGGAGAGTGTTCTAATTTAAATCGAGATATTAAAAGATGGATAATTATACACCTCGAATTAAAATAGAAAAGGAAAATATTAGATTAAAATACTAATATTATATAGAATTTAATATTGATTGATTCAAAAAAGAAAAATTATATAATATGATAATGATAATTAACTAAAATTAAAACTTAATTTTAAATTTGATTCATAATACAGTTATTTAATTATCAATAAATATTTAATTAGTTAACATTTTATAGTATTAATCATTATATTTATAAATTTATTTAAGATTATTTTAATGATTAAAAGCTATATAAAACAAGGAAAATCTTTTATAATATTGGTAATTTTCTATACTTGTTTTACTTCGTATAATTGATATTATGTTAACCAATACAATAAATTAAAAAAGATAGCTAAATAATATTAGTATCTTCTGTTTTAGTATTTCTTTGTGATGATATTTCATTTTTAATTCTATTTAATACCCAATTTTTTTCATTTGGATATTTGGTATAAAAAGTTATTAATTTCATGTTAGCATTTTTACATATATCATATAAATTTCTATCTCTTTTTCTTCTTTTGTATTGCTGATGGGTACTATCATTTAATTCTATTAATAGTAGTACTTCTTTAAAATCTTTACTAAAAATAGCGAAATCTATATTTTTAAATAATTCATTCCTATATCCTTTTGTTTTCTTTTCAATAATTGTGCCTAAATTTATCTGAGGAATAACAATATATTCATCATTTAGTTCTTTAATTTTATTATAGAAAATCATTTCTGTTGAAGTCATAAAATTTCTTTTGATATAATTATTTACTTTATTATTAATATTCTTATCTTTATTTTCTTCATGTTTAGTATTTATTCCAAATAAGCCTAATATAAAATCTACTATTTTTTGGATTAACATATCTAACATATTTACTACTCCCTTCCCCTACTCTTTTTAAATTCTCTTTGATGACAGTTTTTTCACCAACTAATTGCATGTTATTATATAATAATTTTCTTTCAAAAGTACCAAGAATATCAATATTTTTATTTAAAGCAAAAGAGCCAACATTTCATTGGTTCTTAAATTAAACTTTTCTAGATTGAATTTCAGCTATTTTATCAAGTACTTCCTTAGCATTATTGGTATTAATTTCTGTATAACCAAGTTCCCTTAATGCTTGTACCTTAGCAGTATTTAATTCTTGAGTTCTGCCAAGTACTTCTTCTTTTTTATGTTCAATTTCTTGAACGAATCTCTTGTGAGTTTCAGCAATCTTACTTTTTGAAGCACTGCCATTATTATATAAAGTCATAGCTGAAAACATAATACTTTCAAAAACAAATTGTCTATCTTCGTTAAAAGCATATTCATTAGCATCTATAAATCCCATAGATTTTGAAATATAAGCTAACATATACTTTAATTCCTTAGCTGTTTCCATAGACTGTAAGAAATGATATAAATAACGATAGCTATGGTAAACTTCTTTAGACTTATCATCAACGATCTTTTCTTTTAATAATTGAATAATATCTGATAATAATTCTTGTTCTTTTTTATTTAAACCTTTTAAATCTTCAGTACCATAATATCGAGTATTTTCGTCTTTTACACCCTCATTTAAACGATTTTCAACCTGAATGATATATTCCCCATCAACTTTAATAGTATCTAAATCTTTGACATCTTTAATCCCTAATAAACATAAAATTTTCATTACTTTTTCTTTAGGCCAATTTTCTAGTTTTTCTTCTGCTAAATAATTGTATAACATTTGTCTCGAAACACCTAGATATTTTGCTAATCTAACCTTTGAAATTCCGAGTTCTGAAAATAATTTTTTTAGATTTTGCATACTATGACCTCCTAATATAATTCTATCACATTCATCAAAAAATACAAGTAGTAAAGTTTACATTTATTTTACAATATATACCAAATCTTTTTACCAGCTTTACATACCGTTTTAATAATACCTCCACCTAAACATTCTTCACCATCGTAAAATACACAAGCTTGTCCAGGCGTTACCGATTTTATATGTTCATAATGAACTATAATTTCTCCATTTTCTAAGTATTCTAGTGTAACAGGATAATCGCTAGCACGATATCTAAATTTTGCTGTACACTTTTCTGGACGCTTTGTAGAGTTAAAGTTTACAGTATCAATAACGCAACTATCGGAATATAAATACTCATTATCTTCCCCAAGCGCGATATATAAAATATTATCTTTTAAATTCTTTCCAACCACGAACATTCTATCCATGGTACCACCAATATCTAATCCTCTTCTTTGACCAATTGTATAATACATAAGTCCAATATGTTCTCCAACTACTTCATTTGTCTCAATATTAACAATTTTACCAGGTTGGTTAGGTAAATAATTCTTTAAAAAGTTTTTAAAATTTCTTTCTCCAATAAAACAAATACCAGTAGAATCCTTTTTCTTAGCAGTAATAAGTCCATATTCTTCAGCAATCTCTCTTACTTTTGGCTTTTCTAAATCTCCAATTGGAAATAAAACATTTTCAAGTTGTTCATGAGATAATTGTGATAAGAAATAAGTTTGATCTTTATTTTTATCAACTGCTCTTAATAACTTTCCGTCTTTTATTCTAGCATAATGACCTGTCGCAATATAATCAGCTCCTAGTCTTTTAGCTTCTTTGATAAAATAATCAAATTTAATATATTTATTGCACATAACATCAGGATTAGGTGTTCTTCCTTTTTTTAACTCATCTAAAAAATATTCAAAAACATTATCCCAGTATTCTTTCACAAAATCAATTCGATGAAGAGGAATACCTATTTTATTACATACTTCTAAAGCATCATTATAATCCTGTTCTTGAGGACAAATGTTATTATCTAGATTAGGATTTCCTAAAATATCACCATTGACAGAAGTATCCCAATTTCTCATAAATAAACCAATTACTTCATAACCCTGATTCTTTAAGAGAATAGCACTAACGCTGCTATCTACTCCCCCACTCATACCAATTACTACTTTTTTCATAATACCACCTATACACTATTATACTTTTTTCTATCTACCTTTACAAGAACAAATTCATTAAAATCGGCATCACAAAAGTTTCAAAAATAGAACATAATAAAATTCCTATCACACAAATAATACCTATTTGATTATATCTTTTAAAACACTGTGTTAAATTAATGTTTTCTTTAAAAAATAAAACTCTAAATAAACGAACTGAAAAGTTAATAGCATAAAAACTAATCATAACAAAAAATATTAATAATAATAGCTGATGTGGGAATTGATAAAAAATACCAGGTAAAATGCCTTTTAGACCATAATTAGTAATAATAGATGAGAAATTAAAACCAAAGATAAATCCTTTAAAAAACAGTAAAAACAAAATAATAGGAACACCAATAATAGAAATTCCTAATACCCAAAAAATAAATAAATATAATAGATTCGTAAAAAAACTATTTTTAAAAACTGAAAGATAATTAATTTGATTCGTTTTTATATGATTAAAAAAGGTATCTAACTCTGTTTTTACTAAAGACTTGTCCTCTTTTGAAATAAAAAAAATAAAAATAATTCCACTGATAATCCCAACGATAAGAATGGTAGTTAGAAATAGATATTTCTTTTTTTGATTCGTAATACTTTGTTTAGCTTTTTTCATTATTTTATTCATATCATTCACCTATTAAATCATATTAAGTTTCTAATAAAATATACTAAATATTTTACTTTTTACCATCTTTTTATTATAATGGTATTGAGGTGTTAAAAATGAACAAAAAATTGTTAAAAGGAATGGCTATTTTCTTAACTTTAATTATGATAGGATCTTTTATAGCTAGTATCGTAGTTTGGTTTATTTAAAGGTATCGTGTGATATCTTTTTTTATTATATTTTTATAAAGAAAAAAGAACTACTTTTTACAAGATAGTTCTATTTTTAAATCATAATCTTTTACACCATAAGGCTCTTTAGGCGTAATTACAAGTTTAGTATTATCTAAATCACAATTATCTTTTTCTAATTGTTTTTTTACATCTTCATCAAGTGGTGAGATTACTTCTAGATTGGTAATATCAATTCTTATACCATTTTCACTAAAGTTTGCTAGATTCTTCTTTTGTTCATCATCTAAGCCAGAATAATATTTATTTTCATAAAAGTCTTTACCAACTTCTTCTAATTTTTGTTCTAATGTAGCTTCTGACATTATATTCTTTCTACCACCTAAACTAAATATTAAAATAATTAAAATAATAACAACAACAATTCCTATTAAAATGTATAAATTTTTCTTATCTTTTAAAATAGTATCTTTTATTTTTTCTAAATTCATAATTTTCTCCTCCTACTCGCTAAGAAAAAATGGCTTTAATGTAATCTTTGTTTCTTTTGCTGTATCTGTCTTAACAATTTTATATAATCCTAAATGATATTCTGTAACTGTTTTTAATTCTGTTTCTGTCTTTTTAGTACTTAAATACCAAATAGGCTCCTCTTTATTACTAATACGTTGCATATTAATAATACCAATTGCTGCTTCTAACACAATCACAACGAATAAAATAAAAGTAATTACATTTAAAATAATCTTACTTGTTTTTTTCTTTTTCTTTTTTGATTTTTTTTCTTCACTTACTTGAACTGCTTCTGGTGTAACATTAATAGTACTAGGGTTTTCTGTTACACTAGTATTTGTGGTATTTTCTTTTTCTTCCATATTATCTTACTCCTTCTTAGTATACATAAATTTTAACACAACAAGTCTAAAATGTAAATAATGTTTTTAAGCATCACTATTAGAAACTAACTCTAAAATTTCAGCTAAAATAAGATGAGAGCTTGTTTCAATAAATGGTTTAATATTTTCTAGTGAAAAAGTATAAGCTTTTTCCTTCTTAGTATTCGCAATAATAACTCCTGTATAGTCTAATAATTTATAAAGCCTATCAACTGGTATTTCATCCATTTCAATATCAGGAACAATAGCTTCATTATAAAATAAAGATAAATCAAGTTGATACTCATCAAGTAAAATAATATTTAAATTCGTATAATCACTATAGATTAGTTTTTTGTAAGTTTCCTTATTCTGAGGTACTGTTTCACCATTTAATAACTTAATAGCATTATTTTGAACAATATCACTTAGAAAATATTTTTCCCATAAATAATCTGTATATAAATGTATATAATATCCTAACATAAATGGGTGGTTTAATTTATTTTTATATTTTTCTAGAAAACGATTCATATCTACATTTTCATTATCATCAAAAAAGTGACTTCTCGTTTTACTTTCTCCTAAATGTTTACTAATATCAGGCGCAATAGAACCTAATAATAACATATTTTCATCTTTAATCTTTAGAGTTTCATTTATTTTTTTTGCTACACACATATGAATAACAGAACTTGCCATATGAATTCCTCCTTATTGTATTACAAATATATTATAAGCTTTTTTTAAAGAAAAATAAAGAAACATAGTAAAATTAATTATTTTGTTTCTTCTTTATTATTTTTATTTAAACTTGCTTAGAACTAGCTTCTTATTTAATGTATCAACACTATAATCATTTTGCTCTTTCATAAAGGTCATAATTTCATCAATGATTTTATCAATCTCCTGATTTAATGGGTTAATTGTTCTCATATAATCAGTTATAGTTTTTATAATATTCCAATCAACATAAGTAAGTTCATCGTCATTTATAAACTTTACTAAGTCTAGTTCTAGAACTTCAGGTGTCAAAACAACATCTGGATATATAGTTATAATTTTTGCGTTTATTTTATCCCAATCGTTGTGGAGTTTTTTATGTTCCAATTTTATTAATTCAGATATGTTTTTATCAGCTTTATGTTGTTCAGCAAAACGATTAAGTTTTCCTTCTATATCCAAATATTTATACATAAATAAGTCCGTTAATAAATGCCATAGATAACCAATATAAAAAGGATTTTGTTTTTCGCATTTGCCTAATGAATTCCAGTAACACATAATATCTGGATTACTACTCCAACCATAGTGCATTCCATTATTACTTAAATTATTTTCTTGTTGTTGAACTCTTGATTCAAAGTATGAAAACTCTGGCATCTTTGTTGTTTTAATAGAATTGTATTTTATTCTTGCACCATCAAGACCATATAATTTTACATATTTTTTCAATAAATCTGGTATTTCAACGCCTAATACAAAACTTCTATCTCTTCTAACATCTTTATTACTAACTGCTAAATGTACATAATATCCTGGCATAATTATCACTACCCTACTAATGTTTTTTCTTTTGTTTAATATACTAAACTATATATTTTTGTATGTCAATATGTAAATAAATGATTAAAAAATGTAAATTTCAACGACTTAGTAAAATTATAATCTTTTATCTTTCTAAATCTGTAACACTTTAAAATCTTCCATTTTTTTCATGATATATATTTTTTAAAATGTTACATAATACTAATGTAGTTGATTTTTAAAAGGAGTTGGTGTTATGAATTTTAAAAAGAAACTACTAATTCTCTCTTTGTTTTTGAGCACTCTATTTCCATCTATAGTATTTGCATATTCTAATAAAATTATACTTGGTGGTGAAAATGTTGGAATTAAAGTAAACTCAAAAAATGTTATGGTAGTAGGATTTTATAAAGTAGAAGATAAATATGTCGGCGAAGATGCAGGATTAGAAATTGGTGATGTGATTACTGAAGTAAATGGACATAAAGTATCTTCTATCGATGAAATGATTTCTATTATTGATGAAGAAAAAGAAAAAGGTATTGTTTCACTCTCATTTTTAAGAAATGATAAAAAGATGAATACAACATTAGAATTAGTGAAAGATACAAATGGAGTATATAAAACAGGATTATATGTAAAAGACCAGATTAATGGTATAGGTACTTTAACTTATATTGACCCTGATTCTAAAATTTTTGGTGCCTTAGGTCATGAAATTCAAGAAAGATCGTCACTTAAAAAAATTGAAGTAAAAGATGGCGTGATATTTAAATCTGAGGTAACTGGAATTAATCCTAGTGAAAAAGGTACTCCAGGCGCTAAAGAAGCTAAATTTTATACAGATGAAGTATATGGTTCTATTAAATCAAACGAAGAAAGTGGAATATTTGGTACTTATAATAGTGAACTACCAGATAATGACGTGATCGAGGTTGAGGAACCAGACAATGTTAAATTAGGTAGTGCCCAAATTCGTACAGTTATTAATGCATCTACTGTTAAAAATTATGATATTGAAATTATTAACATAGAAAAAAATGATACTACCAAAAATATTCTATTTAAAATTACAGATAAAGAACTATTAAATCTTACCGGTGGTGTAGTAGCTGGAATGAGTGGAAGCCCTATTATACAGAATAATAAAATTATTGGTGCTGTTACTCATGTAGTAGTGAATGATCCACAAAAAGGATATGGAATATTTATTACCACAATGTTAAAAGAGGGAGATAAACAGAGTAATTAAATTTACTCTGTTTCTTTATTTTCTTTCAAAACTCCAATTCCTAAATGAAAAACAGTACCATTTAAAAGTTCTTTTTTGACTATTTTTTGAAGATAAGTATCTTCTTGCAAAGTGCTATAATTGGCCATTTCATTTTTATGGTAAAGAAAGTTTAAAATATCAGAAATACAGTCTTCTTTCTTTTCTACTTGAAATAATTGATAAAACTGATAAATATTAGATTCTTGATTTAATAAAGAATGAATCTCATCACTTAGTAGCCAAGATTCACAGTGATATTTAAAGTTCTTTACTTCAAAATATTTTTTTAGTTCATCATAAGATTTTTTTAAAGATGATAAAACTTTTTCTTTCTCTAATTTACTACCACCTGGAATATGAATTTTGATAATAGCATCATTTACATATTCATATTGAAGTCTATCTATTTCTATTAATTTACCATTAATAAAATAAACACCCCATAATAATTGAGATACTCGAATACCAGAATAGCCTCTTTCGTAAATATCTTTTAAAAGGCATTCTCTAACTCTAAATAGATGTTTATTTATTTGATAATCATCAAAACCTAACTTTTCCATATTTTTCTGATGAATAGAAGCACCAAGTAATAATAAAAGATTAGTAGTAAAAGGATTAATAGAAACACCAAATAACTCATTTATAGTCTTCTTTTTCCATAATTTTCGTAAATTATCAAATGGATTTTTATATAAAGTATCGTATAAATTGATAAATTTTTGATAAATAGCAGGATTTTTTACTAATTCATCATAACACGAATAACATTTTTCTAAATAAGAATTATCTGTAATCTGATAAAACTGTAAACATTCTTTTATTTTTTCTCTCATAGTAATTTCTCACCTTCTTTTAAAGTTATATTTCCTAAATTATCAACTTTAAAATTTTTTCTAAACATCATATTAATTGATAGAAATTGATAAATTGAAGAACAAACCTGCCCTACTCCTGTACAAAATGGAGTTGGCAGTAAAGATAAAATAAATCTAAATACACTAGCAATCGTTTTATTAACAGTGGTTTTTATACTGGAATATTCTAACTGCAAATAGCAAGTACGGATTCTATAAATAGGATATATCGCAAAATTAACAAGTTCAAAACTAAAGTAAATAAAGACTAATTTCATATTTAAAGAATAAGAATAATATAAAAGAATAAACATTAAAAATACACTAGATAGTAAAATTATTAATAATTTATATGCGTTTTTAATATGTTCTTTATAATTAAATTTTCCTTGAGAAATATCAATATTTGCTACCGTTTGAATGGCATCAAAGGAATCCCATTGGCAATCAGTTATAAGTGCTACAAAGTTTAAAGCAGCCATATATTCTGTTCCAAAAGATGAAGCGTTAGAGATACCAAAGAAAAATATCAAGAAAAATAAGATATTATCAACTAGCTCTACTGAATTGTATCGTATATATTGACCAATATGAAATTCTAAATGAAATTTTTGATATTGTTTGCAAGTAACAAATAAAATATAAACAAATGTAATAAGTAATGTTACCAACACAATACACCATTTATTTTTAAAAATAAGTGCTGAAATCATTAATACCAAAAAATTCAAACAGTTCATTTGTATACAGTATTTACTAGCTATTTTTTCTTTTCCTTCAAAGTATAATTTTTCTAATACTAATGCAAATATGGTTTGTATATATAGCAAAATAATAGAATATACAGTAAATTCTTTATAAATTTCATAATCAACATTCATAAAGGAAAGATAACTTTTTACATTTAAAAGAAAAAGTCCAAAAACAAAGAATCCAAATATAATTCCTAAAGTCATTCCTGATAAAGTTTCGTTTGAATTCTGCTTTTTTTCTTTACAAATATTAGCGCCTGTTCCAAATAATGATTTAATAAATGAATAAATAAACTGTAAGGGATAAGTTATAGAAAACACATTTACCAACTTTTTATCTACTAATATTCCTAAACCAAACCAGCACAAAATTGGAATAAGAGAAAATATTATAGCATTTGTAGCAATAATTATTAATCTTTTCATAAAACACTTCCTGACTACTATATTTTTTATTTATTAAAATTTAATAATTACTTTAAAGATAATCACAATATCTTTATTTTATCTTTTGATAACCATATTCCATAATGAATGTTGTTTTCTATTTGTGCAATTTTTGATAATATGCATTATTCTTTATAAGGTCTGAGTGCTTTCCTCTGCCTACTATTTTTCCATGATCGATTACTAGAATATCATCAGCACTTTTCATAAGTTCTGGTTTATGAGTAATCATCAAAATAGTATGATCTTTTTTTAAATCTTTTAAGATTTCTATCACTTTTTTAGAAGTATTAATATCCAGTGAAGAAGTAACTTCATCAAATAGTAACACTTCTGATTTAGAAAGCAAAGTTCTAGCAAAAGCTAAAAGCTGTTTCTCCCCTACTGAGATATTCTCTGCATTACTTATTAATTTTGTGTGATAATTATCTTTTAAACTCATAATAAAATCATGGATACCTACTCTTTTACAAGCTTCTATCTGATTGAATTTGTTAGAATCAACTAAAGATAAATTTTCTCTAATACTCATATCAAATATAAATGGTTTTTGTGTCACAATCGATACATTACTAGCATAAACTTCTTTAGAATATTTATAAATATCTTCTTCATCTAATAAAATACTACCCTTATCAGCCTTATATAATCTTAATAATAATCTGAATATGGTAGATTTACCAGAGCCACTCTTACCAACAATAGCAGTAAATGAATGTGGGGAAATCTCAAAGCTAACATTTTTTAAAATCAACTGATTCTCGTATGTAAAAAAGACATTTTTAAATTCTATTTTTCCTGCTATTTCATCTGTTTGATTATCACCAAACTCTAACATGTTTTTGTTTTTATAATTTAAAATATTATAAATTCTATTAATACAAACAAAGCGTGTTGACAAATTATCTAAACAATTATAAAAATAATGAAATCTTGATTCTATACTTTCATAATAGCCAATCACTAAAACTAAAATAGAAATGTCATATTTATCATGTAAAATAAAATAAATTAAAATAAAATAGATCAGTAATTTTCCAAACATTAATATACTAGGAACAAAAACATAAATATTATCGTTATATTTTCTTCTTAAGAAATAATTTTTTCTCCAATAATTTCTTTCTTTCTCTAAATAACAGCCTATATCTTCTTCCATATTAAACGATTTAATTTCCTTATTACCATCTAATACTTGTCCCATCAAATTGCTGATATGATCCTGATATTTTTTTTGAATAGTCCAGTAATAATTTTTCTTTTTTACATTTTTATCTAAAACATAAAGAGCAAGGCAATTTAAAAAGAAGGAAATTATTCCAATATAAATATTTGTTTTTATTAATATGAATAAAGTAATAATAACGCCAATAAACTCAGTAATCGTATCAAATAATAAATCTGGTACTGAAATGACATCTCCAACATCATCGAATGCTGTATTCATAATATATGAAGTTGATATTTCTTTAGAAAAATCTTCATCATAAAAAGCAACTTTATTCATGATTCTTTCTTGAAGTTTATTATGTGTAAATATGGCATTATTTTTATAAGATACAAAATTATAGTGCTTGCATAATACATAAAATAAGCTACATATTAAAAAAATAATAACATACACACCTGCTATTTCATAATTACTAGCTGTTGCATATTCTACAATTTTCGCTGCCATAAAAGGAATTAGTAGAAAAGATAAACTTCTAAGGATTGCTGATAAAAACAAGCAAAATAAATATTTCTTGCTATTAGCTCCTAAAGAAAAATATTTTTTAATCATATCATAATATTTTTTAAACATTGTCAAACACCCCAATCTTGCTTGGTGATTTTCTAGACTGTAACATTTGGTAAATCTCATTTGTTTGTATTAATTGTTTATGTGTACCAATATCGTTAATTTTGCCATGATCTAACACCACGATTTTATCAGCAATTTTCATAAGTTCAGGCTTTTTAGTAATCATGATAATAGTATGGTCTTTTTTTAAATTATCAATTAGTTTAGGAACAAATTTAGCAGTATCCGGATCTAAGGAAGTAGTAATATCGTCAAATAGTAATACTTCTGCATCAGATAAAATAGTTCTAGCAATAGAAATCATTTGCTTTTGTCCACCTGATACATTACTGCCATTTTCTCTTAAAATCGTATTATAGCCATCAGGAAGCGTTTCAATAAAATCATGAATACCAGCTTTTTTGCACGCTTCTATTTGATGCTTAATGTTTTTATCTACAAAATCCAAATTTCTTCGAATACTCATATTAAATACAAAAGGTTTTTGATTGACAACAGAAACATTACTAGTATAAACCTCTTTAGAAAAATCATAAATATTAATATTATCTAGTAGTATTTTTCCTTTTGTAGGTTCGAATAATCTTAATAACAAATTAAACATCATGGTTTTACCACTACCTGCTTCTCCTACGATTGCTACCACTTCGTTATGATTAATTTTTAGATTGATATTGTGTAGTATTTCAGTATCTTTTATTTTTAGAGATACATTTTTAAATTCTATCATACCAAAAACATCATCTGTATCTACTGTTCCAAATAAGATTTCTTTAGAATTATAATTAAGAATAGTATTTATTCTATTAACAGCTGTATTTGTTTCCCTAATAGCAGAAGTAGATTCAATAAATGCATTGATATAGTTGATTAAAGATTCATAATAAGCAATCATTAATACTAATTTACTAATATCTATTTTTCCTTGTATCATTAGAGTTAATAGTAACAAATATAAGAAAAAGCGAAATGTATAAGAAATTACTTTTACATCATTATCTCTTAAAGTAATGTATTTTCTCTTAAGAGTATAATTTTTATTAAACTGTTTTTGAATTACACTTAATTTTCTTTCTAATTTAGAAATCATACTAAACGTTTTAATTTCTTGTAATCCTGAAACAATTTGGGATAAAAAGGTACTATATTTATCATCTTGTACTACTACTTTATTATAGTAAAAATTAATTTTTCTATCAGCTTTATTTCTTACTATAATATAGATTATTGAAAACAATATAAAAATAATTGCAATATAAATATTATAAAAACCAACAATTATTAAAAGAGCTATAATTTGTATTAATCCTGTTATAAATTCAGAGATTCTATCATTCATATCTCCAATATCAATAATATCAGAATTAATAGAATTCATAAGTCTTCCTTTACTAATAGAACTAGTAAAATTATGATCAACAGTTACTAATTTATTTAAGACTTTAGTTGTTAACTGGTTATAACAAAAATTCACATTAAAACCATATACTTTGTAGTTAATGTATAAAGAAATATCATATAAAATATAGGTAATAAATAAAGAAAATAAATAAAAATATGACATAATTTCATTTTTACTAGTAAGACTACTAATAATAAGAGAACCAAAAAAAGGAATCAAAAGTGAAAAACATTTATCAAAAAGTGCTGATACAATCACTATCACAACATACTTTATTTTAAGTTCCACTAATAAAAAATATTCTTTAATAAAATGATAATATTCTCTTAACATAATATACTCCTATTGTTTCTAATAAAATTATAACATAAAATAATAGAAAAAAAGAAAAAAGTAAGCATAACTTACTTTAAAAATTATTCTTCGATACTAAATTCTTCCAACTTGCCATCTTTATTTAAAATGCTATTTAATTTTTCTTCAGCATTTTTTAGTTTATTATCACATAATTTAGCTAGTTTCATAGCTTCTGTAAACTTTTCAATCGCATCATCTAAAGGAATATTTCCACTTTCCAAATCTTTTACGATTTTTTCTAAGTTTTCTAAATTTTCCTCAAAAGTTTTTTCTTTTTCTTCTTTTGCCATAAAATCCTCCTATTTTTTCATAATTTCTTCTACTCTAGTAAGTAGTAATCCATCTTGCAGTTCAACTTCTAATGAATCATTTTTATTTACCTGTAAAGTACTAGTAATTACTTTATCATTCATTTTCGTAATACTATACCCACGTTTAATAGTGAGAAGTGGATTTAAAATTTCTAATTTGTTTAACAGTGAAACATATTTATTTTGATTACGTTCTAATAAATGAGTAATAAAAAGTGGTAATTTTTCTACTTTACTAGTTAAACCATTCTCTTCATTTTGAATTCTATTTTTCATAACCAAACATAATTTTTCATATAAAGTATCGAATTTTTGTTCCTTTATTTGATACATGGAGATAGGATTTTTTAAAATATAACTATTTTTAAGATTATCTAATTTTTCTTGACTTACTTCTAAATAATTTTTCATAGCTTTATGAAGACGTAGATTAATTTGCCTCATATAATTATAAAAATCAGTTTGGTTTGGTACAGCCATTTCAGCTGCTCCAGTTGGTGTAGGAGCTCTTAAATCAGCTACATAGTCAGCTATCGTAAAATCTATTTCGTGTCCTACTGCTGAAATAATAGGAATAGGACATTCATAAATAGCTCGTGCTACTTCTTCATCATTAAAGCACCATAAATCTTCAATACTTCCTCCACCTCTACCAACAATTAAAACATCAAGTGGGTATTCTTCTGCTTTTTTAATTTGAGCAACAATTTCCGGTGCTGCACTAGCTCCTTGCACTAAACTAGGAAATAAAATTGTTTTCGTAATTGGCCAGCGTCTTTTAATAGTAGATAAAATATCTTTAATAGCGGCACCTGTTGGAGCTGTGATAATACCAATTGTTTCTGGAAATTTTGGGATTTTTTTCTTTTTACTAGCATCAAATAGTCCTTCACTAGCTAGCTTTTTCTTTAGCTTTTCATATTCAATATAAAGATTACCCACTCCATCTTGAATCATATCTTCTACATAAATTTGATAACCACCTGTTGCTTCATATACACTCACTCTACCTGTTACCATGATTTTCATACCATCACTAGGCATAAAATTCAGTTTATTTGCTTGAGATGCAAACATAATAGCATTAATACGAGAATTTTCATCTTTTATCGTAAAATATAAATGTCCTCTCGTATGAAGCTTAAAATTAGAAATCTCACCCTTTAAAAAAATATTAGCTAAGTTATTATCATTATCAAATTTAAACTTTAAATACCTAGATAACTGACTAACTGTAATATACTTATCTTCCATAATATTATTCACTTTCATGATAGATTTCATCAAGTACAGCATTAATCATTTTGGTAACTTTTTCATCACTATACTTCTTAGATAATTCTACGGCTTCATTAATAGCAACCACTGGAGGTGTTTCTGTATATTTAAGTTCATAGATACCTAAAGCTAAAATAGCTTGATCTACTTTGTTTAATCTATCCATTGGCCAACTATCTAAATATCTATTAGCAAATTCATAGATTTCATTTTTCTTTAACACAATAGTATTGATAGCATCTGTCACAAAATCATTTTCAATTTCTAACTGTTCTTTAATTAAATCATCAATTTTAAAATCAATGCCAGATTCTTTTAAAATAAAAACCTGATACAATACTTTCATAATAATTTCTCTTAATTCACTTCTATTTTTCATTATACATCACCTGCTATTAAGTTTATCATAAACATAAAAAAAAGTCACTTAAATATGACTTCCTTTTTTATTTTTTTATCATTTCTTTCGTATCTTCAATTGGTGCTAATTCTTTATTAGCTAAATAAGAATTTCTAATCAATTGTTCATTTAAGTCTGTATCACTAGATATTATTATTTGATATAAAATATTTCGATATAAAATATTACCAGCTTCATCGGTAGCAGGGGCACCATCTATACATGTTTCAAATACTCCATCACGGCTATAAACACTTATGTTAGAAAGAAAATAATTTCTTGGCGAAAAAGATAAAGCATTATCACATAAAGTTTTATTTCTATTTTGAACTAAACAAATCATATAATACTGAATGAACATATCTTTGTAAGCATTTTGACCTTTTGAACGTAAAGTTCCCATATAATATTTTCCGGTTTCTTCTAATATCTTATGAACTTGATAACTATTATTATCAGCAATCAAATCTGTATAATAATTAATCAAATCTGTATAATAATTATTTGAAATATTATAATTATTGTTAGGATTATAAGTATCATCTATTTGACACTTATCACAAATATATTGAATAGTATTACTATTCAAAAATTGGTAATTTAAATTAATGTACCTAGTGGCAATAATAACATCATCAGAAATATCATTTGAATCCTGATGATTATTTTTAAAACTTTCAATAGCAGTATCAATATTTTCGTAAACATTTGGATCAAATCGTAAAAACGTATCGTTCAATGAAAGACCTGCCTGTTCTAATATACTATCTTCAAATTCTTCTATTTGTTCTTGATCAATTGACAACAATTCTTCACACAAATCATTTAATTCTTGATTATAAATAGGCCTATAATCGATTAAGGCTAAATCAAATATAGAAATACATTTGGTTGTTTCAGTATCCATACCATTATCTTCTAAATAATTTATATTTTTTATTATTTCAGGAAATAATTCCTCAACATTATATCTTTTTAATTCATTATAGCCTTCTGGCATTACCAATCTGTGACTACCACTATAAACAGGAATAGATAGTTCTTCAAAACTTCTTACAGCTGCACATCTTGATGCCAAAATCTTATTATCTTCAAAATCAATGCTATCTACAATACATATTTTATCAATTGGAATATATTGCTGATAATTAGTATTTGAAAAGGAACGCATATAATATTTTAAAGAATCTTCTACTTTTCCTTTTAATTCTTCTATTTGTTTATCAGAAATAGTATCATTTTCATGGTTGTATTCAAAATCATAATGATAAATTTCACACAAATCAGTTAATGAAACACTTTGAATAGCATCTCCATTTTTTTCAGTAGAAACATTTAAACTACTATCATTATAAGAATAAAAATTTAAATATAAATCGGATAAATTATATTCATTAATAGTTAGAATAGTAGATTCTGTTTCTTCATTTTCTTGAGTAAAATTTTCTGTTTCTTCATTTTCCTGAGTAAAATTCTCTATTTCTTCATTTTCTTGGTTTTCTATTGTAGCTTCAGTAGTAATTTCTGTTTCTGTTTCAATAATTGGAGTTGTTTGACCGCACCCTGTTAAAGATATCGTTCCTGCTAAGATAATTGCTCTAATTGAATATTTAAGATTTTTCATAATAATTCTCCCTCTTTTAAATAGTGGCTCTATTATATCATGTATAATCCTAAACATAAAGATTTCAAGATTAAAATTTTGATTTCTTTATGTTTTTTGTTATTATAACAAACATCGGTAAAGACGGATTATATCAGGCACTTAGAGTGCGTTTTTGTGAATGTCTGCCATATGATTATTTATTAATTCGGTTGTAGATAATGGAAACTAATAGAAATATTAAAGTTCGGATGATTAAGCATGTAGGAATATAAGTGGTCGAATATGGTTTAACCGAAATCTAAAAGAAAGGAAATTTATTTTTATGAGGCATATTTTAAGTTTTGATATTGCTAAAGGTAAAAGTGTTTATTGTTTTATTGATGAATTAAGAAATGTAATTATTGATGCTTCTTTAATTGAACATAAAAAAGATGAATTTGATTTATTATTTAATAAAGTTAAAAATTATTCTAATTTAATTGTTATTATGGAATCTACCTCTATTTATCATTTACCAGTTGAAACTTATTTCAGATCAAAAGGTATTGAAACAATTATTATAAATCCTAAATTAGTCAAACAATTTAAAGATACTTTAAATAAATCTAAAACTGATAAACTTGATTGTTTTAAAATTGCTAGATGTTTTTTAGGCACTATTGATGATTTTTATCAAAAACAAGACGAATATTTTATGTACAATCCTCTTGCTCGTCAATATTGGTCTTTAATCGAAGGACAAACTAGACTAAAAAATAGATACAGACAACTCATCGATATTGTTTTTCCTGAATTTGCTTTAATTTTCAACGATTTATATGATGATTTAGCTTTAAATTTTATCCATGATTTTCCTCATCCAGTATTATTTGTTAATCGTAGAATTGATTATTTAATGAATTATTTAAAGGAAAAGAATGGAACAACTCAAGCTTATAGATTCAAGAATAAAGTTTTAAAAATGAAAGAACTTGCTTCAAATTCCTTATGCTTTGTTGCATTTGATTCTTATCAAGTTCAAAATCTAGTTCAAGTAATTGAAATGATTCAATATCACAAGTCTGAAATTAATAAAATTAAAAACCAACTTATTAATGAAATGAAAGATAAAAAACTTTTTAAAATTATTAATTCTATTCCTGGATTTGGTGAATTTTCAACAGCTTTGTTTTTGGCTGAAGTTGGAGATATAACAAGATTTGATGATAAGTATCAATTTATATCTTTTATAGGAATTGACTCAGTTACTTCACAATCTGGTGTTTCTGCTTATCATGGTCCAATTTCTAAAACAGGTTGTAAATTTGGTAGAACCATTTTATTTAATATAGTTACAACTATATTACAAATATCAGCTCATTCAGATAAAACTAATCCTATTTATTTGTTTTTCAGAAAAAAACAATCTGAAGGTAAACATCATTATAAGTGTATAATCGCATGCTCCACAAAATTATGCAAAATTATATACAAGTTATGTTCTTCAGATTGTCTATACGAAAACAAATAAACTAATTTACCAAAATTTTTAAAAATTGAGGAATCTCAGTTCTTTTTGTCGTGATTATAATATCATATTTTTTATAATTTGACAAAACTTAGATAATCACAAAAA
>ERZ773192.1028-NODE-1028-length-30990-cov-8.738128_pt1 | contig 30990 bp, 53 predicted proteins | sample MGYA00581010_ERZ773192 | MGnify/ENA primary metagenome ERZ773192 (study PRJEB29015, sample SAMEA2737741) | human gut metagenome | biome: human gut; feature: human-associated habitat; material: faeces | place: China | collected 2012 ...
TCGTTCCCCTGTTCGATACGGGCAGAGACTTCGGCGGAAATCTGGTCGGCCTGAATTTTCAGTTGTGCCCGGGTTTCTATAAACTGACGTTCTACCTTACGTGTTTCGTGGGATTTATAGGGAACGGATTCGTCAATTTCCTCAGTGCCGGGGGCGGAAACATCCGCGCGTATCATTTTCCCGTAGGACTTTGACACGCTGTAAATGCCGCCATAGGTTCCTTTAACCTGAACCGCGTCTCCAATCTCCGCCGCTGGGTCTAAGATTGCGCCTGTAGCCGTATACGTCTGGTAGGAATAGCCGTTGATTCTGGCCAACATATCGTTTGCCATTTTCTGAGTTCCGAAAGGGTTTTCGGAGATCAGTTCCTTGCCGCTGTCTGTACCCGCCGTATACTCCACGCCGTCAGCAACCTTCAACGTGACGCGGCTGTACGCGCTGAGTGGGTCTGATATTTTCAGGCTGTCGGCGGCAGACCCTATGATGAACTTATCAAACAAGGATTCTGACACCTCCAAACGTGATCGCTCTGTTATCACTTCCGCCAACAATCAGATAGTTGGTTTCCTTCGGAAGCCCCGTGAGCGTGACCAGCATCAATTCTCCGGTGGCCGTCATAGCCCAGGAACCGGTGTACATTGCGCCGATGTAGCCGATGACCTCGCGGCAGCTGTACCCGACAGGGTACGGGATTTCGTAACCAGATGTCACGATTTGATATACACGGCTATCCAGCGAGATGCCGACTGCATCGGAAATCTCTTTCAGAACTTCAATGTCACTTGCAGGCCAGTTAAGGGAGGATTCTGCCGGATAGTCTTCTTCCAGAAGAAGCATTCCGTCGTATCCGTGGAGCGTTAGTTTTGTCCGGTCGCCGATTTCTCCTTCGCTCCGTTTGTCAATGTAATACTTTCCTTGTGGCAGCCATTCAGAGGCGGCATTCTCATTTGCAGCTCTGATATATGGCCGAAGAAGCGCACGTTTGGGGATATCACCATAGGGATGAATCATTTCAACGTTAATCTCACCGGCGCAGGTTTTTCCAACGTCAGGAGAATCGGAAAGAAGCGGTTGCTTCTGCTCCATGGATATCAGCAGTTCTTCACCGTAGCCGGTTTCGGCGCCACCGCTATCTACCAGAATGCGCACTCCGCCGAACGTGATTGCGCTTCCGCTTTTGTCAATAAGCTTTCCGGTATCACCGATGCAGAGGCGGTTTTCAAACCAGTGGTTGCCAGCTACAATGTCCCGGTATGCCTGTGATACGTTCTGCATAAGCGCTCGTCACCTCTCAATCAGGGGAAAGGTAATGCCGCTCCACCAATCGTCTTCCGGCTTCTCTATCAGGAAAGATGCAGGGTTATTGTTGGAGTACATGGTCACATTGTTGCGGTACCCGCTCATAGGGTCGTAGTAGTCCACGGTCACATATTCCGGGAGAATGGTATGCAACACGGTCATAGCTTCCTCAGCCTTTAGCGGGCGGCAGGTGATGTCCAGACGGATTTTGGTTGTCACCCGGCCACGCTGCATTGTTCCGTCCATTGTGCGCCCGGAATTGGGGGCGTCAATGTCGTTGCGCTGCCACTTTACGCCCTGTTTGGCGATGAACGGCATGAAGTCCACGCCGTTTATCTTGAGCATCATCTTCATGCCGTTTTCACTCCTTTCGCTTATCCATACATTCTTGCGTTCCTGCGCTGGGCATCCCGGACAGCCCGGTCAAAGTCATATCCGCCGCCACCTCCGTTGCCCTGATTGCGCATTTCCGCGATAATCTGCTGAGCGACAGCATAAATAGCGGTAACAACGTCATCATTGGCTTCCCGAACGCCGTAGGTGATCCCATCAACGATCTGGTCATTATTGGCAACCGCTGTCCGTCTGCCAATAGAGCCAACCATTTCTGCGCCCGCTTCACGGGCTATAAAGAGTTGGCCTTGATCTACAAAACCGCCGTCGGCATAGCGCGGAATGGAAACTGTGGGAATCGCCGAGATGCCGCCCGTATATCCGATGGTGCGCATAAGCGCATTTACAGCAGATATAATGGTATTTGTTGCGTAGACAATGGAGTTAAGCCCGGTCGCCATGTTACCTAACACGTTGTTCCAGTAACCGGCAAAGGAAATACTCACGCTTGACCAGAGGCTTGTCCATCCATTTAAGAACCGATTGGCGAACGTATTCTGGGCTGCCAGAATATCGTTGAACGCCGCTGTAAGCTTGGGCGTTTCCGCAACCATTCCCACAGAGAATCCCGTAACCAGTTTTGAACCAGCATCTTTCAGGTTTGTAAAGATTCCAGTAGAAAGCTCGATGGTTCCCGCGTCACCGGTCAGTTGCTTCATCGTGGTCATAAATGTGATATAATCGGCCAGAAGCGTTACCGCCGTCTCTAATTCCCCGTTCGCAGTGGTAAGCTTTTCATTTAAAACGGAGGCGTCACTTGCTACGGCTCCGACCTTATCCGCAAAATCACGAATTGGATTCCCTGCGAAAAGTTTCCTAAACCCGCCGACAATGCTGTCCCAAGTGATGCTGCCCATGCTATCGGTGTAATTGGAGATTTCAGACGCCAAATTGGTCATGAATACCGTGAAATCATGTGTGTCGGATGTAAGCTGTGGAAGCGCACCATTCAGGTCTCGCATAGATGGAGCCAAATTGTCATTAAGCTCGTCTGCAACCGCGACAAGGCTTTCCGTAAAAAGTATGAACGCGCCTGCCAGCTCAACGAGGATTGCTGTTCCAAGCCCGATAGCCAACGGGAGCAGACCCGCACTTGCGACAGTAGCCGCACCGAGAGCGGCAGTCACTACGCCGATACCGACAAGAAGGCCCGTACCGATACCTATTGCAGCAGCGATATCCTCGCCATTATTCAAAACGGGTTCCCACGCCTTGCCGATTTCGTCCAGCCCTTTTCCGACGCCCCAAATTTCTGCAAGGAACAGGGCGGTCGCAACTCCTAGTTCCAGAAGAATAGCTGTTCCTATGCCGACATTCAAAGCTACCGTTGCTCCTGCAGTGCCAAGGGCATAGCACGCGACGCCAATAGCGGCCATAAGTATGGTTCCGACGCCAACAGCGATGGCGACCGTTCCAGCATTGTCAATGACCGGTTGCCACGCTTCGCCGACCTTGCTCAGTTCCCAGCCAAGAACCGCGATCGCGCCAACGAAGATGATTGCGCCAGCGGCGACTTCGGCAAGAATCCCAACGCCAAGACCGATGTTTTTTGCAAGGCTAAGCATTTTGGGGCTTAGGCTTCCACCGATTGATTCTCCGAGATTCCCTGCCGCTTCTGCCGTCTGAGATACAGATTTTGCGGCGTTTCCGGCATTGGATATGCCTTTGAGCTTGGAGAAAAGGTCAAGAGCAGTGGCAATGCCACCCATGATTTGTATTGCGCCGATCAAAAGCGTTGCTTTATCAACGCCGCTCCAATCGCCCTTTTTAATTGCTTCCCAGTTGGCAGCAATTTCTGTTATGACGGAGGAAAGCCCTTGAATAGCCATTGCCCAGCCTGAAACATCTAAGCGCTTAGTGAAAAAGCCAATTCCAATCGCAACGGTTGTTAATCCGCTAATGGCGTTGTTGGCATTGTCCCAGTTCACCCCATTGTCTGCAATGTCCTTTATGGCACTTACAATTTTGACAACGCCCTGCACCAGTTTAAGTGCACCGGCAATATTGTATTTGCCTTCCCACAGCGCGATGTCGCCGACCATTCCCGCAAACTCGCTTATAAGTTTTGAAACGTTGGAGAAGTTTGCTCCGTTCTCCTGAATGTCTTTCAGGGCTTTCATAAACTCGTTAAGGTCGGCGATAAGACCGATTCCGCCAAGCGTGAGAGAGCCAACCTTAGAGATGTTTTTGAAAAAGCCGGAAAGGGTATCTACACCGCGTATAAGCGATTCGGATATCTTCCACGCCAAAAATATCGCGGCGATGCCCTCCGCAATTTCTCCGATTTCTTTCAGGTGGCTTGTAATCCAGTCAACGAACGGCTGTAGCTTCTTTTTCCAGGCATCAATCTTTTTCGTTACGGCATTTTCCAGGAAGTCATATCCAGGAGTGGGGAAGCCCAGACCTCCACCGCCGCCTCCTGCACCGCCTCCACCTCCGCCATTGCTCTGGTCGGGGAGAACATTCAGTTCGTCAAACCCGGCAAGGTATCGTTTCAGTTCCTTGGCAGACCCGGCGGCACTGTCCATGTTGTCGGCAATGGCACCGCTCCCGGCAGAAGCGCTCCCAATCGCATCCCCCCATTTCGGGGACTTTACCGTTATCCCGAACAGGGTGGCAATGGCCGCTATGATTTCCTGCAAGGCGCTTGCCACGGCAATAGCAATTGGCAGAACCTTCGTCAGAATCGGAATAAAGATGTTTCCTACGGCACGTGCAGCTTGTTCCAGCTCCGCCCGTAGCACCCGCAGCATGTTTGCCGGATTTTCCAGCGTCCGCGCCATATCTCCTTGCACCTGCGTTACCTGCGTCATCATGGCGTAGTACCGCAGCTGGGATTTCTCCGCCTGCGTCATGCTGGAAACGCTCTTGTCAATTCCAAGATTCAAGCGTTCCTGCTCCAACCGGGCAACAGACAGGTCGTAGCCCAGCCGCCGCAGAGGTTCGAGTTCTCCGGAAATACCGGACTGAACCTTCTGCATTGCCGATTCAAAATCGATATTATAGAAGGAGGCAAGGTCATAACCCAACTGCGTCAGGTTCTTGGACATAAACGCCGCCTTGTCACCAGCCACACCAAAACCTGCGATAATGGTGTTAAAGACGCCCTGATTCCGCATCCATTCAGCGGGGTCAATGCCCATTACCTCAGAAACCTTCTGGGCGTAGTTATAGGCTTCCTCGGCGTACCTCCCCATTGAAACGGTGAACAGATTCAAATCCTCCGTATACTTGGACGATTTTGCAATTGCGATACCCTGGAGCTTTGCCGCCGCCCGGTATATGGCCGCAAAGCTGATTGCTTTGAGCGCACTGTTCCAAGCATTTGTGCTTGTGGTTGCCCGCCTTACCGTACCGTTGTACTGCTCCGTCGATGTAATCAGCCTTTGAATTCTGCTTGGAAATGCCGAAAACCCGGAGGAAACCTTGTTCATTTCATCCGCAAATGGCTTCATGGCCGAAGCCAAGTCTTTCATCTGCTGAGTGAACTTATCAATATCCGCTTTCTCAAGCTCCTGGATGACCTCTGGTAGCTTTTTCAACTGGTTGATGAAGGAAGTCATATTAGACCGGCCAAGCTCGGACAGAGGCTGCAATCCGGATGCCAGATTCCGCAGTTTTTCTCCGGGGGTGTCGGGCAGATTGGTGATTGCTTGATTGATGGCCGCCAGCTGGTTTCCAATGGACGCGGAAATTTTCAGGCTATCCGTCTTGTCTTTCAGATTGCCCAGGGAGTTGCTAATGCGGTTTATCTTGTTCGCAAAATCGCCGGTATTCATGTTGTTCACGGCATTCTTGATCTGCGAAATTCCTGCTGCAACTTTGGAAAGGGCAGTTGTGGAACCGCTGATCGACGTTTTTAGCTCTGTCAACTTTTTTGCCAGAACCTCCACCCCTGCGGATGCCGCGGCACTGTCATTCACAATCTGAAACTCAATGCCCTGCATTTCCACATTGTCAGCCATCCCCTTCACCGCCCTTCTTCTCAAATTTCTTGTTGATGGATACCATAAACATCTCCATCATGGCTTTCGCCTTTTTGTCGCTCTTTTCCTGCTGGGTCAGCTGCTTTTCTCCACTACCCGCCGCTTTCCGCTGCCCAGTGTGCAGCTCAAAGGGCTGCTCCCGGTAGGGAATCGGCTTCGGCGGCTTCTTGCTGAAACTGAATCGAAGAACCGGGGCGGCATCCAGAAGGGCTTCATAGTAATAAGCCCCTTGCATCCACATATCCTGATTCTTCAAGTCCCGTTTGATCTTGTCAGCTTCCCGGTAGGCTTTCACCAGTTCCACGTCCTGATTCCAGAACTGGTCATAGGTCATGCCGATTGCAAGATAGTACGGGAATAACTTCTTGAAGATATTTGTGTAAGCGTAAGAGGGGGTAGGGGTCTCCCCACCCCCTCCGTTTTCGGAAAGAAGTTCGCTTACTCTACTGCTTCCCAGCCGGGGTTTCCCTCGTTTTCCTCTTCATCATCGGAAAGCAGGGTGTACACGGCCTCGGAGTACATTTCCGTCAGCACCTTCACAAGGCCGGACTTGTTACTCAGACCGTCGTAAATCTTGTTGATGGTAGCAACCTTGGTGTTGGGGTGATTTGCCGCAAAAGCGCCGCTGAACAGCATGGGGATCATGGTAGCGGGCTTGTCGCCAAGCTCATTGATGGAGAACCCGATCTTCTCCATAGCAGAAACCGTGGAGCGGGTGAATTCCAGCGTGTACTTCTTGCCGTTGTAGGGAATGCAGATTTTCTTAGCCATCGCTAATCCTCCTTAAAAATGTGTGGTCTGTGTTTTGGGTCAGGTCGCGTCGTCCAGCTCAATGGGCGTGGACGGGGCAATGGAAATGTTCAGGTCTACAACCTCGTTGACGCCGCCGCCGGTGGCGTAGGCGGTCAGCTGACCATCAAACTTGAACTTGCCGTTTTCGCCGTTAGGCGTCAGGGTACCGCCAGTCTCTTCGCCGCCGAACCATACGGCGTAGCTCTCGGTCTTTCCAGCCAGCGCTTGCAGCGCTTTGTAGTCAGCCAGAGTGTAGTTCGCGGTGAACGCCAGCGCATCCAGAGACTGGATGCCGGCGATGTAGGTCTGCATCTTGTCAGACAGGGTAGTGGTTTCCAGCATCTCCGGATCGCCGCCCAGATCAGGGAATTCCTTGATGTCAATGAGCTTTTCGTAGGTGTTGCCGGTGGTTCCCTTTTTCATCAGGAAAACTTTATACGTGCTTATGGCCATGTTTAATCATCCTTTCGTTGTAATAAAAACGGGCTGCCTCCTGTGAAGCAGCCCTTCGGCTCTCTTTCCGCCCTTACGGAAAGGTAAAGCATATTTACCTGCGGTAAATTGTTCCGCCGTCCGTCTCCGCCCGATACCGGGCTACCAGACGGTAAATCGTCCCGTTTTCCATATTCGGAACAGGGGACAACGAAATTCGCGTGAAATTCCGTTTGTAGAGCATTTCGTCTATAACGCCCATGATCTCCCGGCAGGCGCTTTTCTTGCTCCCCGCCTTGTCGGAGTAGACATTAACCTCGTACATCAGCGTGGAAAACTTTTCCCGGTCGCTGCTGTCCAGCCTGTTCGCGGACATATAATTGTCCTGCTCTACGATGCTTACATAGGGGAATTTTGGAGGAGCGTTCACATATTCTCCGGATACCGAAATGCCCTTGAAGCGATTTCGCAGAGCCTCGGCAATGGGGGTATAGATCAGCTTTTCAATATCAATCAAGCCCTGAACACCTCCATAACGATTCTCGGAAGCTCCTGCTCAATCGCTTTTCTCGCTTCATACATGGGCATTGCAGGAGGATTTCCGTATGTGTGGCCGCCGCCCTTGTCTTTGGGCAGATACCAGCCTTTGGGATCGTCCCAATGACCTTTCCCGTCCGGGTAGGTGCCAGCCCCCATGCCAAACTCCGACGCTTCCGGGTGTCCGGTTCCGTAGGTGATACCGGCTCCAAATTCAATGAAAAGAACGGATTCCCCATCGGCCTTTACGGCGTAACCATTCGGGATTGCCACGACGGACACGGTTGCATCCCTCATCCCGGTGTAAACAGCCCGTGAGAACCGGATGGAAGCCACAGAAGCGCCCAGCATTGCCAGCCTTTCGGCCAGTTCCTTTGCCTTGTCCTTCTGCCAGCGTTGGTATTCCTTCAATTCGTCCCGAATCTTCTGAATGCCGGAAACCGACAGCGGAACCACGATTTTCTTGTAGCTCATGATACACTCACCTTGCTTACGGCGTAGGAGATGAAATTCTTAGATTTGGCCACTCTCTTTACGATGTAGTCATACAGAGGGTTGCCGCCGTCGTCATACTCCGGCTCTTTGTCAATGAATAGCACGGTGTTCTCGTCAATGGGGCAGGTTGTATCATCCGTCAGAATAACCTTGTCATACCCGGCAAAGTTACCAAACTGTTCCACCTGCGCAGACCCGGCAGCGGCGGACACGTTCGCACGCATTTCCACCGCAGGGAGGTATTTCACCACAGCCCCGGTTTCGTTTCCGTACTCGTCATAGACAGGCTCTCTGCTGCCGTAGAGAATATACCAGAATGTGGACTTGTATTTCTCCATAATCCGCATTACAGTACCCCCGCCATCGGCACGATCTGCCGCATAAGGCTTTCTGGCACATCCGCGCTTTCGTAGCTTTCAGAGTAGCCGTTTTCGCTATGGGACAATGCCCCCAAGCTACCACGGCGGCTTAACAGGTACACAGCAATCTCCACCTGTAGATAGCTGTACTGCTCCGGAACCTCCATAATGGAAGGGTCAAACGGGTATGCCCTGCGGCAAATCTTACTTGCCGCAATGCCAAGGTAGGCAGAAACCGTGCTTTCGTCGGTTTCATTCGCCATGGCTTTTACCAATGCGTTTTTTTCGGCTTCCTGCACGGTTTCTTACCTCCTTTCATTCTACGGGTTCTCCCGCTTTCTTGCGTGGTTTCTTGATAACGGGAATAGGATTATTCTCCGATAAACCAAACTTGGTGATAACTTCCTCGCGGGTGAGCGGTACGGGGTCGTTGAGGGTATCAACGACTACCGTTCCCATCACCACAGAAGTGCTCTCCAGTTCGCGCCGGGTAATCACCTTGTCCTTTGCGGTAAAGCCCACGTTGCGAAAGTGATCTTCCTCGCGCACATACACTTTCCCGTCAGAAACATAGAACATGGTGAACCTCCTTAGCCGTTAGTGATGATCTTTGCCAGAGCAATGGTCTTCGGGTCTGCCACGATAGACCAGTTGGCAGATTCCGCAAGCTGAGCGTCCGTGGGAGAAGCGGTGTAGCCGGAAGTGGGTTTGGTAAAGCTGAAACCGTTGGGGTGCATGGTTTCACGGATACGAGTCACCAGAGCGTCATAGCCGCCGCCCTTGAGAGCATCACGGGTCAGCTCGGAAGGAACCTTCACAGGGGCGGGGGCGTACTGAATTGCGCCAAGGCCGAGGACGTAGGTGGTGTAGGTGGCCGCTTTCGCACTTTCTCCGCTGGTAGCGGCGGTGGAGGGGCAGCTGTCATCTACGACAACAGTCATGCCATTCACGGTGCCAATGCGGAGGGGGCGCTCAACGCCGTTGGCGTCGGTGTATTTCAGGAAGTCCAGCAGCTTCAGGCCAGCCATATTGGTGGCGACCTTACTATGCATGAACACCAGCCGGAAAGCGTCCTGATTGTCGCCCACGGCCTTCTGAATCGCATCGCCAATGGTGGTCGCGCCCATCTTGTTTGCGTCCGCAACAGTGGTGGACGCGGAAGACAGGTCAGTGATGTGGTTCGCCCAACCGGCAAACTCGCCGCTGCCGGTCACGCCGAAGACCGCATTCAGGATTTTCAGCATGATGGACTGGCGTTGCTTCTGCCAATACTTGGACACCTGAGACACGATCTGCTGCATGGGGTCGGCACCGCTGTTGTAATCAACGATGAAGTCCTTCTCCTTCCAGCCGTGGGCGCGGCCAAACACGATACCATTCTGAGCGCTGCCTTCGGGGTCGGTCAGGGTGATGTCAGTTGCGCCATCGTAGTTCTCAGGAGTGCCGCCAATGACTTTGTAGAACGGCAGCGTATAAAAGTCAGAGCCGTTGGAAATCAAGCCCGCCAGTTCTGCGTTCGGGGCGACAGCGCCGCTCTCAAACATCGCGGTCAGGGTGGGGTCTTTCGCATTTGCCCAGTTGTAGTTAAACAGCTCGGGGTCAAACGGAAAGCCAAGATAAGTAGCCATAATGTTTTACCTCCATAATCACTTCAAAATTGTTTTCCAGTCAGGATTGTTCTTGATAAACTCCATCTGGGATTTGGTGTCGAGTTTCAGGAAATCCGCCTTGGTCATTGCGCCGCCGGGGTTTCCATCCGCGCCTCTGGGCGTTCTTTTCAGCTTGTCCGCAATGACTTTTTGGGCGTATTTTTCCAAAAACGTCTGGTTGTTGGCAAAAACCGTAGCCATATCGCCGGATTCCATGGCCGCCGCAGTAGCGTCCGCAAGGGCTTCATCATAACCCTGAGCAACCAGCTTTGCTTTGTAACCGGCAACGGTTTTTTCCTTTCGCAGACCGGCCAGTTCCTTTTCCATGTTCTCCCACTTTTCGGCCTGCTCCTGTTGCTTCCTCTGCTCATCAGTCAGAAGCGCGTTGTGCTTACGCTTCCATTCCGCAGCCTCGGAATTGGCCTTAGAAAGGGCGTTTTTCTGCCTTTCCAGCTCTGCGGCGTTGTCCTCGTACTCAAAGCCCTCCAAAGCGGCAAGCTTCTGTTCCGGGGTCATGTCCGCATAACCTTCAATGAGATTTGTGTCGATTTTTGCCATAATTATTCCTCCTGCGTTTGGTGAGGCGGTTCCCTCCGCCGTGATCTCTGTTTTTTCGGGTTGTCTCCCGTCTGCGTTTTTGATAGAGCAGCTTCCCTGCTGCTGTTATGGAGGGCTGTACAGGCTTCGATCCTGTGACCTGCGGATTAACAGTCCGTTGCTCTACCGGCTGAGCTAACAACCCGTGTAACCCCGACTTACGGTGCCGGGTAACCGCTTTGCCCGTTTCCGGGTTTCGTCGCCGATAGAGAGGCCGTCGGCGATATATATGGCGCGAGGCCGATTTGAACGGCCTTCTGTGGGGGGAGAGGTGAACCCCACTCGCTGTCTGCCGCGCCAAATTTTAGTCTTCTATTCTTCATGTACTCGGCTTTTGGCCGAGGAAATATTTTTGTGGGACGGGGCAAGCTACTTTGAGCTATCGTGCGCTTATGTACACTTATCACACAATGCTGTTCCTTCTCCTTCGCTTTGGCTGCCTTGCGCATACGGCAGTTATCAGCGTGCTTGAATTGTCCAGCCCCCCGCTGGTTGTGGCAGAAAGAATCGAACTTCCATTACATGGGTCAAAACCATGTGCCTTACCTTTGGGCTATGCCACAGTGTAAAAAAGAAGGGCTTCCAATACCATTTCTGGTATCAGAAGCCCTTCGGCTGTTCTCTGCTCCCTAGAGCAGTCACAAATTATACCATTTGGTGTGGCTCTTCCGCGAAAGGTGCGGCGCTCTTTGCCAAACAGTCAGTTAACCTTCTTGCGCCGAATCTCAATGACCACGATCTGGCCTTGTTCGACTTTGATTTCCGCCTGATTCCGGCGGCGGATGATTTCCTCAATCGCCCGAATTTCCTTCGCCGTCACTCTGACCGCCGGTCTGGTTTCCGCTTCCATCGCCGTTCCCTCCGTTATGTGCGGCAAGCTTCGCCGCTTTTTTCTCCTGCTCGGCCATGTAATCCATGCTCATTCGGTAGGCCAACTGCGGGTCGGAAAATAACCCGCAATGTGTAAATGCCAATTCAGGGGCGATTTTCTCGCAAGCAAGCATCTGGGTTAGAACCGTTGATTTCTGCGCGATATTCTCATAATTCCGCCGCGTGAATCGGATTTCCAGTGCCGAGAGTTTCAGGCTCAGATGCCCCATGTCCCGGCAGATACGCAGCACCAGCTTCAAAAATTCCTTTTCGGACTTCTTGAAAATCAGCTCCGTGTCCTTGGCTCTGGCTTCCGCTGCCGACCAACCGTCCCGCATGATGACCGCCGACCCGGTGTCAGAGGTAGAAGTCCCTCCGTTCCGGTTGGGCATTCCACAGATGGTCAGCACCGTTTCATACATGCTGTCCACAAGTGTCTGCGTCTGGGTCTGGTTCATTTCAGAGGTCAGATATTGAATCTCCGCTTTCAGCGTGGCGTCAATATCCCTGAACTTGATTGCGCCCTCGTCCCGCAGTTTCTTGTAGTCCTCACTGCTGATGTCAACATTATGGAACAGCATCAGTGCTTGAACGAACTGCTCTACGCCGTCAATTCGGTTGCTCTCCGTCATGTTGATTGCGTCAAGCAACGGAATCACGATTTCAAATGCCCCTAAACGAGCCATGTTCGCCGGGTACTCCACAATCGGGATTCCCAAAATCTGATCTTCTGCGCGAATAACAGCCCATGTGTTCCAGACCTCGAAATACCTGGTTTCTGTCCAGCAGGAGAAAACGAGCGTTCCGTCCTCTTTTAGAACATACCGTACACCCATCATGGGCTTATGCCCAAGGCCAATAGAGTACACCACAAATGTGTATCTAGGGTCAAGAGTGAATATCTCAAAAGGAGCCTCGTCTTCCTCAACATCCGCCAGAACGTCCGGCAAAGCCATTCGATAAGAGGTACCGCAAGTGAAGAACCAATCGGCAAGTTCCTTATCCTTTTCCGGCTTGTCTTCGGACAGCATATAGTCATTCAGTTTCAGCACTTCGGAGGAAATGTCCTCGTCCCCACCACGGCTTACGTACTGGATTGGTTCGCCGACCTGATAGGCCGATTTGAAAGATACGATCTCATTTGCTCGGTTCTCCACAACCATGTTGTTGATTTCCGGGCGGACTTCCTTTACACGGTTAAGGATTGGCTGCTCTCCCTTGTAATACCAGTACAGGTAATCAATCTCTGCCTGATTTTGCAGGTGCGTAAACAGTGCCTTTTGTAGCACGTCGATGATATTCCCCTCGTTTATATCCGTAACCTCAGTGTAAATCACCCGACGCCCGAATAACCGTCTGCTCTCCGTATTACGCACCCCCCTTTTCCGGAAATCTATTTTCTCATTTACCATTATACCACAGTGGCGGATGGTTGTCTACTTAATTCTCGTTCGTAAACCATCGGCTACTTTCTGGCTAAAATGGCCTGCTGAAAACCTCTATAACCGCCCCGTTTAAGCTTTGGGCAAACTCAGCAAACATAGCCATTCCGTCTGGAACGTCATCGTGCTTATTCTTTCCCGCTACAGTGTAGGAACATAGCATATCCATCATCCTGCCGTAATCCGTGTTCCGCTTATACTTGCTTTCATCCAGAAACAGGCAGTGTTCCTTCACCCACGCCGAATTTACAATGATCTTTGTCTCTTTATTTGCCGTGGTGAACTTCGTCGTGATGTTTGTGATGCCACCCAGTTTCTTCACTTCGTCCTGAATCTTTTCAGCGATCCGGCGACCAGCGGAGTTACTTTCGAACCGACACATTTTCACCTTGTCCCGCACCAGAATTTCAGACAGTCTTGCATCCACTGTGTCAGGAAGCCCATTGTCGCAGATGCAGTCCCAAATATAGTAGTCCTGCCCATATACATATCCAACCGGCAGAAAGGCGTAGTCAGCGCCCTTGTCCTTGGTATCGCACACGCCGATAATGGCATCTGGTTTCTCTGCTGGCAGCTCAAAGAACCGCCGCAGCTCGTCAGGATGGTAGACAAGCCCCTCGCGTTCAATGGGTTGATTCTGATACAGCGCTTTCCAACTAACGCTATCCATAATATCCCGCTGTTCCCGGTAGAACTTGGTGGAGAACCCCACGCCAAACTCATAATCAAAATTGCTTTCGTCATCCTCGTTCATGGCCGGAATCCGAATGAATTTCGCCCGGGGGTTGTTCTCATATTCCCGTTCCAGCCGTCCGATCACATCATGCACGCTCCACCGGGTAGCAATATGAAGCTCTTTGCATTTGTCACCGATTTTACGCTGCCGCAGGTCGGTGGTGTAAGTCTCCCACAGCTTGTCCAGCCGCTCTTTGGATAGCGCGACCTCAATACCAGATACCAGATCGTCGCAGTACAGTAGGTTTGCCGCCCGGTACAGACCGGCATTGCCCGTTCCTATGGAGGTAAATTCCAGCGTCTCAAATCGCTGCCGCTTATCAAGGTCAATTCGGCAGTCCTTTGCGTTGGTGCTGGACACCTGAACGGCAGGGAAGACATCATGCCATAGATATTCACCCTTTGAGTCAAACAGCCGCAGACATTCGTCATACACGCCCCGCACAAAGGAATTGGAGTGGCTGCCCGTCAGATTCGGGTTGTTTGGGTCGCGTCCGGCAATCCAGGTCAGCAGGAAGATTGCAAGCGTGGTCTTTCCTACGCCGGGGGGCAAACTAACCGCCAGCAAATCCAGCTTGTCATCCCCGCACAGCGCTTGCAGCGCGTCCACCACGGGCTTTAGCTGCTTCTTCCGTGGCTGATAAAACCGCTTCTTCGCCTGCCTGTCCAGCTCCATATAGGTGAGATAGCTGTCAAAGTCATATGGAGCCTCAAACAATAGCCCCCGCCGCCAAAGGCTGTAGAATCCCTCCACCTGAGACATGGGCACTTTATCCATCATTCGGTCGCACATATCCTTCAATTGTTTATTCGCCAGATGTGCCGCCGTGAAATCAGTCTCAGCCCATGCCTGACACAGGGAAAACAGGTCTTCATATGCCCCGATATCACCCGGTCTGTTCTCGATAGCCCCCAGAATGGAGGCTGACAATTTCTCATAATCCATACTCTCACCTCACAGAGCGTCCGCTTGTTCAAATGCTTTCAGCAGTTTTGGAAACTGGATCGCAAAGAAGTCCACCATTTCCTCGTTCTGCGCCCAGCTGGAATTTTCTGCAAGGCCGCTTTCAAATAGAAATGCGTGAATGATCTCATGCCGCTTCACCTTATTTGTCTGAACCAGAAGGTTTTGCTTGCAATTTGGTTCCCCCTTGCTGTCTTCGTAATTTTCGACCAGCATCTCTTTCGTAGTTTCATCACAGAAACCGTCACAATCCTTGAGCCTTGGCTCTTTGCTTCCCCGAATTACCGTAAGCGTATATTCTGCTCCCAAAACGTCGATTTTCATAAATTCCCTCCTGATACAAAAATAAGGGCTGCCCGTGCGTATCTCAGCACAAGCAGCCCTTCGGCTATGGCTCCCACCTATGGGAACATTTATTCACTTATGGGTTTGCCCCCTATACATGCTTCATGATCTCTATCAGCACGAATATGGGGAACAGGAGAATCAAGAGAAATTCCATTTACTTTTTCACACCCTTGCATACTCCTGAATACCCGCAGTCAGAACAAGTGATGACCGTCTGATACGTCTGCGGAACTAAACCGTTTACGATTGCACCGATAACCAGCCCGAGTAAAGCTCCCACGATCAAACCGATAATTCCCAGGAACATCAGCCCAAACCCGCCGAATGTCATCACAAGTGGCACTGCCAGCTTTGGCTTATACTCTTTCGGTGTTGCCGTGACATTCGTGGAATTGCACTTAGGGCACCTACATACCGTATGTCCGGCTTCTTCCTCAACCTTTGTTCCGCACTGTCCGCAGTATTTTGCGCCGTCGGCTAATGTGCTCCCGCATTTCTTACAGAGTTTACCCACTTTGTCAATGTCTCCTTCCTTTACGTCCTCTTGCGCCTTTCCCGTCGTAGCCCTTCAAGAGTTCTGCAATGACGAATGCCGGAAACAGAATGATTAAAACTACCCACATATATTAACCCTCCCTGTATTGCTCAACGATCGCGTCTATTTTTGCTTTTACGGCCATCCACGAATTTGGAACTTTGTCACCCAGCAGTCCAGCGCCTGCAACCGGCATATTCCACCCTTTCCCGTCTTTACATTCTATGTAGAACTTAAATCCATCCTGAACGCTGCTGTATTTTGTGTTTGACACGCTTTTTGCGGTGGATGCGCCTACCACGGCTCCAACGGGGCCAGCAATGACACCGCCAATAGCTGCTCTTGTAATGCCGCCCTTTGTCTTTGTGTTCGTTGTGGCAACCTGGCGATATTCCGTTCCTATGTAGCACCCTTGAATGTCCCGGTAGTAAATCAGAACATCCCCAAACATAAGGGTTTCATTGTCATCACTAAACATAATCCTATCATTCGGGTCAAACTCGCTTCTCCAAAAACCAGTTTTTCCGAAAATCTGGCAGTTTGAAAACAGTTCCTCCGCCTCAAGCGTTTTCCTCGCCATATCAATCTTAAATAAATCAGGCTTGCGCTTCTTCTCCAATTTTTCCAGGTTCTTTCTTGCGAGGGAGATGCGTTGCTTATTGTCGTAATTGTCATATTTCCCCATAACTATCCCTCCTTCTGGTCAATCACGATCTGGTCAGCTCTTCTTGCTCCGGGCTTTCGCTCCTGAATGACTACCTCATAGCCGAGGACATCCAGCATTTCGACCGCTTTGTCGAAGGACATATTGGGGTTTGTCAGTCTAGCGCTTATGTCATTCCCCCGTTGTTTTCCAATCGCTTTTGCCATAGTGAGCAGAGACACGCTTTTCTCCTTCATTACCTGACGAATCGCTTTGCTTATCTGCATCGGGAACACCTCCTGTGTGCCTTTAATATACACTAGATATATTTGATTGTCAATAGGATTGCCAAAATAAAATTGGTGATGTGGCGACCGGAGGGAGCTTTTATATAGTTGGTTCTTGCCTTTTTGCTTTTTGGCGAATTTTTGAAATGTCGATTTTGGGCAGCATAAAAAATAAGAGAACCCACCGCAAAGGATGGCTCTCATTAAGTTGACATTATTCGGCAATCCGTGTATAATAAATTCCGTGGAATCCACCGTCCACGTCGAGTTTCCTGGCTTGCCATAGCCTACCTCCTTTGTAGACGGTGTACGGTTAAAAAGACGGTTGCCTGTCATCCCGCGAGTGCGGAATGGAGGCGTGTGTATAGCCCTCGCGGGAAATTTATTTCTCATGGAGGTGACCATACATAACTCTTCAAGATGTTTTCTGGATTGTGTCTATCTGCTGGATTCTCGTCCAAGCGTGGGACAAGTTCCATAACAGAAAGAAGTGAGCCGTCTGTTCACAGCAGAACGGCTCACGGTTGTTTGAGCGCTAAGCTCTCGACCTACTAACTTGTATGCTCGTGGCAACCGTCTGGGTTCCCACCGCAGGGGACATCTGTTACCAGCAGGTGTTCCCTGTGTTATTATTATAGACCTTTACAGAAGCGTTGTCAAATAATTTTTTAATAACTTTTTTAGATTTTTCCCACATTCCCAATCTTTCAAGACTTCCGTTTGGAGGTCTTTTTTTCTTTTTCGGGATTTTTCGAGAAGGAGAGGGGGCTTTTTATTTTTGCGAGTACTTGTGGGGCTAATCCCCGCCGAATCAGGCCGGCCATATCCCCCGCCCCCGGTGCTTTCGTGGGCTGCAATCCCTGCGGCCAGCTGGCGCAAAATGCCGGAAATCCCGTGGAACATGAAACGTTCGTGTGTCCGCGTGTGGCGTACAGAATTACTAGTTTTCTGCACCGTTGCAAATATGAACGCAACAAAATAAATATTTGGTTGCGTTAAAGCCTATAAATACACATATCAAAATACGATATTTATTGAAAATGTTCTGTTTTCTCCGCGTTTTGCGGTATTTTTATGTCCTTGTATCATGGACTATGCGTATGTTCTTATACTATAGACATTTCTTTCATTATGTGCGCGTATAAAACACTGCAAAATTCAAACTATATCGCCATAACTACACTAAAAATAATTTTTGGTTTCCTATTGACAACTTGAAATAATTAGTGTATAATACTCACGTAAACAAAAAAAGCGCCCCCGCAATCCTACCAAGACCAACGGGAGCGCACCACACAAGGGGCCCCGACATTATAGCACGGCCCCCACATAAAAACAAGGGGGAAATAAAAATGAAATTCAAGATAACCAGAAACGCCATTGTGAACGGGTCTACAAATGTTAGGTGTGCCGGGTATTGTGATCTGCAGCAGCTGCTGCACAACCACACGCCCATAGCATACACTAGCGGTGTGTACGGCTGGAATTTTGACGTTTATGACGTTTACGGCGTTACAATCTGCACCGGCTACAGAGGTATGCCGGGGCCACGGCTGGAAAAAATAGGCGAATACGAAGAAAAAGCCCGGGCTATTTTGAGTCGGGAAGATAAACGCCCGTTCGGAGAAAAGCAAGAAGCCGTTGAAAATCTTTTGAAAGAATTTTGTGAACTGAATGGGGGGCGCTGATAATGGCTAAAAAGGAATATTGCATGACCCACGAAAGCGTCGCCTATTACAGCGGCTTGAACGGCCTAGAAATCAAGGGCATTGAATACGGCATCGACGATTATATTTACTGTGTTTCCGGGGCGTGGGGCGGTGGTAAAGGGTATCACCGTTGCAAGGTTCAATATACCCGTAACGGCAGGGCATTTTTCCAGGTGCTCGGGCACCGGGTGCCGTTGGACGAATGTATCAGAATGGGGGCGTAGCCGTGGCATTACTTGCAATTCTGTTTTTCCCGCTGCTAGTTCTGGCGGAGCTGCTGAAAATAAGCAAATAATCTTCAAGCCGTCCGAGCATTGCCCGGGCGGCTTTTCTTTCTGTCCGCGTCCAGATCAGGCGCGGCGTTGTCCGTTTGCCCTGCCAACGTGGCGGGGCTTTTCTCTTGCTATGCCCTGTAAGGCTCTCAGCGGCTTTTTAAGCGGTTTTTATTCCGGCAATATAAATTAACGTTAACAATCGTTTCCTCCTTAAATTGGGCGCGTATGGACGCCACGCAATGCCGTGCGGCATTTTATGCAGCGTGTAAAGCGTTCAGCGCCCGCCCTTGCCCCGTTTCCCGTGCCGGATATGCCAGGGCAACCCCGCAGCTTTTCCCCGGCCTGTCGCTTTCTGCGCCCCCCCGGCGTTCTGCCATCTGCAGCGGTGCAGGAGCGCCGCCCCATAAGCTGCCCCGGCCCCGGTCAGATTTCCCGGCAGGTTTTTGTGCCAGAGCTGAAAACCCCCGCAAGGCTCCCAGCTCGTGAGCCATAGTCGCAAAGTCGCAGCCGAAAATTCCCGTTTCATAGTCGCAGAAAGTCGCCCCGAAAGTCGCAAGACCTCCGGGGCGTTTTCATAGTCGCTATAGTCGCTGGGTCAAAGTCGCTGTTATAGTCGCTCGAGCTTCCGACCGCACACTGGGCAAAAATTCCAAGTCACCGTCATTTGCCGCCCGCTATGGGCAACCACGGTGAATGTTTCCGGTTTGTTCACACACTCTCTGCAAAAGTCGCAGGCGGGTTTCCTAGCACCGCCCTCCATCAGCATCCGGATTTGGGCAACCTCTGTACACATTCGTTCGATGGCGTATTCCGTCGTTTCTCTCATTCCGTTCCACCCTCCGCGTCAATGATAGTCGCACCGCTCCCGCGAACATCTTCCAGATACTTCTGCCGCAGCTTCTCCGGGTCTGCCCGCTCTCCAAGCGGATTATCCGGCTTTAAGACCACTTCCTGCTGGTCTGTGTAGTTCATATTGTTTTTCATCAAAAAAATTCCGGCAACGGGGTTAATCTTGCCATTTTGCATGAAATCCTCCATCTGAGCGTTGATTAAATCCCGTGCTCTTTTAATGGTGTCGCGCACAGAGTCGCTTAAATCCCTGCTTCTAGGCTGATTATTGCACCATCTCCACATGGTCATTCTATCCACACCGAACGCCAAAGCGAATCCTGCAAAGGTAGGTTTCATATCATTCTTAGCACAAAGGTCAAAATAATCGAAACATCTTTTCTCTACAGCTTCCAGATTGTTCATATCCGGTGTTTTCCACTTCATGATAGTCATGGAATGGTTAATGTACTTGGTATTGTCTCCTGGTTCCAGATCAGGAACTTGATAAGGCTTCTTTTTGAGTTTATTGCTTTCCGCCAAAGTCGTTGTCCTCCTTTACTATCTTAGTAGATTTTTAGTATATACTTTACTATAACACATACACACTACAATATATAAGATTTATATATTATATATTAAATATATCTTGTTAATAAGATAGGCTCACATTTCTATCAGCGTGAACTTGCGCTTCTTTTTAAGGAACTTCCCCGTGAAGGTTCCGTCCGCCGTCCTGCCGCCGTTCACGAAAATAATGCTGTCCTCCATGCGGCCAATATAGACTTGATATTCCTTCCCGTCCACCTTCAAGGTCCCTGTATACTGGTCCTCATCAAAGTCAGTGCTGCACCACCGTTGTATTTCGTCCCGCAAAACGGACGCATGCAGCCTGTGATGACAGCCCCGCAGTTTATACATTTCATCTTTGCTCCCTCCTCACACCGACACCAATTCCAGATTTACCCGCAGCGTCGGCTCTGATCGTAAGATGCGGACACTTCTGTCTCCCAGAGTAGTTGCATCCACTGTCTCGCATGATGCTTCCACGTTGATGTCTCCCACATACATCTTGGCCGTGAATTCCCTGCCACGGTATCTCATTTTCACGTCGCAGACCTTTCCGGGCTCAAAGTCGATGATGTTCAGCAGCGTATAGCCGCAGTATTCGCATTTGCATCCCTCTATGGGGGCACCGCAATTTGGGCAGTTCATCGTCCCTTCCACCGTCCTTCCTTGTAGTCGTACTCCCGCAGGCAGTCGTAGCGCTCCCGGAACGGGTAGAACTTCTCGCCGTTTCCCTTGTATGCCTCCTGTAGAGCCTTATCCAGCTGTTCCTGATACCAGTCCGATTCATCCATTGGCAGAAAAGCCGGGCGGAAATACTGCATATAGTCGTTGACTTTCCGCAGGACTTTCAAGATTCTGGTTCCGCTGAATGTATCCTTTCCCATGATTTCCGGGTCTCGCAAGGCCAGGGAGATATAGTCGCACATTTGCTGTGTTCCGAGGCCCCAACCATCGTTGAAGCACTGCCGCTGAACAGCCTCCTGCTTGGCAAGATACGCATTTTGTTTTGCCATATGCTTTTCCTTTCTTTTCTTAGTAAATCCCTGTATAGAACTATAACAACATACACACAAGATATAAAATTATATTATATATACTATACAGGGATAAAGCTATAATATTAAATTCCGTCTCCTGTTTTTCGTTTTCTTTCTCCTTTCTGTACAATCCTTCCCAGGCGGGCACGGCCGCTTTCCCCCGCGGACGAATATGTAATTGCAGCACCGGCTGCCCTCGTAGTACCCGAAGAAATACCGGCACCCGGCGCAGTACTTCCTGCCGTCCTTGTACTCCACATTACCGCCCCATTTCCTTATCCCGCGTCAGCCGCCGCTTTCCTGTCACGGTATCTCCTTTGAGCGGCTCTCTGGGCGTGGGCTTTCTGGCACTCCAAGCTGCAATAGATTTTCTGCTTAATTTTCCCCTGCGTGAATTCCTTCCCGCACTGGGGGCAGATTTTGGAAATGCCCTGTGGCGCTTCTACGTCCTCCACATCGTCCTGAATTGGCGGGTGGTATCCGTGCATTGCCATGTACTTCCCGTAGCTCGTCCCGGCCTTCTGGGCGGCTATGGAGCACAGGGTGAGATAGTCCGTTTTCTTGCTCATGGTTCTCACTCCTTTATTTCCCGCCACAGCTCGATGACGTCCTTGACGATTATAAGAATCACCCATGTCAGCCCCGTGGCAATAAGCACGCAGAAAAGCAGGAACACAATCACAGCGAACACAGTCGCGATAACTTTAACCATCCTCTGCTCCCCCTTTCTTCTTGGCAATCCGCTTTTTCTCCGCTTCCTTCAGGGCGTTAAACACCATGATGTAAATATCCATTGTGTAGTCAGTGTCCACCGGAATCAGCGGGGCGATAAAGTGCCAGCAGTCCATAAACGTGATATCACTTTTCATCCGGCTTGGCCTCCCGTGGTAGTTTGATTTCTGCCCCATTGTGCAGATCGTTGCTTTCCATCATATAGCATGACATTTTCAGATACCCGTCCAGATCGTCCACGACCCCGCAGAGGTAGGCGCACCGCATACCATCGGGAATATCAAGTGTGATTTTCATTCGATTTTCTCCTTTCTCCATGACTGCAAAAATCTTCCGGGGCAACCTCCATATCGCTGACGCCGCAGATGAGAAAACCGTTAGCGTTAACTGTCGCGTTAACAAGATGCTCGCAGCCCCGGCACCTTACTGCCGGAACGGCATCCACTGTATCAGCCTTATTTATCATCATCACAATGTTCTCTACTGTCAGATATGTGGTGTTGCTTCCTGTGCTAAATGCTATGATTCTGCGACGAAGCTCGTCCGCATCAATCTGCCGCATTTTCTTACCCTCCTATACTTCGAATTGATAATATTCAAAAATCCATCTAATAGCGTGTTGCAGTTCATCTTTCGTAACGCCGTTCAGCGTTTCAAGGGCTGAAATCTTTTCAATGGCTATGACTTTTGCCCAGATCGGGACTGTTTTATCGTCCAGCCGATATTTAAAAATTTCAGCGGCTTGTCCGAGACTTAAATTTCCGTTACATGGTAATGGAATCACAGCCGGTTCTGGCTTCTCAATGGTTTCCTGGGGAAATCCGTCCATTTTGGTTTGCATGGTCAACAAGGGAACACCTCCTCCGGCGGTTCAGGCAGCGGCATCCAGTGGGTTACATCGGTTACATACCGTTGCGCATACACAAACACCCAGCCTTTCCCATTCCACGAAACGATTTCCGGGCAGTATCTTGCAAAGGGGTTATCTTTGTACCAGCCCAAAACCGAAACGTTCTTCTCCGGCAGCCTCTCACTGCACGGAATCCACCTTGTCCGCTCCAACGCCTCCATGCCCATCCGGCAGGCTTCGTTCACCTCGTCCAGGCCGTCATAATGCTCCCGGTGTTCCGGGTTCAGGATTTCAATCGCGCGTTCGATTTTCAAAATCCGTACCTCCTACATGCATCTTTCCATAGTTCATCAAACCCGCATTTGCAGCCATTTACCGTGTAGATAAAATAACAGATGATTTTAAGTTGCCGTTCAGTCATCGGTTCCATCCTCCAAATCCATTTTTGCGCCGCAATGGCAATATGGGTATAGACGGCGAACAACTCCGTATTCACCGGCTTCAAGCAATATACCTATGGCGTCAGTATCAACCTTACGCCCACACACCGAGCATACCAGACATAAAGCCGATCTGCGCGGGCGCCGGATATTCCAGTTACCATGCCGCACCGGCTCCACGTCGGCGGCGGGAAGATCGCGGAGAATCTGTAGAAATCTTGGTGAGACGTTAAACAGCTCAGGGTTTTGCAATTCCGTCAGTGCCGCCTCCCGGCTGATGTAATCACTCATTTCAATTCCTCCACGTAGCACCAACTTTGGGGCGGGCGTTTGATTGTCCTACCATCACAATCCATTTTGGTGTAGTTGTAATAAGGGCATTCCCCGCACCCCACATCAATTTTACATAGCCCCTTGAACGCGCTCAGCGGTTTCGGCGTATCGTAGATTTTAAGGTCGGAGATGTGCCAGGCAAAACAGTTTTGGCCTTTTGCATATGCCTTCAGTTCTGCATCGGTCAAACAAGCTCGTTTAATAAGCTCCTTGTGCCATTCATGGACATCCCCCGCAAGATGATGCCAATTATCGGTACAGACATTGAACAGAGGCGTTATTCTGTCACAGGTGAACTCGCCAATGACCTTGCCATTACACCGACCAACGGTATTTGTGCGATAATTGGGCTTGTCCAGTTCCCCACAGGATATGGAAATATAATGGTGATCCATAGTGCAATAGATATAGCACTTGAACGGTGTTTCCAGCTTCGGACGGGTCTTTCGCACCTCAACGGTCTTTTCACCTCTGGCAATCTTCTCCACCCACGCTGGGCGGATGCTGATAAGTACCGCGTTAGCCATTTCCATTACCTCCCTTTCCTTTAGCTCGGAATCTGATTGGCTCAAAGCCGCAAGACGTGTATTCCGGCTTAACTGAATACGCCATACTGCACCAATCAAAGTTGATACAGTCTCCGCAGGTCATACCGTTCGGCAGCAACATACACTGATGTTTGCAGTTTTTTGCCTTATACCATTCGCAGTCTTTACATTTCATCGTTAACCCTCCGGTTCCACGCTTCGATTGCTTCTTCCTTGTTCACAAAATACTCTTTGCCAATCATTGATGAAACAATTTTTCTTTTTCTTCCAGCCATTGCCGTACAACATTTGCATTGAATGTATACTATTCCCGCATATAAATTTGTTGTAAGCATTGCTTCACCCCCGCAGAACGGGCAGGGCTTCAATTTGATTTCATCCATGTTTATCCCTCCATTTTTCCCCGCAGGGAATCCTTGATGTAGTAATCAAGCCCAAGCCTCTGGCAGAGCTGTTCCACATCCTGCCCGAACTGCTTCCAGTCGATATTGCTCGGATGGTAGTTCAGTTTCCCGATTTTTACCTTGTCGAAAATATCGTGGCATTCCGAAAGCATTTCTATAACCCCATGAGGGTTCAACACCGGCTCGCAGGAAACCCATGTGCTGATACCGCACTGTTTCGCAGAGTAGAGGTCAATCAGCCGATCAGATGGGGCATAGGGGCCAATATTGGAGCCGTCATAGGTGATTCCGTACCAGTCGTTTTTGTCCAGCAAATCAAAGTCCCGGCTGCCGTCACCCTTGGTGAGGATCTGAACGTGGTTCCCGCTCTCTTTGATGGCTTCGATAACGGCCCTGGTGGCGGAAGTGTCGTAGCCCGTGGGGTACGGGTCGCAGGTGAAGCAAAGGTGTATAAGCTGCCCCTTGACCTGCTCTTTCTCCAGCTGCTGCTTCAGCGCGTCAACCAGCCCCGGGCGGGGTGCTACGTTGGCGTGAAAGGTCTCACGATCCCGGTGCAGCACATTGGGTGCAAAACAGTAGTAGCACCTGTGGGGGCAGCCGGTGTAGATATTGACGGCGTAATCGCCGTATTCCTTGGCTTTTCCTTTCGGAATATACAAAGGTTTCATGTTTTTACTCTCCTTCCCGCCCGGGTTGCCCCGGGCTTATCTGCTATCTAAAAATCGCTACCATAGACGGAAACGGTGCTGGGTTCATTGCCACCCCGTTTTCATCTTCAAATTTTAACCGCCCACGCAGAAACCGAATTTCCGCTTTTCCGTATATGTAATCGTGGAAATAGCTTGTGTCCGTCCGTGCCGGAATCAGCATGGCGATTGTCACACCCCCACGGACATGTTCAGAATATGCCTTTTGAAGTATCCGTAAAGGTAGAATACCATGAAAAACAGCTTTGCTTTCAGGCCATTTGCAAAACGTTCCAAATTAAGAACGCCTTTCTTCGGGTACAGGCGGCAAGCCCCGGCGTTGGAAATGAACGTGCATGGAGGGTGCGCAATAATTAAATCCCACCCGAAACGGTGAATGATATGCACCTGCCCGTCCATGGTGACGATTGTGCCGCCCTTGATGGCTTCCAGAGCGTCACCCAAAATGTGCCATTCAGGTTTCCCACCGGACGGTTCCTGAATATCGCAGGAGTAGGCTTCATGCCCCCGCGCCCGGAACGCCTTGCAAACGGTTTGCGATTCCTCGCAAGCTACAAGCACTTTCATTTCTCGCTTTCCTCCACCGGGGCTTTGAGCCATGCCAACCTGCATTCCTCGCATCCCGGCATATTCTCGCAGATATCTTTACGCCCCTCGCAAATAAACGTCCCGGTGCTGAGTAACTTTGCCAGCTCCTCATCCGTCATGTTCCGGATACGGTCGGCGTTGGTCATCGGCTCATACCGATCTTTCAAGCCTTCATCGTGAATGCAGCCGTCACAAGCCGCCCGTCCATCCGGGGCAATTCGGTACTTGCAGCTGGAACACTTGTCAGATTTATTCTCCATCACTCTTAGCCTCCACAAACTCGCCGTTTTTCAGCATGTACGGTGTATCCGCTTTGATTTTTTCGCCATCCACATACTCCGTTTTCACACATACCGGGACGTGTCGTTGCTTTGCGTCGTCGAATTTCCACTCGGCCAGCGTAATCCAGCAGCCCACCGAAGCCTTGACCACGGAGCCATGTCCGGCGCAGCAAATCACCGAATCTTCTCCTGTACAGTTGATTCTTGCGGAGTCCCCGGAGCTGCCAATCCGGGCGCAGTTCCCGGAGCTGCCAATCTGGGCGCAGTACCCGGAGCTGCCAATCTTGGCGGAGTCCCCGGAGCTGCCAATCTTGGCGGAGTCCCCGGAGCTGCCAATCCGGGCGGAGTTCCCGGAGCTGCCAATCTGGGCGGAGTTCCCGGAGCTGCCAATCTTGGCGTAGTCCCCGGAGCTGCCAATCTTGGCGTAGTCCCCGGAGCTGCCAATCTGGGCGGAGTCCCCGGAGATAACGTTTTCACTCGGCATCTCAGCAATAGTCTTTTCCAGTACAAAATCCACACATGCCCTGATAAATCCGGATAGTCCCAGTTTTACGCCGATTTTCAGTTTTCGGGAGCAGAATTTTTTCTTATCATCCGTCTTCGGCTCGTCCAGCGCTTCAACCTCCGTGAACTCGTTCGGCGTGCCATCAGGGCGAATCAAACCATAGTAATCCAGCACATCAAAGGGGTTTTCGCAAAAGTGCATTCCCTTTTCACAGATTTTCGCCTCCGGTTCCTCGAAAACGGTGTTTTCCTGATACTGCTTATCCTTGCAGATCAAGCCGGGGTTGAATCCCTTGTAACCTTTCATTTTGCATTTCCTTTCTGTTTGCATTTATTCCCCCGAGGGACTTTCCCCCACCTGGGCGGGGTGCAATTCTGTTTTACCGGCCTGAAACAGCCGTACATTTTCGCCTTGCTCATGCTCAAAAACAATCCCCTCTCTCACCAAATCCGGGTGTTCGTACCGAAAAAATTGGCGTTGTTTTTTGTGGTTTTTCCCTAGTTTCATGATGTTTTTGTTCCAGTTATCGATGAAATACGTTTCCCATGCCTTGCAGCCGTCCCCGTTGGTTGGGCAATCGTCCCGCGTGCAGTTTCTGCAAAAGGGGCTTGACGAATCGATGTACTGGCCGGGTTTTTCTGTCATAATGCGTCCCTTCTTTCATCTGCGCCCGCCGCCAAAACCTGCCGTATAGCTTCCAGTTCGGCGTCCCCCAGCTCACCGGACGCGCCCTTGGGGATGTCGTGCTTCCCATAGCGCCTAGCCGGTGGAACAGATGCAGCGCTGCCTCTGTCCTGCTCTTTGGCAAGCCAGCCATTGATAAATCGCTGTACCCCGCCCTTGGTTTTCCGCTTGGATGGGTTTGCGTCACACCACCCGGCCATTTTCCGAAGCTCTGCCAGGATATCAACGGCGGGGTAGAGTTCTGCCCATTTGTCCACGTCAGCCCGAAAAACAGGGTAAAGGGATTTATCATTCAGCATGATCTGGCACACCGGCGGCGTGGAGGCGGTGTCCGGCTCCGCGCCTATACTCTCCTTTACTCTACTTTTCTCTACTCTACTCTCCTCTACTCTACTATGTCTTTGGATGTCAGCATTTTTTGAGAAAATGTTGACATTTCTGCTTGAAATGTTTACATTGGGGCAAATTTGGGCGCACTCGACCAGAAGGATGTTGTAATCGACTTCAAGACTTTTACGGCGGCTGACTGCCTCGAAGTACCGCTTCTGAATTCCCCGTGAAGTCAGAACGTGATACTTGTCATATATCTCTTTGTCGAACATCCCTCGTCTGATAGAAGCCTCTATTATTTCGGAAACGACGCTCCCACCCAGCCCGCATCTTCGGGCGAACAAAAGCGCAACCTCCTCTGTCCATTCAATGTAATAACCCTCCTTGCCGTATATCTCTTGCAGCAAGTGAACGATTACACCAAATCCTGTCAAGCCATATTCTGCTTCTATCAGTTCAAATTTCTTGTCCAAGCAAACATCAAGCGGAAAGAAATCAAGTCCGCTTTTGATTGCCATAGTTTACTCCTCGCTTCCCCGCCTAGGGAATAGAACAATTTGAAAGTCGCGCCTGCCAAAAATGTCAACTATGTGTTTTACTTCTTCTTCGGATATATCATCCAGTCGGAGAATATTATCTTGAAGGTCACTCAATTCAAAGATATCCTCGGCATCGGTGACGATAACGTCATATTTCATTGCGCATTCACCTCCTTCCCCAGCGAATATCTTGCAAAGCACGTCCGCTCCCCGTACCGGTTCTTCCCGGTGACGGTTTCGCTCTTGATGGGTACGCCCTGGGCTTTCAAATCCCAGATTCTTGCACCCAGACGGTAACAGCCGTACTCGGTAACAGCCTCGGCCTGAGTGATACTTCCATAGTCCTGCAAATGCCGCAGGATACGCTCACATTGTGTCACGGGGTGCCTCCTCTCCGGTAAGACGAACCGCCACGCATGGGCGGGTGCCGTACCGCTTGCAGACTGTGGCGTCTGTGATAGCTGCATCATCCTTGTAGGCGATACCGTTCAGGGCATCACACACAATCTTGCCTATGTTGTCCCAGTCGGGTTTCACCATGGGCAGAATCCGATTGTCAATCGCTTCGGCCTGCTTGCGCTTGCTCCACGAATGGGGAACGGGGTAGATTGCCGCAATGTCAACCCGGATAGTGCCGGTGAACTTTGCCCCGTGGGCTTCGCACTGGTATGCCCATGCCACCAGCTTTTCATAGTCCTTCGTTTTCTTTGGGGTGTATGTCGCACCGTTCTGGGTAAAGCGGGGGCGCTCCTTCCCTTGCGGAACGCCGGGAATCGTAAATTCAATCGTCACGTTTTCGCTCCTTCCTTTGGAGTTGGCGGTTTCACCTCCCACCGCCAAGGGGAAAATGCAAACTGTACTGTCAATCTTTTTAAGTAAAGATTGATTTTTCCGGCCTAGAACGGCAAGGCGGGGTCGTCTTCGGTGATCTCCTGATATCCCCAGGGCCTCTGCTGACTGTATCCGTTGCCCCGGTTCGTCTGCTGTGGGGCGCTGGGCTGCCCGTATCCGGCGTTTTGTGCCGTTCCGGTATTAGCTGCCTCCTGCGAGTTGCGCTTGCTGGAAAGCAGCTCAACGTTTGTGGTCACTATCTCAAACGTCCGGCGCTTGTTCCCGTTCTTGTCCGTCCAGTCCCTGGCTTGCAGCGCTCCGGAAACGGCTACGATGTCGCCCTTATGGCCGTACTGCGTCAGGTACTCAGCCCCCTGCCGCCACGTGACGAAGTCCAGAAAATCGGTGACGTCTTTCGCCATCGGCCGCTTGACGGCAAGGCTGTAGGAGCAAACCGCCGTTCCCTCCTGGGTTCTTCTCAGCTCCGGGTCGGCGGTGAGCCGCCCGACAAATTGACAATTATTCATGTGTTCTCCTTCCTGCAAATCAGATCGTTTTCGTTCCAGCCGGGATAAATACCCATCAGGTACTCCCGGAAATACGCCCTCATTTCCATTCTCGCCGTGGTTTGATCGTACCGACTGTGACATCTGGGGCAGAGGGTAAGCCCGTTCTGGGCAATGCCAAGCCCTCCCTGCGCCCGGGATATGTAGTGGGCGTTGCTCCATGCCAGAGGGGCAGGGGCGGGAGCGCCGCAGAATACGCAGCACGTCCAGCCGTCAATGCTGTCCCGCTGGGCAATCGCCATTTTCTCGTCCCGGGTGAAGTCCCTCGCTTTGGTGTCCTTCCTCAACGCCATTCCTCCTTGAGCAGTTCCAGCTTGTCCGGGGGCAGGGTTTCAATGTCCAGCGCCTTGCAGTCCTGTATCAGATTGTCGATCAGCCGCGCCATCTGTTTGGTGTCGTAGGTGCTGGAACCGTGGTATGCCGCCAGGTTCCGGCACCCAGGCACCTGAGACGCGCCCAGGCTGTCCACCAGCCATCCAAGGCCGTTTTTCTGCCAGCTCCGTGTGAACCGCTCCACATCCTGCTCCCGGACGCACATGGGCGTGTAATTGTCTCCCACGCCCCGAATGGCGTTCCGGTATACCTCTACCGGGGGAATCCCCATAGCGGCGGCAAGCTTGTGAATCAGCACCCAGGCATAGGCGTTTGCGTCCAGGCTCCGCTTTTCCCGATGCTCCTTTAGGGATAAGTCGTAGGGCGCGTCCTTCATCTTCCGGATAAAGGCCATCGCCTTGCCCAGCTCGGAACGGGAAGGCTTTACCATCAGCCAGCCGCCCTCAAGCTTTGCCTCGGTGAATGTAAGCTCCGTCATGCTTGCTGCCACACAAACGCCCGAAGGTTCTTTGTGTCATTGCGGATTGCAAGGCCGGTGATCCGCCCGGTCTTTTCGTCATAGGCGATTTTCTCAACGCTGAACTTATCGTAGCAGTTGAACCTGGTCTTTCCGTTGAAGGACGATGCCTTGATCTCCGCCTTGTTGTTGGGAATCCATACAAACGGGGACGTATACAGTTCTCTTCCGATACCCCAGCGGAACCCGGCACGCTTGAAGGCGTCGCTTGCCTCGCCTTTTTTCTGGTTGCCTTCCTCGTCCTCGCGGCTTTCGATACCGCAGTCCCATTTCCATTGAATACCGCCGTTCTCCTGGATAATCCCGATACCGGCGTAGAGATTGCCCTTGATCTCCTTGTAGTCGTTCGTCCAGTTGCCCGCGCCTACCGTCTCGTCCAGCAAGTCCATATCCGTCCTTGCCGTCTTGTACAGCAGACACACCAGACCATTTTCCTTGACCTGCTTGACCTTGACCTCAATCTCGTCAGCGGTCAGAAACCGAAACATTCTTGCCATCGTCTTCCTCCTTAAATTCCAGCGGGCATTCATACCCAACTGTCGCTCTTGTATCCAGCAGATACTCCCCGGTCAACCGGCACTGCTTCCGGGCGTATGTTTCCATACACGGGCAGAGGTCACAGCACACATGCCCCTCCGGGAAATAAATGCTTGCCGTGGCTTTCTCGTACCACAGGCAGCTTTTTTTATCCGCCATAATCCACCTCAATCATAGGAAATCTCCCGCCATTCCTCCCGGCTGTCCATGCAGAGGTCGCAAATGGCATCGTCCCGGATTTTCCAGTATTTGTGCCCCACGGTTCTCCCGCAGCAGATGCACACCGGAATGCTGCTGTCCGTTGCCTGGGAATCGTACAGATAATCGTAATCCGGATTCACGCCAACATCATCCATTGACTTTCCTTTCTCCATCTGGTATACTGTAAATGATAGAGTTTTTATATCGCTTGCCGTTCCCGGCGCTGCAACATCGGGGGCGGCTTTTTATCGCCCTCTGATGCACCGTCCGATACCGGCACCC
>ERZ773192.1042-NODE-1042-length-30645-cov-11.435567_pt1 | contig 30645 bp, 20 predicted proteins | sample MGYA00581010_ERZ773192 | MGnify/ENA primary metagenome ERZ773192 (study PRJEB29015, sample SAMEA2737741) | human gut metagenome | biome: human gut; feature: human-associated habitat; material: faeces | place: China | collected 2012 ...
GAGGATCCCTTGTGATAATGCAGACGCCGCGCGAAGCGCACAGGAATGCGTCTGCTCCAAAGCAAAACACAAGGAGGGACCCGCCCTTAAGGCGGGAGGATCCCTTGTGATAATGCAGACGCCGCGCGAAGCGCACAGGAATGCGTCTGCTCCAAAGCAAAACACAAGGAGGGACCCGCCCTTAAGGCGGGAGGATCCCTTGTGATAATGCAGACGCCGCGCGAAGCGCACAGGAATGCGTCTGCAAATCATCACATTATTAGGAGGGCATATATGAGAAGACAGAGAATTGCAAAACAGATCGGCTGTGCGGTTCTCGCAGGATCGCTTGTTATAGGACAGATTTTCGGATCGGGTACTTCACTTATAAAAGCGAAGGCTGCTGAGAGCTGGGTTGATACATTTATGGTAGCAAATGGTGATTTTGAGACAGGAGACAGCAGTGATTGGACGTTAGATCCCGGATCCGGAGCTGAACTTGTGGTAAAAAATGGTGGAAGCAATGTAAATACTACATATTATCTGAACATATGGGCTTCTGATTCGTCCGATGCCAGCATTACACAGACTATTGCGTCTGTTCCAGCAGGAACTTACAAGCTTGAATATGATGTTGAGGGGGATGCTCAGGATACAGGCCTTACAGTTTCTGTTGCAGGTAAGAAGCAGGCTGTTGGAGCTACGACCGGATGGGATGCATGGACTACCAATGAGACAGAGGAATTTGTTCTTGAAGATACAACAGATGTCAGTATTTCATTCACGGGAAGTCTTGCCAGTGGATATTGGGGCAAGATAGATAATGTTAAGCTATATAAGCTTACGGAGGATGACTCAGATACAGTGGAGCCTGTGGAGGCAGGAATATATGTTGACCGTATCAAAGATCTTACATACACTGATTTAAATGGAGAGAAACAGGAATTTATAGAAGGTGTGGATGTATCATCTTACGTATCCCTGAAGAACAGCGGCGTTAAGTATTATGATTTCGACGGCAAAGAACTTGATGATATTGGATACTTTAAGTTCCTTGCAAGCTGCGGTGTAAATTATGTCCGTGTCCGTGTATGGAACAATCCATATGACGCAGATGGCAATGGATACGGTGGTGGTGACAATGATATTGAGACTGCTAAAAAGATCGGACAGTATGCCACAGCGGCAGGTATAAAGCTTCTTGTGGATTTCCACTACTCAGATTTCTGGGCTGATCCTGGCAAACAGCAGGTGCCTAAGGCTTGGTCAGGCTTTACACTTGATGAAAAGGTAGCAGCAGTTGAGCAGTATACATCAGAAAGCCTCAAGACTCTTCTTGCAGCAGGTGTTGATGTGGGTATGGTGCAGATCGGTAATGAGACTACAAATGGAATATGCGGTGAGACAAGCTGGGCAAATATGGCAAAGATATTCAGTGCCGGAAGCAAGGCTGTAAGGGATATCAACAAGAACATTCTTGTTGCCATTCATTTCACAAATCCAGAGAGAAGTGGTAACTATGCAAGATTTGCGGGATATCTTAATACATATAAAGTTGACTATGATGTATTTGCATCATCTTACTATCCGGTATGGCATGGCACACCTGATAACCTCACATCAGTTCTCAAGAATGTGGCAGATGCATATGGCAAGCTTGTAATGGTTGCAGAGACATCGTGGGCATACACGTTGGATGATGGAGACGGACATGAAAATACCGTCAGAAAAGGTAAAGACGATTCTACAACTTATGATTTATCAGTTCAGGGACAGGCAAATGAGATAAGCTCTGTTATAAAAGCAGTAAAGAATACAGGTTCTTCAGGAATCGGTGTCTTCTACTGGGAGCCTGCATGGATTCCTGTAAATGTGTATGATTCATCTGCAGAAAACGCAGCAGATGTGCTCGCAGCAAATAAGGAAGCATGGGAGAAATACGGTTCAGGCTGGGCTTCATCATACGCTGGAGAGTATGATGAAGAAGATGCCGGCAAGTGGTACGGTGGTTCAGCGGTTGACAACCAGGCATTGTTTGACTTTACAGGACATCCACTTGAGTCACTCAAGACATTTGCCTATGTACATACAGGAACAAAGACTAAGAGAGAGGTGCTTTCAATATCAGTTGATGATGTTGAGATAGAGATAACAGATATCGAGAATGTGGCACTGCCAAAGACAGCGACAATAAATTACAACGATGGCAATTCTGAGAGCGTGGATATCACATGGGAGGATGGAGCTCTTGAGAAGGTTAAAAACAATGGCGCTGGAACATGCACTGTAAATGGAACGATAACAGTAAATGATGAGACAGTGGACGTTCAGTGCAATGTATCCATATTAAAGGAGAACCTGCTCGTAAATTCTGGATTTGAGTCAGGCAACGAGGGCTGGAATGTAGCAGATGGCAGCAAGGGATTTGCAATAAAGACAAATGAGGATTTCAGGAACGGAAAATACTGCGGACATTACTACTATGCATCAGATTTTACATATGACGTATATCAGACCATCACGCTTGAACCGGGAGAGTATGTTTTCAATGCATATCTTCAGGGCGGTGCAAATGGAGAAAATGACGTATATGAGCTTTATGCAAAATCTGGAGATACAGATCTTGCATCTGTTTCAGCAGTTCCTGATGACTGGAAGGTATGGCAGCATCCTGAAATAAGATTTGTTGTAAATGAGACAACTGAAGTTATGGTAGGAATGAGAGCTACAGCCACAGGCGGTGCATGGGGAACATGGGATGATGCATATCTCTACAAAGATGCAGACATCATACCAACACCTAATCCAGGTCCAAATCCGGATGAGGCTAAAAATGGTCTTATCACAGAGGATGGAGTTACTTACTACTATGTAAATGGCGTTTTTCAGACAGAGTATACAGGTTTTGTAAAGCAGGACAAGCTCAACTACTATGTAAAGGACGGCGTTGTTCAGGCTGCCTACAAGGGCCTTGTAAAGAGCGGCAAATCAGGTAATGTATGGTACGTGAGAAATGGTGTTATATATACTGCATACACAGGCTTTGTAAAAAATGTAAATGGACAGCAGTGTTACATCTACAAGGGACTGTTTCTGCCGGGGAAGACGGGACTTGCAAAGAGCAGTGTGACAGGTAAGTTCTATTACGTAAAAAAAGGAATCATACAGACTGCATATACAGGCTTTGTGAAGAATCCAGCTTCTGGCAATCAGTGCTATGTTAAGAAAGGCGTGTTCCAGAGCAGTCTTACAGCAGTTGTAAAGAGCCCTAAGTCAGGTGTCAGATATTATGTAAGAAATGGAAGAATTTCATATAAAACTACAGGAATTGTGACAGTATCAAAGGTGAGATATAGAGTTGTAAAGGGTGTAGTTAAGAGTATTATAAAATAATTACGTAGGGATTCTATGTAGTATATGCAGTGCGGCAGTTCCAAAGTGGGACTGCCGCTTTAAATTGTCTGAATAATATTGTTGATTTGTGGGAAAATTTAGAAAAAATTTATATTTTTTACAATTATAGTTGAAAAAGTATGAGGAAATGATATAGAATGTGAAAGTATTTGTTTATATTATACTAAAAAGAGAAAAGGAGAGCATTATGGACAAATTCTTCAAAATCTCAGAGCGGGGGTCTACTATTAAGACTGAGATCATGGCAGGTCTTACAACATTCTTTGCTATGGCGTACATCGTTCTGGTCAATCCAAATCAGGTTGCAGCAGAGGGCAGTAAGGGCTGGCTGGCCGAGTTAGTGCCAGATATGGCAGGAGAGCTCGGTACAATATGGAATTCTGTATTTATAGCTTCTATATTGGTGGCTATCGTCGGTACACTTTTGATGGCATTTTTTGCTGACATGCCATTTGCACAGGCCTGTGGAATGGGACTTAACTCATTTTTCTGTACTATTTTTGTAGCTGGAGCTGCATTTGCAGGTGTAAGTGCAATTCGAGGTTATCAGGCGGGTCTCGTAATAGTTCTTGTATCAGGTCTTGTGTTCCTGATTCTTTCAGTTACAGGACTTAGAAAGTATATTGCAGTTGCAATGCCTGAGTGCCTCAAGAAATCAATACCTGCAGGCATTGGTCTGTTTATAGCACTTATCGGACTGAAGAATGCATCGCTTATTCAGGACAACCCATACACATTTGTTCAGTTTTTCGATTTCCACGGAGTAATTTCAAATGGTGGTTCAGCTAAGGAGATCATGGCACAGATAGCCCCTCCTATAGTTGCATTTGTTGGTTTTATAATCATTGCGATTCTTGCAAAGCTTAATGTAAAGGGAAATATTATCATAGGAATTATTGCATCAACTGTTCTGTATTATGTTCTGATGCTTCAGACTCCTGAGTTTGATTTCTCATCAATTGGACAGTCATTCAAGGATTTTGGTTCAGTAGGATTCCTCGGAGTATTCCAGGGACAGGCATGGAAGGACGCTTTCTCAGCCGAGTACATCGGTGGTGTGTTCTCAGCAATCATGCTTGTGGTAAGTTTTTGTCTTGTTGATATGTTTGATACCATCGGAACATTATATGGAGCCGCTTCCCAGGCAAATATGCTTGATGAGAAGGGCGATCCTATGAAGCTTGATGAGTGTATGATGTGTGATTCTATCGGTACTGTTTCAGGTGCCCTTCTTGGTACTTCAACATGTACTACATTTGTAGAGTCAGCTTCTGGTATAGCCGCTGGTGGTAGAACAGGCCTTACAAGTTTAGTCACAGCTATCTGCTTTGCAATATGTCTGTTTCTCAGCCCTGTAGCAACTGTTGTTCCATCATGTGCAACAGCTCCGGCACTCATATTTGTAGGTGTTCTCATGGCTAAGAACTTTGCGAAGGTTGATATGGAAGACATGCGTTCAGCAGTTCCTGCTTTCGTAACATTCCTTATGATGCCACTTACTTACTCAATCTCAAATGGTATCGGTCTTGGAGCCATCACATACGTTCTTATCTCACTTTTCACAGGTAAGTACACAAAGAAGGATATCGTAGTAACATGTATTGCGATCCTCTTTATTGTAAAGTTTGTGACGGTAACAATGTAATAATGCAAAAGGGAAATTTCCTAAGCGTATAATAGATATAAGGTGTGCTTTTCATAAATTGGGGAGTGCGCCTTATATATTTTTGCATTTTATTAAAATGAACGTGTACTTTTTGCATTTTCTGAAATGAAACGACGGTTGCCAAAGCCGAAATTTTGTAGTATCATACCAACAGTGTACCAGTAGCCAATCGGATACGGCAATGGCCTCCGGAGCCATGACGGGCGGTTCGACTCCGCCCTGGTACGTTTTTTTTTTACTTTTTTTGTGAAAGCGGGATTTTATATTCCATGTAAAAGTGGTATAACACAAGAAGAATTTCGTAGAGGAAGACAGAAATGAAGAGGAAGAAGAACAAAACAAAAGAGAATATAGAGAACATGGAAGTCGTAGGAGAAGCCGGAGCAGCAGAGTTGGATGCTGAGAATTTGTATGATGCGCTGGACGATTCTGATGATAACGGTCTGGACGATGAAGATGGCGACGGCTTGGATGGCGAAGACGGCGGTGATGATGAGGTCGGCAACGATATGGATGATGTCGATGATGAATCAGATGCTGGCGAAAGTGACGACTCATCAGAACTGGATGATGGAGGAGCTGACGGCGATTCAGATGATAATGAGCCAGATACTAGAGAGATTGGCGGGTTTGATGATATAGATGCTGGCGGATCTGACGACTTTGATGATGCTGATGTTGAATCTTCAGATAAAAATGAGAAGCATAAAAATCCGGTAAAGAAGAGACTTTATGAGGATTATGTAATAGATGACCCAGAGGACATGGATGAGGCACCTGACACGGGAGATATGTTTGATGATGAAGATCTGGATGATGACGACTATTATGCTGACGAGGTGACAAGCGGCAGAAGAAGGAAAAAAACTGCCAGACGCAGACAAACTGGCATATCAGGAAAGACTCTGGCAGCGCTCTGGATAGTATTGGTGATATTGCTTGGCGTATATGTGTACCTCTTCTTTATAAATAAGACCATCATATCGGAGGATGTGACTGGGCGTGACAACACAGTGAATATAGATATTCCAGCAGGGGCGAATTACAGCCTGTGCAACATAGATGAGATAAATCAGCTCATAGGTAATTATCTGCTTGCCAGAACAAAGGCTGATCAGGCAACTCTTCAGAGACTTGTAACTGATCCGGAAGAATTTAACGATATGACAAGTGTGGAGATTGCAGCACAGTATATAACTGCATATGGCAGGACCACGTGTTACATGGTGCCGGGGTATACGTCCGATTCATATATCATATATGAGCTGTCAAATCTCACAATAAAGGATGTGAACAGCAATCCACTGGACATTCGGTCGTTCTATGTCACAAAGCAGGATGATGGAAGTTACAAGATCAACAATTCCAGCCTGTCTGATGAGGAACAGGCATATATCAACAATATTGGAGCTTCGGATTTTATACAGGATATATATAAGCATGTGAAAGAGAACAATGATTATCTCAGCAAGCATGATGATACATTTAAAAAGTTTCAGGATATGTATGAGTAAAAAAATACAGACTCTTCTATAGATGCATTTCTTACTATATCTGAGGTGAGATAGTGACTTCATAGAGAGTCTGTATTTTTTCACTTTTTTTTAGTTCAGATAAAACGGTTCGTAGGTCAAAAAGTCATGTTTTATATTGCCTCTGAGGAATCGAGTTCATCTGTATCGATCACTACACCCCTGGTCGGGACGGGAGTGGAGAATACAATCTGAGTCTCAGTACTTCCAAATCTCTGGAGCTGGCCTATGAATGAGTCGAGATCCATTGTGTTTGGAAAACAAACCTTCATGAGCATAGAATGTGCGCCGGTCACACAGTTGCATTCAAGCACATTTGGACAGGCTTCAACGAATGGGTAAAATGTTGGCTTCTGTTTTGGATCAAGTGCCATGTGGATGAAAGCTGTTATGTGATAGCCAAGAGCCTCATGGTCAACACTTGCATGATATCCTGTTATGATGCCTGCTTTCTCTAATCTCTCAATTCTTGCTGAAACTGCCGGCGAAGAAAGGAAGACTTTGCTTGCCAGATATTTGAGTGGTGTTCTGGCGTTGCCCTGTAAAAGATGAATTATTTTTCTGTCGATGATATCCATAACTATGCACTTCCTTTTCTTAAAATAAAAAAAAGGTGTGTTTCCTAAGAAACACACCTTTGCGTTTGCTTTACTATACATTAAATGATAAAAAAAATCAAGGATTTTATTAAAAAAATTTAACTGAAACTTTACTGCGGCTTTATTAGTGAATCTGCTAGGTTCACAAAGGGGCAAATAAATGTTATGATATTTCTGCATATTCATTAGAAATATACTGACCTTGATCTGGCTGATACGTTAGATGCTGGCCGAGATTCAGAATAAGAAATATGTATTAATACAGTAAAATCATAACAGAGGAACGATTATGGCAGATGGAATAAGACTTAACAAATATCTCAGCGAGGCCGGTGTATGTTCAAGGCGTGCTGCAGATACACATATAGAAAATGGAAAGGTCACGATCAACGGAGAGAGGGCTGTCATGGGACAGAGGGTCATGCCTGGGGATGTGGTGGCTTTCATGGGTAAAAAGGTTCAGCAGAAGGATAGGACAGTGATCCTGGCATATAATAAGCCGATAGGACTTACCTGTACGGCGAGCAAAGAGGATCCTGACAATATATTTGATCACATAGATTATCCGATCAGGCTTCAGTATGTGGGAAGGCTGGACAAGGACTCCCAGGGACTGCTTCTCCTGACAAATGACGGCGATCTGTCAAATGCGATTCAGAAGTCGGTGAACAATCACGAGAAGGAATACAGGGTGCGGGTGAACCGTGAGATAACAGAGGACTTTATCAGAAAGATGTCAGACGGAGTTCCGATACTTGACACAGTGACAAAGAAATGTAAGGTGCGGAAAATAGATGACAGGTCGTTTATGATAGTGCTGACGCAGGGACTCAACAGGCAGATCAGGCGAATGTGTGATGCATTGGGTTACAGGGTAGTGAATCTGAAGAGAGTCAGGGTCTGCAATGTAAGGCTTGGCAATATGAGACCCGGGGAGCTCAGGGAGCTCAGCCGCGAGGAAGAGGCAGAACTTAGACGGATCGTGGGGATGTAGTTAAAGATTGTTTGCTGTTCGAGAAATTGAACGACAATAGTGATGAGCATGCTCGGATGCGTTTGGATAGCAAGGACCGCGTCAAAAGTTGCAACATCGCTAATCGTGTTGTATACGTTCGGATGAGCTTGTATGACAAGAAATCAATATAGATATTCTAGCGTATACAGGTAAATATATATTAGGATAGAATGCTTTATATTAGGATAGAAAGAGTGTATATAGGAATTTTTTAGGCAGGATCTGCCGGGGTGTGTATGGAAAAAAATAATCAATATAATAATGAAAATAATAATGAGAGTAACACTGTAAATATTCAGAAAAATAAGGACAAAAGCGGGAATAACGACAATGTCAAGATAGCAAGAATTAAAGAGCTTGTAAAGCAGCTCAATGATGCTGCAAAGAAATATTATATGGAAGATACAGAGATCATGAGCAATCTGGAATATGATGCTCTGTACGATGAGCTGAGTGCCCTGGAGAAAGAGACCGGGATGGTCATGAGCAACAGCCCGACGGTCAAGGTAGGATATGAGGTCGTCAGTGAGCTGCCGAAGGAGGCTCACGAGCATCCAATGCTTTCACTTGACAAGACAAAGGATGTAGGTGCTCTTGCGTCATGGCTTGGCGGTCAGAAGGGCGTAATATCTTGGAAGATGGACGGACTCACCGTTGTTCTCACATATGAGAACGGAGAGATGATAAAAGCGGTTACCCGTGGAAATGGTGAGATAGGCGAGGTTATCACGAACAATGCGAAGGTATTTGCAAATGTACCTCATCACATCCCGTACAAGGGCAAGCTGACGATCAGAGGCGAGGCGGTCATCAAGTACTCGGATTTCAATGCGATAAATGAGAAGATAACGGATGCGGAGTCTAAGTACAAGAACCCGCGAAATCTGTGCAGTGGCTCAGTGAGACAGCTCGATAACAAGATAACAAAGGAGAGGAATGTACATTTCTTTGCATTTAACCTGGTGGATGGCGAGGATGTGGACTTCCACAATTCATTCAAATATCAGCTTGACTGGTTGGAGCAGCAGGGATTTACCGTGGTAGAACATTACCTGACTGATTCGGCATCACTCCCGGGTAAGGTGAGAGAATTTTCTGAGAAGATAACAGAGAATGACTTCCCATCGGATGGTCTGGTACTAATGCTGGATGATCTGGCATACGGAAGAAGCCTGGGAACCACAGCCAAGTTCCCGCGAAATGCCATGGCATTTAAGTGGGCGGATGAGGAGGCAATCACCCATCTACGCTATGTGGAGTGGAGTCCATCAAGAACTGGACTAATCAACCCGGTTGCTGTATTTGACCCGGTGGAGCTCGAGGGAACAACAGTCAGCCGTGCCAGCATACACAACGTCAGCATACTTAAGTCATTGGCACTTGGCGAAGGTGATGAGATTGCGGTGTACAAGGCGAATATGATCATTCCGCAGATTGCAAGGAACCTAACCATGAGCGGTAACGTGGTCATACCGGCTGCGTGTCCTGCATGTGGCGGTGAGACTGAGATCGTGAGGGAGGAAGGCGGTGCTGCGTCTGGAGTTGAGACTCTTTACTGTACAAATCAGTTCTGCCCTGCCAAGAAACTCAAGTCATTTTCACACTACGTGTCCAGAAATGCGTTGAACATAGACGGACTCTCAGAGGCGACCATAGAGAAGTTCATAGACGAGAAGATACTGGAGGAGCTTCCTGATCTGTATAAGCTTGAGGCTCACAGAGACCATATAGTGGAACTCGAGGGATTTGGTGAGAAGTCATACAACAAGCTGGTAGCTGCGGTGGATTCATCCAGACAGACAAATATGTGGCGCCTTGTCAATGGTCTCGGCATTGCAAATGTCGGAGAGGCGACAGCCAAACTCATGGCAAAGCATTTTGCAAATGATATGGATGCCATGAAGGAGGCAGATGTGTCAGCCTACGTTGAGATAGACGGAATCGGTCAGGTTATAGCAGAGGATATAGTCAGATACTTTGAAAATGAGAAGAATTGTGCTATCATAGATAGGTTGATGGCTGAGCTTACGTTTGTGGATGAGGTTTCTGATACGGAGCAGGATCTGGCGGGCAAGGTGTTCGTCATAACCGGTTCGCTCACCCATTTTGACAACAGAAACCAGCTCAAGGAACTGATAGAGAGCAGAGGAGGTCAGGTTACAGGTTCTGTATCTGCCAAGACCTCATATCTTATAAATAACGATGTGAATTCTACATCATCCAAGAACAAGAAGGCGAAAAGCCTTGATGTGCCTATCATATCTGAGGAGAATTTCTTAGAATTGATTGGACAGTAGGGTAACTGCGGTAGATTACTTGGTGTGTGCTGCTGCATGTTTGCTTGGATAAGCAGTAAATGGAAAGGAATGAATAGAGATGCCGATAAGAATAGATGATGATCTGCCGGTTAAGAAAACATTGGAGGACGAGAACATATTTGTCATGGGAACAGGAAGGGCACACAGCCAGGACATAAGACCCCTTGACATTCTGATACTCAACCTCATGCCGCTGAAGGAGGACACAGAGCTGCAGCTCATGCGAAGCTTGTCAAACACCCCACTTCAGGTGAACATCACGCTTCTTAGAACCATGTCCTACGAGTCCAAGAACGTGACAAAGGGACACCTTGACAGATTCTACGAGGATTTTGACAGCGTAAAGAACCGCAAATGGGACGGTTTCATCATAACCGGAGCACCTGTTGAAAAGATGGAATTTGAGAATGTTGACTACTGGGATGAACTCCGCGAGATCATGGACTGGTCCGAGACAAATGTCACATCGACCATGCACATTTGCTGGGGCGCCCAGGCGGGACTCTACTACAGATACGGTGTGCAGAAGTTCGACCTTCCGCAGAAACTGTCAGGCATATACGAACATCACACCTTCCACAAGAGAACACCGCTAGTCCGCGGTTTCGACGATGTATTTTACGTGCCACATTCAAGATACACGGGCGTATCCAAGGAGGACATTGTAAACAATGATCACCTTGAGATCGTAGCCGAGTCAGATGTGGCTGGCCCGTACCTCATAATCGGTGACGGCGGCAAGAACATATTTGTCACAGGACACCCTGAGTACGACGTGCTGACCCTTGACCAGGAGTACCACAGAGACCTCGGCAAGGGCCTTAATCCACAGATCCCGGTGAACTATTATCCGGACAACGACCCGGAAAAGAAACCAGTGAAGAAGTGGAGATGCCACGCGAATACTTTGTATGCGAATTGGCTCAATTATTACGTTTATCAGCTCACACCTTATAAGTGGGAGTAGGATAGGGGACGTTCCTTTTGTAACGAGGAGTGTCCCTGTGTCACGATTAAGACAGGTGACGCTCCTTGTGACAGAGGGACAATCTTCAAGACAGAAGGAACGTTCCCAAAGTGCATGATACAAATAACGCCACAATTGAACTAAAAATGGCGTTAATGAGACCAGAAATGGCGTTAATACACAGCACTATATAGATTAGTGGTAGTTATCTATGTAGTGCTGTGTTTTTGTTTGGGAAGATTTGACATTTTGAGGGGAAATTCCGGACAGTGCCGATAAAATGTCGAATGGTTTGTGACGAATTAGCATAGGGGATGTTCCTTTTGTAACGAGGAGTGTCCCCGTGTCACGATTAAGACAGGTGACGATCCTTGTGACAGAGGGACACTCTTCAATACAGGTGACACTCTTCGAGACAAAAGAAACGTTCCAAAAGTGCACGGTGGGAGAATTTTCGTACATGGCTTATGATAATCTGTGTTCAGAAGCAGGGAAATGAAATCAGTTAAGTGATAAATTACCAAATCTGAAAGGAGATATAAGTTATGAGTAAGAAGTATTTTACGATTGCGGGATGCAATCACTACTATGGAAATGAGTATATGAAAAAGGGCATGAAGGTAAAACTTGTTAAGGAACCTGATAATGAATATGACCAGGAAGCAATACAGGTGAAAATCAAAGGCCTCGGCAAGGTTGGTTATGTGGCAAATAGTTCTTATACAGTCAAGGGAAAATCGATGAGTGCTGGAAGACTTTATGATAAGATAGGCAAAAAGGCTAAGGCGAAGATAGTATTTATACTTGATGGCAGTGCGATATGTGAAGTGACGGATGATGGACTGTCCGGTAAATAAAAAGATACCTGGATGGCTATTATAAAAGAGAGAGGTGGGTTATATGAAGAACAATTCAGTTGGCGGAAAGATCTTAATTGTTGTGATCATAGTAGGTATCTTGTATATCATTGGCAGTGCAGTGGATGCAAGCAAATCAAAGTGTGTTAAATCAGGATGCAATAATGAACGGTCATCAGGAAGTGTGTACTGTTTTTTACATAAACCATATGAAAATTCATCGTATAAGAATTCATATAGCAGCACCACAAGAGCTACGACAGAAAGTACGACTGAAGTTACGACAAAGACAACTGAGAGAGCAACTACCAGTGTTACTACAAGGGAAGAACCTACTACCAGAGCCTGGAAGGATAACAATTCATATAAAAATAATACATCTGGCAATCCATACAAGTCATACGATGATGGATATGATGACGTGTACATGGACGGGGATTATGATGATGACAGATATAACAGAGATTCAGATTACGCTGATGGTGTGGACGATGCTATAGAGGATGATTATGAAGAGGGAGATGGAGACTGGTAAAGAGAAGACTAAACATGAATAAAGACAAATAATGAAGTGATGCAACAGCTAGGATATAAAAACATCCTAGCTGTTTGTGTAAAATACATAAATATATCTGGAGTTTTGCGGATATAACGGATAAAACAAACAATGCTTCTGATTGCTATTATTCCGATAATAGAATATAATATTTTTATTATGGAGGTTTCGATTATGGAGTATTTAACAGCAACAGAACTTTCAAAGATATGGAATATTTCTACCAGAAGAATAGGCGTTTTATGCACGGAGGGAAGAGTTGACGGTGCAATAAAAAAAGGAAAAATGTGGTTGATTCCTGCTACCTCACAGAAACCAGCGGATGCAAGGTACAAGAAAAATAAGAATACGGATAGTGCAAAAGAGGGGGACAACGGGAATTGGAAATAATAGATAATGTCAATAAGACACTAAAAGAAGATTTGACAACTGAAATACATAAGGGCAGTAAAGTTTCTATTGCTGCAGCCTGCTTTTCTATTTATGCATTTGCTGAGTTAAAGAAAGAACTTAAAAATGTGGATGAATTGCGTTTTATTTTCACATCACCAACATTCATTAAGGAAAAAGCAAAGCGCGAGAAAAGAGAATTTTATATACCAAGACAAGAACGGGAGAAAAATCTGTTTGGTTCTGAGTTTGAAGTTAAACTTCGCAATGAGATGACACAGAAGGCAATTGCAAAAGAATGTGCGGAGTGGATTCGTAAAAAGGCCGTATTCAAGTCAAATGTGACAAATGAAAATATGATGGGATTTATTAATGTAGATGATAAGAATTATATGCCATTAAGCGGATTTACAACAGTAGATTTAGGCTGTGAACGTGGAAACAATGCTTATTATATAGTCCAGAAATCAGAAGCTCCAATGAGCACAGCATACTTGCAATTATTTGAACAGATATGGAACGATGCATCAAAACTGCAGGAAGTAACAGATGAAGTGATTGAGAACATCACAACTGTTTATAATGAGAATTCTCCGGATTATCTGTATTTTGTAACATTATACAATATTTTCAATGAATTTCTTGAAGATGTTTCAGAGGATGTTCTGCCAAATGAGGCAACCGGTTTTAAAGAAAGCAAGATATGGGGGATGCTCTATAATTTTCAGAAGGATGCTGCATTAGCAATTATCAATAAATTGGAGAAGTATAATGGATGCATCCTGGCAGATTCAGTAGGTTTAGGAAAAACATTCACTGCACTGTCTGTAATAAAGTATTACGAGAATAGGAATAAATCTGTGCTTGTGTTGTGTCCTAAGAAGCTGGCAAATAACTGGAATACATATAAGTATAATTACATCAACAATCCGATTGCAGCTGATCGTATGCGCTACGATGTACTGTTTCATACAGATTTAAGCAGAGAGTCAGGAAATTCCAATGGTATGGATCTTGATATGGTAAACTGGGGAAATTATGATCTGGTGGTTATTGATGAATCGCATAATTTCCGTAATGGTGGCAAAATATCCGGTGAGGATGAAAAAGAGAACAGATATCTGAAGCTTCTTAACAAGGTTATACGCAAGGGCGTTAAGACAAAGGTGCTTATGTTATCTGCCACACCGGTAAATAATCGATTTGTAGATTTGAAGAATCAGATTGCTCTTGCTTATGAGGGTGAAAGTCAGCTACTGGATGAAAAGTTGAATACACATAAGAGTATTGATGATATTTTCAAGCAGGCACAGACTGCCTTTAATACATGGAGTAAGTGTGAACCCGAGGATAGAACTACAAGCAAACTTTTAAGAATGCTTGATTTCGACTTCTTTGAACTGCTTGATAGTGTAACGATTGCACGTTCAAGAAAGCATATTCAGAAATATTATGATACATCAGATATAGGAACATTTCCAAAGAGAAATCCACCTATATCAAAAAGACCGGGCTTGACAGATTTAAGCAAGGCAATCAATTATAATGAGATATTTGAAGGGCTGAATCTGCTTAGACTATGCATATATACACCAACTGATTATATCCTGCCAAGTAAATTAGCAAAGTATAAAGATGTGTATGATTCAAACCATGTAAAGGGAGGACTTACACAGTCCGGTCGTGAGCAGGGAATCAGGAGATTGATGTCAATAAACCTTATGAAGAGAATGGAAAGTTCAGTATATTCCTTCAGGCTGACATTAAAACGTATCAACGATCTTATTACCGATACCATAAAGAGCATTGCAGATTTTGAACATGGCTATAATAAATCCACATTGAATTTAAATGACATTACAAATATGGATTTAGATGGGGATGACCAGAATGATGATGTGTTTGCAATTGGAAAGAAAGTAAGAATAGACATTGCAGATATGGATTATAAGTCATGGAGACGAGAGCTGGAAAGAGATAAGGAAATACTGGATTTGCTCCTTGCGATGATTGCAGATATAACACCTGCACATGATAGCAAATTGCAGACCTTATTTGATGTGATAGATGAAAAGCAGGAACATCCTATCAATACCGGTAATAAGAAAATAATTATATTTACTGCTTTTGCAGATACAGCGAATTATCTGTACGACACAGTAAGTGTGTATGTGAAGAAAAAATATGGATTGGACACAGCAATTATTACAGGTTCAGTATATGGAAAGACTACGATCAAAGGTTTGAAAACAGACCTAAACACAGTATTAACATGTTTTTCTCCGGTATCTAAGGGAAAAAGTCTGCTATTGCCGAATGAAAAAGCCGAAATAGATATTTTGATAGCAACGGATTGTATATCGGAAGGTCAGAATCTACAGGATTGTGATTATCTGATTAATTATGATATACATTGGAATCCGGTTCGTATTATTCAGAGATTTGGACGAATAGACCGAATTGGAAGTAAAAATGAATGTATCCAGCTTGTAAACTTCTGGCCCAATATTACATTGGATGAATATATTAATCTTAAAGCCAGAGTGGAAACTCGAATGAAAATCGTGGATATGACAGCTACGGGCGATGATAATGTCCTTAGCCCGGAGGAAAAGGGAGATTTAGAGTATAGAAAACAGCAGCTCAAGAGGTTACAGGAGGAAGTGGTAGATATTGAAGATATGTCATCCGGAATATCTATTATGGATCTTGGATTGAATGAGTTCAGACTGGACTTGCTTGATTATATTAAGACACATTCTGAGATTGAAAAGGCACCGCATGGAATGAATGCTGTGGTAAAAGCAACAGAAGAATTGCCGGCAGGGGTAATATTTGTACTTAGAAACATAAAGAATGAGATAAATATTAACAGTCAAAACAGGCTGCATCCATTCTATATGGTGTATATGTCAGAAGAAGGCGAGGTAATCATAGATCATCTTTCACCAAAGGAAATGCTGGATTCATTTAGGCTTTTATGTAAGGGTAAAAAGGAACCGGATAAAGAATTATGTGCCCAATTCAATGATGAAACAGATGATGGTCGGAAAATGGGAAAATATTCGGATTTGCTTGGAGATGCCATTGCATCCATCATTGAATTGAAAGATGAAAGTGATATAGACAATTTCTTAGGTGGCAGTCAGGTTAGCTTTTTGAGTAATGAGATAAAAGGTTTGAATGACTTTGAACTTATTAGCTTTTTAATTGTTAAATAAAGGAGAATGATATGCTGGGATTACCACAATTAACGGAAACAAGTAAGCAGCTTCCGAAAAAAGCAATTTATACGAAATTTCAAATGAATACAGCAGCAAAAGAAAAAATTGATGCTGATATTTCAAGAATCACGATAGTAAATGAGATTGCTCCCAATAAGGTCAATATTCCTTCCGGAGAGGACGTAAAAAGCTTTTTTGTTTTGCTTGTTTCTCTTAAAAGGAAAGAATATGACGAAAAAACGATAGCAACACTTTCTAAGTTGATACCGCAAAATATTTTATTTGTTCTTGAATATGAGAATGAAAGCAGACTTGCTATTTACCATACAAAGGTAATGCAGACAGCATGGATGCAGACAGAAGAACAAAAGGTTGAACTTAAAGGGTTAAATCTCGATACTGTCTGGGAGAATATCGTTATTGCTGTCGGCAAAGTGAATATAGAAAAAGGAAATTCACTTGATGAACAGATAGAGATAAATGAAAAAAAGCAGAAGCTCGAAAAAGAGATTGCAAAACTTGAAAAGCAGGCAAGGGCAGAGAAGCAGCCTAAAAAGAAGTTTGAGCTTGTATCAAAGGTTAGAAATTTGAAAAAGGAATTTGATATGTTATCTGCAAATTAGATAAAAATTTTAAAAATTGGAGGGATTAACGATAGACAACAACAATAATGATAATATTCCAGAGGCTTTACGAAAAAGCATTGAAACAAGTGAAAAATTGCAAGAAAAATTTTCTCCAATATTAGAACAAGAAAAAAAGATGCAACAGCTTGTTGAAGGCGTTAATATTCCGAAATTTGAGGTATCTACACAAGCTTTAGATGCTATGAGAAACATAACTGACAATAGTGCGATGAGGATTGCTCAGGATAATATGAATGTTATGAAGTCAAGAGCATTACAAATGAGCCCAAAAATAAATGCAGCTATTGCATCGGCAAATAATAATGCTTTTAAAAGTATTGGGGAATTAGCAATCAAATCGTCCCTACATAATTATCAATTTGATATTCCAGCAATTAAGATATTGGATGATTTAGGTAAGAATGCAACAGCAAATTTAATTTCGGGTCTTAATAATCTTGTCAATAATTCCGCAATGAGGGAAATACAATCCATTACTTCTAGATTAGGTAAGTGGTTACAAACGATAGATTTTTCTCCATTGACGAGTATACTTGAAAACATTCGGGCAGCAGGTTTTGACCACGATTACAGAGAAGTCAATGATGTATTTTTAAAAGCAATGTTTGATGCCAAGTGGTTTCCTTATGCAGGGTGGATTGCAAGTTTTAGAATTGTCGATGAAATGCTTGAAATATTGAATTCCAGTAGAGCAAGTAAGAACCGTATAAAGAGAATTGATAGACTGATTTTCTCTTATTATGATAAGGATGAAATTAATAACTTTAAACGTAGATGGAGAAAGATGGGATTACCGTCTTATATGATAAGGATTTTAGTTCAAGCAGTTCAAGCATACCATCGTAGAGAATATGCTTTGACAGTAAGTGCTTTATCAACATTGTGGGAAGGAATCATTCAGGAAAAAGTGAATGATAATAGTTACAGAGTAAGTAGAAAAACTCGTGAAAATTTAACTAAGTTGATAGAAGAAAATGAATTTGATAAAATCTTCGCCTCTTTTTGTGAAGAATTTATTTTCTATGATTGCAGAAAAGTTGAAGAAGTTAAACCAGATGTTCCCGGACGTCATGGCATTGCACATTGTTGGTACAATACTTACCCGAATAAGAAAATGGCATTAAATGCGATTTTGTTTACGGATTTTTTATTAAGATTGAAGCCTTTAGAAAAATTGGAGGAAAAAGAAAATGGACAAGCTCAAAATGCAGACAGTTAATAAAGCTGATGAGAATTTTAAGAAGTTAGCGGCAATGTTTCCAAATGCTGTTACTGAAACAATTGATGAAAACGGCGAAGTGGTTCGTGCTATTGATAAGGACGTACTTATGCAGGAGATTTCTTGCAAAGTTGTTGACGGAAATGAAGAACGTTATCAGTTTACTTGGCCTGACAAGAAGAAGTCGGTTCTTCTTGCCAATGCCCCTATCAATAAGACATTGCGTCCTTGTAGAGAAGAAAGTGTTGATTTTGATAATACAGAAAATCTTTATATTGAAGGCGATAATTTTGAAGTGCTGAAGTTGTTGCAGGAAACATATCTCGGTAAAATAAAGATGATTTACATTGACCCACCATATAACACTGGAAAAGATTTTATATATAACGATAAGTTTAATCAGACACACAGTGAATATATAGAAGCAAGTGGTCAGTATGACGACAATGGAAATCAATTGGTACAAAATGTTGAAAGCAATGGTCGCTTCCACACGGATTGGCTTAATATGATATATCCAAGAATAAGATTATCAAAAGATTTATTAACAGATGATGGGGTAATTTTTATTAGTATTGATAATAGAGAAAGTGCTAATCTTCGTAAAGTATGCAATGATATTTTTGGCGAAAGTTGTTTCGTGACTGATGCAATCTGGCGTTCTTCTGATAATAGTAATAACGACGCTAAACAGTTTTCAAATGATTATAATTCGACATTGGTGTATTCAAAGAAACCGTTATGGCAACCACGCAAGCAAATGGACGGAGATAAAAGGACACATTTCAAAAATCCTGATAATGACCCTAAAGGTCCATATTTTGATGGAAATCCATTGAATTCACCAAATTACCGTGAAAATCTTAGATATGATATTGTTTCTCCACAAGGATTTGTAATTCATCCACCTAAAAATGGTTGGAGATGGTCTAAAGAAACATTGCAGGAAAAAATGAATACGGGAGAAATAAGATTTACACCAGACGGCAAAGGAATACGTAGAAGAACATATTTAGCGGATATGAAAGGATTGCCACCCTCAAATCTATGGATTGATTTGGAAAAAACAGGACATAATCGACAAGCAAAATATGAGCTTTTGAATCTGCTTCCTGAGAATGTATTTGATACACCTAAACCTGTTAAGTTGTTATCTTATATATTAGGATTAGTTGAAGACGATGATATTATTGTTCTTGATTTCTTTAGTGGTTCCGCTACTACGGCAGATGCAGTTATGCAACAAAATGCTACTGATGGAGAAAAACGAAAATATATAATGGTTCAACTTCCGGAAGACCTTGATGAAAGTCTGTTAATGGCATCAAATGATAAAAAACAGGTGTTGAAAAATGCAATTACTTTATGTGACAAAATGAAAAAGCCGCATTATTTGACAGAAGTTGCCAAAGAACGTATTCGTCGTGCCGCTAAAAGAATAGTGGAAGAAAATCCTGAAGCAAAATTCGACGGTGGTTTCCGAGTATTGAAGTGCGACAGCTCCAATATGAAAGATGTGTACTATAACCCGGCTGAGTATGAGCCATCTCTTTTTTCAAAACTTGAAGATAATATCAAAGAGGACAGAACTCCGGAAGATTTACTATTCCAAGTTATGCTTGACTTAGGTGTACTTCTTTCAAGCAAAATCAAGGAAACTACTATCGCCGGAAAGAAAGTATTCAATGTTGAGGATAATTATTTGATTGCTTGCTTTGATGACAATGTAACTGAAGAAGTGATTACAGAGATTGCGAAACAGAAGCCGTATTACTTTGTTATGCGTGACAGCTCTATGGCAAACGATAGTGTCGCTACAAACTTTGAACAGATTTTCGCCGCATACAGTCCTGATACAGTAAGGAAGGTGCTGTAATGGATTTTAACGGTTTCACTTTACCTGATTTAACTCCAAGAATAGATACCTCGTTTATTGATGAAATGAATAGGCAAAATCAAGAAATGCTTGATAGCATTACGCCGCTGAACGAGATTCTTGCAGAGGAAATAAAGCCAATACTTGAAGGAAATCAGAAAGTAGTAGAAGGACTTAATGATAACTACTCAAAACTTAACGATTTATACCTATTGAAAGAAAAAGAGCTAGAAGAAAGTAAGCAGGAAGCGGAAAAAGCAAAGAAATACAATACAAAAATGTTGGTTGTTGCGCTTGTTTCCGCTGGTATTGCGTTGGCTTCGCTTGTTGCTACTATTCTTATCGCTGTTCTTTAAGGGAGGTGTGTCCTAATTGAAGTTTAATTTTAAGATACAACAATATCAAACGGATGCTGTTGACGCTGTTGTTAAAGTCTTTAATGGACAAGGCTTTCACGACAAAATCAGCTATATTCGTGATAAAGGAAAAGTAAAAAAAGAATATGGCATTGACGGAGAAGTTATATCTCAAGGCAATCAGATGTCTTTTCAGACTGTTGGTACGCAGCTTGAGTATGATGATATAGATGAATTATCTGATACAGGATACAAGAATGAACTGGTGGAGCTTTCGGATGAACAGCTTCTCAGTAACATTCAGGTTTTACAGCGTCAGAATAATATTAAGCTTTCAAATTCTCTTGTAAAAGATATGGGAAGATGCAGCCTTGATATTGAAATGGAAACGGGTACCGGTAAAACATATGTATATATCAAGACAATGTTTGAACTGAATAAAAAGTATGGATGGAGCAAGTTTATTGTAGTTGTTCCAAGTATTGCCATTCGTGAGGGGGTTAAAAAATCCTTTGAGATTACAGCTGACCATTTTATGGAGCATTATGGCAAAAAGGCTCGTTTCTTCATTTATAACAGTTCAAATCTGAATCAACTTGATAACTTTTCAAGCAGTTCCGGTATCAATGTAATGATTATCAATACGCAGGCTTTTGCGTCTTCTCTGAAAGAAGATGGACGCAGTAAGGAAGCTCGTATTATTTATTCAAAGCGTGATGAATTTGGCTCTCGTCGCCCGATTGATGTAATCAAAGCGAACAGACCGATTATTATTCTTGATGAACCGCAGAAGATGGGTGGAGAAGTAACACAAAAAGCATTGAAAAACTTTAATCCGCTTTTTAGCCTTAATTATTCTGCTACACATGCAAAGCACCATAATCTTATTTATGTTCTTGATGCTTTAGACGCATTTAATAAGAAATTGGTTAAGAAGATTGAAGTTAAAGGATTTGAGGTTAAGAATTTCAGAGGTACAGACAGTTATTTGTACCTTGAACAGATTGTGCTTTCGAGTAAGAAACCGCCTATGGCAAAAATTGAACTTGAAATTGGATATAATAAATCCATTAACCGTGAATCCCGTATCCTTGGTGTGGGCGAGGATTTATATTATGTTTCACAAGAGATGGAACAGTACAAAGGCTATACCATTTCTGAAATTGACCCGCTTCGTGGAACAGTAACTTTTACAAACGGAGAAGTTATAAATACGGGAGATATTGTTGGCGACATATCCGAAAAAGATATGCGTCGCATTCAGATAAGAGAAACAATTCTTTCTCATTTTGAGAAGGAAGAAAAACTCTTTGATAAAGGAATTAAATGTCTGTCATTGTTCTTTATTGATGAAGTTGCAAAGTATCGCCAGTACGATGAAAACGGAGATGAAGTCCTTGGCGAATATGGCAAGATGTTTGAGCAGGAGTACATCAACGTGCTTAATGAATATGTAACATTGCTTGATACTCCGTACCAGAGATATTTAAAATCAACTTGTAGTGATGTAGAAGAAGTACATAAAGGCTATTTCAGTATTGATAAAAAAGGACATGCTATCGACAGTAAAGTAAAGCGTGGCAGTGAGTTCTCCGATGATATTTCGGCATATGACTTGATTTTAAAGAACAAGGAAAGATTGCTTTCTTTTGATGAGCCTACAAGATTTATATTTTCCCACTCGGCACTGCGTGAAGGCTGGGATAATCCGAATGTATTTCAGATTTGTACGCTTAAACATTCCGATAGTAATACTGCAAAACGTCAAGAGGTGGGTCGTGGACTCCGTTTGTGTGTGAATCAGAATGGTAATCGAATGGATGTTGAAAGCTGCGGAGAAACAGTACATGATATTAACGTGTTGACAGTTGTTGCAAGTGAAAGTTACAAGACATTTGTTACAGATTTACAGTCTGATATTAAGACTGTACTTTATGACAGACCAACTGTTGCAACAAGTGAATACTTTAAGGGCAAGTATATTAAAGTGGATGATGTTCCTACACTTATAGATGACGAAACTGCAAATGCTATTGAATTTTATCTTATTCAGAATGGCTATGTAGATATGAAGCGTAAAGTAACGGATAAATACCGTCAGGAAATTAAGAGTGGAACTGTCGCAGAACTGCCGGATGAGCTTAAACCAATGGTAGAGGGTATCCATACACTTATTCAGTCTGTATATGATGACAGTATTCTTCAGGATATGTTTACGGATGGTCATGAAACAAAAGTTAAGGATAATCCGCTTAATGATAATTTTGCCAAGAAAGAATTTCAGGAGTTATGGCGAGAAATTAACCACAAATATGCCTATACAGTTGAATTCGATAGTGACGAACTGATTAAGAAAGCAATCGCACATATTGATGAAAAACTTTTTGTTTCTGAGCTTCAGTATACGACAACCATTGGTCGCCAAAAAGCAGAAATGAATGAGTATGAGGTCGAGCGAGGAGCTTCTTTTACTGGAGAAAAGACAAGAACACAAACACTTAAACACGCAGAAACAAGGCAGATTAAGTATGACCTCATCGGCAAGGTGGCTGAGGGAACAACGCTTACCCGAAAAACCGTGTCAGCAATCCTGCAAGGAATCAGAGCTGATAAGTTATATATGTTCAAGAATAATCCGGAAGAATTTATTACAAAGGTTATCAGGCTTATAAATGAGCAGAAAGCGACAATGATTGTGGAACATATTTCATATGATACGATTGAAGGAGAATACGATAGCACAATTTTCACAGCCGAAAAGAATACACAGAGTTTTGATAAGGCATTCCTTGCAAAGAAAGCCATTCAGGATTATGTATTTACGGATGGTTCGGCAGAAAAGAGTATTGAGAGAAAATTTGCTGAAGATTTGGATGCAGCAGCAGAAGTATGTGTATATGCAAAACTTCCAAAAACATTTCAAATTCCTACTCCAGTAGGTAATTATTCCCCTGACTGGGCAATCGCTTTTTACGAGGGAACGGTTAAGCACATATTCTTTGTTGCTGAAACCAAAGGTACAATGGAAACACTTAATCTCAGACCGATAGAGCAGGCGAAGATTTCTTGTGCAAAAAAGCTGTTCAATGAAATGTCTAACAGTAAGGTGGTTTACCATGATGTTGATAGCTACCAGAGTTTATTAAATATAATGAATGATTCATCATTGGATAAAAAGTATGAGAATAGATTTTAGAAATTTGAGGAGACAAAGTCAATATTTATTTATTTGAAACTGATAGATTAAATTATGTGGATATTGAACTAGAAAATAATTCACCAATTTAGTAGGATGGAGGAGAGAGATGAAAAAAGATCTTTTGATGTTAGTAAGAATATCAGTACCAAAGTTTAATGAAACGTTATATAATGATCATTCCCTATATATGAACAATCAAACAATTTTCAGAAAATCGGAACTAACTGCTGGACAAAATGATTATTCAGAAGGTCAAATTGCAAATGGAGGGGTCAGATTATTTTATCAGAAGGAAGAAAACGATATGCTAGTGGAGTTACATGGACTAGAGGCAATCCACAAAAAAAGTAATATATGTGTATATTGTATGTATTCAGTAGTATTTAATCCAGACCAATACGACCAAAAGAGTGATACATATTATCATTATATTCCATGGAATTTTATAAAAGAATTTTGGACTTCAGATGAGTGTGAGATGCTTGTTATAAGAAATACATCTGTTTTTTTGAAAAGTTTTAGTGAGGCGACGGAAAGGGAGATGCTGTCTTGTCAATATGGATTAGTTCAATATGATCTAGAGAAAGAAATTAATAATCCGGATTATTTTGAGAAATCGATGAGTGATAGGTTTTTAACTGTATTTCATAAAAATAGATCCTATGAATATCAAAACGAGTTTAGATTGGCAGTTGAAACTCAAGAGGAAAAATCACACTATGTATTGGATTTAGGTATTAATACGGGATTGGTCATTGATAAGATGACATTAATAGAAAATAATGGAGTATTAATTAAAATTCATGGTCTTAGATTTGGTTTAAATGGAAATGTACTAAGTTATTCAAATAATGTCTCATATTCGTTGATGTGAAATGTGCCTGGCAAAAATGAATACAATTATTTGAATCTGACACATACAATATGTAATGTTACATAGAATTCAAATGTTAATTATTCATAATAGAGTTATATACTTTAAAAAGTGTAAACGCTATTATAATAGTTGCTCTTATTATTCTGAAAGACGGTCTGGATATTATTGAAAATGAGGATAATTGAATATGTATGATTATTCACAAGAAGAACATTATAGGTGCCAGAAAGTAGCCAAGACATTTAAGGAGTTATATGATTTATATGGAGATATGTGTGTTGTCGATACTGGCAAGTTTGGTTTTGTAGTACTGACTTTTTGGGATAGGGATGGTGCACGATTTGAGGATAACAAGGTATATATTGAAAGTAATTCGTTATTTGAGGAGTTGTGGGGAATGTGGCAAGCGTATTATGTTTATGAATATGTCATGTCAAGGAAACGAAATTAGAAAACCTTTCATGGAATGAACAACTCAGTTTATTGCCAGAGAATATAAAATTGCAGTTTAAAAATAAAAGAAAACACTTTATAGATTTGGCTGAATTAAAAAAATAAGTTTATAGTATATAATAGAATATGGCCAGTTGTTATTGGGGGGAATTACATTAACTTTATTTGTACATAAGCCAAAGATGCAAATTGATCTATGTATAAGATATGACTTGATGTAATTGAGAGAAAGATATATAATAAATAATATGTAGATATTATGAGACAATAATATAATTAGGCAAAACATTCGAAAGGGTGTGACGCAAAGCTATAGGACCTGTAAAATGGTAGCCAGTTGCATTTCCTGACAAAACATTACGGGTAACCTGTAATGTTTTTTTGCTGTAAACATAAGAAATGGGGGAAGAGTATGAGTAGAAAAATCAAAAAACTTGGTATGGTGTTAATTGTTGTATGCTGTTTTATAATATGCTGCCAGATTCCTATATGTGCAGCTACTGTTTCTAAAACTATACTTAAAACAAGATATGGAACAGTCGGAGAAAGTGAATCTCAGACATTTAGAATAGTAGTGCCAGAAAACGCATGTGTAAAAATTATATTTAAAGGATATGATGATGATTATGATATATATGAAGAATATGGAATAGAAGGAACATATGGGGATTATGATTTGTCTATATATAATTCAGAAGGGGAGTCTGTATATCAAAATAGTGGTTCAATATCATTCACCAATAAAATATTATCTGTCAATTTAAACGCTGGAGCATATATGATAGAAATTAGTAATCCAGCTGAATATATGGGATTTGACTACATATTTTCGGTGATAGCTCAGTACAAAGATAAGTCACTTAATAAATCCACATCTAATATGGTTGTTGGAGAACAGCTTCATTTAATACTGAGTGATGAGAATGATCAGAATATTGGACCAGAAGATATAAATCTTTCATGGACTACATCTGATAGTAAGATAGCAACTATTAGTAGTTCTGGGATTGTGAAGGCGATAAAGCCAGGAAGTGCAATGATTTCGGCTGTCTATGCTGGAAAAAAATATAGTTGTAAAATTACAGTAAAAACTCCGTATTTGAACAAAAAGAGTGTTACTTTGAACATAGGAGGAAAATACACTCTGCTTGTCGGAAACTCCAAGGGAAATATCAAATGGAGTTCTTCGAATAATAAAATTGTAAGTATAAATTCTAAAGGTGAGATCTGTGGTAAGGGTACTGGTACAGCAAATGTATATGCGATAATTGGTGCAAACAAGTTGCAGTGTAAAGTTCAGATAAGAAAGCCGGCTATTTCTTCTCAGAAATTACTGATGGATTATTGTGAAAGAGATAGGCTGAAGATATCTAACTGTTCTGCAAAAATAACATGGAGTTCGTCTAATAAACGTATAGTTAAGGTGGATAAATCTGGAAATATAGTTACTGGAAAGAAAACAGGTAAAGCAATAATAACAGCTACATTCATGGGGAAAAAATTAAAATGTGTAATTGTGGTAAGAGACAGAACCTATGATTATGTTAAGAAAACATACAAAAAGAAAACTATAAAATCGGATACTATTTGGAAACAAGATGTATCAGCAGATTTAAGACTCTATTATGGAGAGACCATAGTTCATCCATTTAATGTTTCAAGTTCTTCTAAATTATTTTGTTCGTTTTCACCAACAGGTGTTTATAAGTGTGCAATAATAAATTCTTCTGGGAAAAAAATTTGGGAGAAAACATTGAAAAATGACTCTGATTATGTCATTTCATTAAAAAAAGGAAATTATAAACTAGTATTCAGTAATCAAGAGTCTTATTTTTGTGGTTATTCTTTTAGAATAGTAAACAGTGCTGCCACTTTCTTGCCATTTATATCGGGAAAGTTCAGCTTTGGTTCTGTTGGAGGTGTAGAGCCGGAATTTACAATATTGAATAAATGGAATAAAACCATAAAATATATATATTTTGATTTATATTTCTATAATAGTGTTGGAGACCTTGAATATGACATAATTGGAAATTATTCATCTACAAAACTGAGAATAGTGGGACCTATCAAAAAGCACAAGTATTATTGGGAAAGTTGGTACCCTGTATTTTATAATGGGGATGTTTACAGTATAAAAATAACAAAGGCTACAGTAATATTCATGGATGGAACTAAAAAAACAATAAATGTTAATAAAAGATATTATAAGTGGTAGTATGGTTTGGACGTGTTTGCAGTACAAATGGCTATCTAGTATCTTGGCTGTATAAGGTTTCGGGGCAAGTGTAAAAATTTATTTGCATATGATCTACAACCTTTTTGGATAGGCTAATATATTCAGTTGAGCAGATATGATATTATCATAATCTTTGCGTTAAAGGCAATTTACAAATAAACAAATATATGATAGAGATGAGGAGGATTGTTTATGAAAAAATTTTCAGTTGCATTAGTATCGACATTGTTAGTATCAATGTTGTCTGTAAATGCATTTGCCAGTACATCAAATACTAAAGACAGTGTTCAGGTATATCATAATGAACACGTGATTGCTCAAATATATGCAGACTTGGATACATTAAATGATGAAGAAAATGATTACCCAGTTATAAGCGGAGCAAAGTGTTATACAGAAAGTACTGTTATTACAAATAAAACAATAGTAGGGGATATATATATAGGTCCTGAGGCTGTGTTACTTATGACTAATTCAACGGTCACGGGTAATATATATGTTTTTGGTGCTGCTTCATTGGCAGGAGTAAATGCTAAGGGAGTATATGCAAATGAATTTATATCTAATAGCGATGATTCTCCAATATATTATAATGGCAGGGTTTATTTACAATCTTCAAATTCCATAGGTGTAAGATCTACAAGTAATTATCCTGTAAAAAGCATTCCATTTAGATTAACAAATAATACAGCATATAATGTGGATGGAAAATTAAAAATATCTGGGTCTACGTTAGATGTTGCTGATTTTTATATAAACAATCAGAAAATAGAATTAGACAATGGTCACTTTTCAATTAATGATCTTGAGGTTGGTACAGCATCTAGCATTAATTTAAAGTGGGTTACAGTTTTCGGAAATTCAATAATAGAAGAGATAGAACTTGATAAATATAGTATTGACGATAATGGTAAATATTACAAGAAATTGAATTATATACCTAATTCTTGTACAGAGGATGGACATTATGAAAAGTTAGTTTTTGATTTGTTAGGTGGGGAAGAAATCAGTAGAGAAACTGTTACAATTCCAGCAACAGGGCATGACTGGAATACAGAATACACAATAGATGCTAATGCGACATGTATTGATAACGGATCTAAATCTATTCATTGTAAAAAGTGTGATGAAAAAAAAGATGTGCAGGTAATAAATGCATTAAATCCATCGGGACATGAGTGGAATGATGGTGTAATTGCTGATGAGGCGACATGTGTTAGAGATGGAAGGAAAGTGTATACATGTAATATTTGTAAATTACAGCGTGAAGAAGTTTTATCAGCAAAGGGACACAGTGAAGAAGGCGAGTATAGAATAAAAGAAGCGCCAACTTGTACAGAAAATGGTATCGAAGTATTATATTGTTCTGAGTGTGGTAGTTCATTGAAAACAAAACAGATTGATGCTTTAGGTCATGACTGGGATGAAGGACATATAATTGATGAATCTACATGTACAGTTAATGGATCGTCAAAATATGTTTGTAAGAGATGTAATGTATCAGAAACAAGGATAGTGTATGCTACAGGACATGAGTGGGATGATGAATATACAATAGATATTACTGCAAATTGCAAACAGGATGGCGAGAAATCAAGACATTGTAAGAAGTGCAATGAAAGAAATTATATAAAAAAAATTAAATATATAGGAGGCCATGCCTGGGGTTCTCTAGAAGATATTAAGGTGCCAACATGCACAGAAAAAGGACAACAAGTTCGTACTTGTTCAGTTTGCGGTAAAGAAATGTATATATATCCAGATGCGTTGGGGCACGATTGGAGTAGTGAATATACTATAGACACTAAACCAACATGTACAGAAAATGGTGAAAAATCCATACATTGCCAAAGATGTTCGGAAACTAAGGATAATGAAGTTATATCGGCATTGGGACATACTTGGAATGAAGGAGATACGATCAAGGCCGCAACGTGTGAAGGCGAGGGTGAGCAGGCATATCACTGTACAGTATGTGGACAGGACAAAACAGAAATTATTCCAGCAACAGGACACGTATGGGATGAGAATTATACAGTAGACAAGGCTGCAACATGTACAGAGGAAGGCCTTGAGTCTATACATTGTCAAAATTGTGAAAAAACAAAAGATAGCAAGACTATAGCTGCTCTTGGTCATAATTGGGATAAAGGAGAAATAATTAAGGCTGCAACGTGTGAAGGTGAGGGCGAGCAGACATATCATTGCACAGTGTGCGGACATGATAAAATTGAAACTATTCCAGCAACGGGACATGTATGGAATGAGAATTATACAGTAGACAAGGCTGCAACATGTACAGAGGACGGACTTAAATCGATTCATTGTAAAAAATGTGCTAAGACTGAGCATGTAACAGTTATTCCTATGAAAAATCATACTGCAGTTGATGATCCAATGATAGATGCAACTTGTGAAACCACAGGCCTTACTAAAGGAAGTCATTGTTCGGTATGTGGTCAAGTTATAGTTGCTCAGAAAAATATAGCAAAGAAAGCACATGTTTATGAAAAAACTGTATCAAAAGCAACTGTATCTAGAAATGGGCTTGTTACTGTAAAATGTAAGAATTGTGGAGTGGTTTCGTCAAAAACAGTTGTGTACCATCCAAAGACTGTGAAAATTAATAGAACAAGTTTTGTATATAACGGACGAAAGCAGACTCCTAAGATTACTGTTGTAGGTGCGGATGGAAAGACAATAGCGTCTAGTAATTATACACTTAGATATTCGGCAGGATGTACCAAAGTTGGCATTTACAAAGTTATGATTGCATTTAAAGGCAATTATAATGGTTCAATAACAAAGACATTTACAATCGTACCAAAGAAAACAAAATTAGTTTCAATGACACCGAAAAAAGGAAACCTAATCATTAAGTGGGCAAGGCAGACTGCGCAAGTGACAGGTTATCAGATTCAGTATGCAACAAAGTCAAATTTTGCAGGAGCGAAGACTATAACAGTTACAAAGAATACAATCGCGTCAAAGACGCTTACAAAATTAACATCAAAGAAAAAATATTATGTAAGAATACGTACATATAAGAAGGTTTCAGGAAAGAATTATGTTTCAGAATGGTCGCCTATGAAGATGAGTGTTGTTAAGTAATCTGAAAGTAACGGGAGCATCCCAAAGTTTGTGTAAACCTTCAAACTGATGTAAAATAAAATTACTCAGTTTGAAGGTTATTTTTATGGCAAGAATAAAAGACAGCCCACAAAAAGCAGCAATGAGAGAAATGATGCGTGACTATCTGAAA
>ERZ773192.1045-NODE-1045-length-30614-cov-12.233875_pt1 | contig 30614 bp, 27 predicted proteins | sample MGYA00581010_ERZ773192 | MGnify/ENA primary metagenome ERZ773192 (study PRJEB29015, sample SAMEA2737741) | human gut metagenome | biome: human gut; feature: human-associated habitat; material: faeces | place: China | collected 2012 ...
TTTCAGATAGTCACGCATCATTTCTCTCATTGCTGCTTTTTGTGGGCTGTCTTTTCTTCTTGCCATAAAAATAACCTCCAAACTGAGTAATTTTATCTTACATCAGTTTGAAGGTTTACACAAACTTTGGGATGCTCCCAAATAAAAGAGCAGTAATTTCTCACTACTCTTCTATTCCATATCTTATTAAAACTTATTTCCACAGTTGTTACACTTCCAAGTCTCACCTAAATCACCAAGTATATCCACAATTACCACACTTGAAAGTTTTGTTAATCTTCTTACTAAAGATGCCGAAAGCAGCAATTGATGCCCCACGTTCTACTCCACCCATCTTTTTGATGTTTGTTGATCCGCAGGTAGGACATTTAGGCACTCTACTCTTTTCTTCTAATATAGATGCTCCGTGCGCTAACTTTGCCCTGTCTGACATTCTTTTATTAAACATATCTTCTTCTCTATGTTCAAACAAGTATTGATCAAATTCTGATGAAGATTTTATATAATCATTGATGAATTGGTCTTTAAGTTCATCATTTATAGCAATGCCACGTTTACCAATTAAAAATTGTTGTGGTATATATTCTAAATTATTATTACAATAATCACATTTTTGTTCAAGGTTATTATATTCTTCCTGTACTATTCTACCACACTTTTTACAATAACATAACATTTTAATCAACTCCCTCTAAAATTCTATATAAGTTCATTTTAACAAGAAAATGGTATTCAAACAATCATAAAATAAATAGTACGATATTCAAAACATTTCAAAATAATGATATTGATAAATGGACTGCTAAAATTGGAATTTTGGGAAAATCATTCAATGAACTTGGCACTATAATTAATAATGTTTTTAAAACATATTTGAATGATATTGATAGTTTTGACAAAAATATAAGTTTCTGGGATGCTTTGAAGGAGAATTTATTCTCTAAAGACTGGATAAAAAATTCTCTTGGAGAAATTGTTTCAAAAGACAATATTGATTCTTATATTGAAGAACTTGATTTGGATTCTGCAAAACAAAAATTATTAGATATCTGAAGGTTCTACTGCTTGTCCAATGTTTTCGTATGTTTGTTGAGCAAGTTTTGCAGCATCTCTTGCCTCTCGTTTAGTTGCAAATCCTGATTTTGATTTTCATTTTCTTTTTCCATTAACTGATGCTACTTCAAATCTATAACGATATGAGAATGTACCATCTTTATTTGTACGTTTATCAATCATTATATCAGTCATACAATACCCCCTTGCTAATGTATAAAGAGTATATCATCTCATGGACACATTTTCAGATTATGTGTCCATGATGTGTCCACAGAGCAAAAATTAACACAGTTTTATAATTTCGGAGATAAAAATAGAGAGCCTTTAGATCTCTCTAAAAGCCCTCTAAACCGTTTAAATACTAGGTTTTTATTTAGAACTTACCAGCGTTAGCAGCTTCCTCAACAGAAACAGCTACAGCAACTGTAGCACCAACCATAGGGTTGTTACCCATTCCGATAAGTCCCATCATCTCTACGTGTGCAGGAACTGATGATGAACCAGCGAACTGTGCATCACTGTGCATACGTCCGAGAGTATCTGTCATACCGTATGAAGCAGGACCTGCTGCCATGTTATCTGGGTGAAGTGTACGTCCTGTACCACCGCCTGATGCTACTGAGAAGTACTTCTTACCCTGCTCGATACACTCCTTCTTGTATGTACCTGCAACCGGATGCTGGAAACGTGTAGGGTTTGTTGAGTTACCTGTGATAGATACACCAACATTCTCCTTGTGCATGATAGCAACACCTTCCTGAACATCGTCAGCGCCGTAGCACTTAACTGTTGCACGGATACCATCTGAATATGCCTTCTCGTATACTACATTGAGCTCAGCCTTCTTGTAGTCATACTTTGTCTCAACATATGTAAATCCATTGATTCTTGAGATGATCTGAGCTGCATCCTTACCAAGACCGTTAAGGATAACTCTAAGAGGTTTTTTACGAACCTTGTTAGCCTTCTCAGCGATACCGATAGCACCCTCAGCTGCTGCAAATGACTCATGACCTGCTAAGAAACAGAAGCACTCTGTCTCCTCCTCAAGTAACATCTTACCAAGGTTACCATGTCCAAGACCAACCTTACGATGATCTGCAACAGAACCTGGTATACAGAATGCCTGAAGGCCCTCGCCGATAGCTGCTGCTGCGTCTGCTGCCTTTCTGCATCCCTTCTTGATTGCGATTGCTGCACCTACTGTGTATGCCCAGCAAGCATTCTCAAAACAAATTGGCTGAATACCCTTTACCTGATTGTAAACGTCAAGTCCAGCGTCCTTTGTGATCTTCTCAGCTTCTTCGATTGAGCTGATTCCATAGCTGTTAAGTACAGCGTTTATCTGGTCTATTCTTCTTTCATATGATTCAAATAATGCCATTGTCTCGTTCTCCTTTCCTCTTTCTCTGACTACTCTTTACGTGGATCGATGATCTTAACAGCGCCCTGCTCTGGCTTAACACGTCCGTATGAACCTGAAGCCTTCTCCCAAGCTGTGTTAGGGTCATCACCCTTCTTGATAAAGTCAGTCATCTTTCCAAGAGAAACGAACTGATATCCGATAACTTCGTCATCTGCATCAAGTGCTATTCCTGTTACATAGCCCTCTGCCATCTCAAGGTAACGAACACCCTTAGCCTTTGTTGCGTACATTGTACCAACCTGTGAACGAAGACCCTTTCCAAGATCCTCAAGTCCGGCACCAACTGCAAGTCCATCATCTGAGAATGCACTCTGTGTACGTCCGTATACGATCTGAAGGAATAACTCTCTCATTGCTGTGTTGATAGCATCGCACACAAGGTCAGTATTGAGAGCCTCAAGAATTGTCTTACCCTGAAGAATCTCAGCTGCCATAGCTGCTGAATGTGTCATACCTGAACAACCGATAGTCTCAACAAGGGCCTCCTCGATAACGCCCTCTTTTACGTTAAGTGAAAGCTTGCAGGCACCCTGCTGTGGTGCACACCAGCCTACACCATGTGTAAAACCAGAGATATCTTTGATTTCCTTTGAGTAAACCCACTTTCCTTCTTCTGGGATAGGAGCTGGCTCATGCTTTGCACCCTTTGCAACAGGGCACATGTTTTCAACTTCCTTAGTGTAAATCATTGTGAAACTCCTTTCAAAATATGAATTCTTAAAAGCGGTTTCGAATTCTCTAATTCAAACCATCAGTGGTATTTTCTCACAAAACGGTTAGTAAGTCCATAGCTTATTGAAAATTTTTGTCGCATTTGCGTGTACTTTCTCAAGTACAGCACACCTTATTGAGAATTTTTTTGATAAGGCTGCTTAACGTGGCTTTATGGCTTGAATATCCCCTGCTTTATATTTTAAAATAAGAATGTTATATGTCTAAATATCAGCACGGCTGGTCAAACATCAACAAAAAATATATAACAAACCAACCAGCCTGAAGTATAATTTATTTCAGGAATTATTATAAATGCATCAGGAGGTACACAAATGAGATTTATAGATCTGCATCTTCATACGACAGCTTCAGATGGATCATGCACACCTGCTGAAGTGTGTCAGTTAGCAATAGACAGGAGTCTGGCGGCAATAGCCATCACAGATCACGACACTGTGGACGGCGTGGCAAATGCCATAAGCTATGCTGAAAATTTCAATAAAACATTGGTCAGGCAAGAGGCTGCCGAATCAGACAGCCGTTTCTCATCAAGTGAAGATCACCATATAACCGTCATCCCCGGTATAGAGATGTCCGCCATATATCAGAATGTCGAGATCCACATCCTTGGTTTCTATATGGATTACAAAAATCCCGACCTTCTCTCCCGCCTTGCTGCGATCAAGCAGGGAAGACTTGACAGAAATGAAGCCATGTGCCAGCGTTTCCGCGCCGACGGCATAGATATGACCATGGAGAAACTTCAGCACGGCAATCCAGACACAGTCGTCACCAGAGCACATTTTGCCAGAGTCCTTATAGCTGAAGGGGTATGCCGTGACATGAATCAGGCATTCAAGAAATACCTTGGAAAAAAGAGCAAATATTACATCCCTACTCCCGACATTCCGGCAGAGGACGCCATAGAGCTCATAAGAACATACGGAAAGGCAGCATTTATCGCCCACCCTCTTCTGTACGGTTTTGGATACAGCCAGATTGAAAAAATGATCGATGACCTGAAACCATGTGGTCTCTCCGGGCTTGAAGTGTATCATTCGTCAAACAACTCTTATGAATCAGGAAAACTGAGGGAGATTGCCAGAGCACACGGTCTGCTCATATCCGGAGGTTCTGATTTCCACGGCGCTGCCAAACCGGATATATCTATCGGAAGCGGCCGCGGAGGACTGCGGATCACGGAATCCGTCTACCATGACATTTACGACTACTGCTGTAGATGACCTCCTGATCTCTTCAAAATAGACACAAGTCAAATAAACCTAAGCTAAATACGCACGAACCATGCACAAAAAATACCGGCTCCGCATCACCAGACCTTTGCCCCATCCACTTTCATGGATACATGGCATCCGAATCTGGCCTTTGCAGGCCGGTAATTATTTTTCTGTGTACAAAGTCAGAATTTATATCTTATTCTTTCCCTTGTCCTTGCTCTTATCCTTATCTTTATCTTTGTCATCCTCAGTTACGACTGCACTGCCCTGCTTCTCAAGCTCAGCTACTGCGTTCTTGTGCATAGGGATACGGCAGTTCTTGTTGTTACCAAACTCAACGATGATGGTTGTGTCATCAACAACGTCAAGGACTGTTCCATAAAAACCGCTTGTTGTCATGATGTTGTCACCTGGCTCTATACGGTTCTGCATCTCCTGAGTCTTAGTTCTCTGCTTCTTCTGTGGCCTGATCATCATAAAGTAGATGATTGCACCAAAGATGATAATGTACACAACGATGAACATTACAGATGAACCCTGATTTGGATTTGGGTTTGTGTTTGATAAAATAGTTGAAAGTGAATTCATTCCATATTCTCCTTATAGTTTATTATTTAAATATATTATATCACCATGTAAATGCATGATACCTACTGCTCACCACCAGCAAGGCTCTCAAGCGTTGATTTCTTGTATGACTGATATCTGCCTTCTTCAATAGCCTCTCTGATTTCCTTCATCATATTATTATAAAAATACAAATTATGCAAGACACAAAATCTCATACCCAGCATTTCGTTTGCTTTTAACAGATGTCTTATGTATGCCCTGCTGTAATGCTGGCATGCCGGACATCCACAGCCCTCCTCTATAGGTCTGTCATCGGTCTCGAATCTGGCATTCTTGAGATTCAGCTTTCCATGCTTTGTATACACATGGGCGTGTCGTCCGTTTCTTGATGGATATACACAGTCGAAGAAGTCAACGCCTCTGTCAACGGCCTCAAGTATATTTGCAGGAGTTCCTACACCCATGAGATATGTCGGTCTGTCCTCAGGGAGGTGCGGCACTGTCACATCAAGTATGTGGTACATCTGCTCTGCCGTCTCTCCGACAGCAAGTCCTCCGATGGCATATCCAGGAAGATCAAGCTCACTTATTCTCTTCGCATGGTCTATTCTGATATCATCATATACTGCGCCCTGGTTAATTCCAAAAAGCAGCTGATTCTTATTGATCGTATCTGGCAGACTGTTGAGCCTCTCCATCTCCGTCTTACATCTGACAAGCCATCTTGCAGTCCTTGCAACAGAATTCTCTACATACTTCCTGTCTGCCAGAGCAGGTGCACACTCATCAAATGCCATGGCTATAGTAGACGCAAGATTTGACTGTATCTGCATACTCTCCTCAGGCCCCATAAATATCTTACGGCCGTCAACGTGTGAGTTGAAGGTAACGCCCTCTTCCTTTATCTTTCTGAGTCCGGCAAGTGAAAACACCTGGAATCCACCTGAGTCCGTGAGTATCGGTCTGTCCCAATACATAAACTTATGTAAACCACCCAGCTGCTTGACTATCTTGTCACCTGGTCTCACATGGAGATGATATGTGTTTGAAAGCTCTATCTGGCATCCAATCTCCTTGAGATCAGTGGTCGCCACAGCTCCTTTTATCGCTGCTGCTGTTCCTACATTCATGAAAAGCGGAGTCTGCACCGTTCCATGAACGGTCTGGAATTCAGCCCTCTTTGCTCTTCCATCTTTACAAAGTATCTTATACATTATTATGTAAACCTTTCTATTTATATCATACTTAAAATATAATGCACCATTTTGCATGTATTTGCAAGATTAAACTTGACGACATATTAAGAGGTAGCACGCTGATGCGTGCACTGTCATCAAGCTTACGCTTGACGACATATAAAACAGCACCTGTAATTTCACTTACAGGTGCTGTTATCCCAATCTATAGACTTTCAGTTCTGTTAGCCCCGTGCTAAAACACTACTGAATTTTACCTTACTGTTTTTCTTTTAATGTGGCTGTGGCTGTCTGCTTCTCATAGTTGCCATTGTTATTCCTGTAATATACGATAGTTACCTTGTCGCCAGGATTGCATGCTACGATCTTGTCATGGAATGTATCCATATCTGCTATATCCTCTCCATCAAGACTGCAGATGATATCACCTGACTGAAGTCCACACTCTTCTGCTGCTGAGCCCTGCTCTACAGATGATACATACACACCTTCAGGCATATTCAGAAGCTGTGAATACTGGCTTGTGATAGTCTGTGCTGATATTCCAAGGTACGCCTGTCCTGCTGATGTTCCGCTATCTGCTGTGTTCTTGCCTGCTATGAGGTCATTTATAATATCCTGTATATCTGATATAGGAAGAGCATATCCCATGCCTTCAACACTTGTGTCTGAATACTTTGCTGTGTTGATACCGATGAGCTCACCTTTCATATTTACAAGTGCACCGCCACTATTACCAGGGTTGATGGCTGCATCTGTCTGAAGAACCTTAACTGTCTCATCAGAAGCACTCACCTCTCTGTCAAGTGCACTTATATATCCAACTGTGACTGACTGACCATATCCAAGTGCATTTCCTATTGCCACACACGGATCACCGACTGAGAGATCATCTGATGAACCCACCTGAATCTCACTTATAGCATCAAGCGTATCTGAATCTATGTCTGAGAGATCAACTGTTGCAACTGCCACATCGTTGTTCTCCACATATCCCTTTACTGTAGCATCTGCACTCTTGTCATCGACAAATGTCACAGACAATGACTTTGAGTCCTTTACTACGTGGTAGTTAGTCGCAATGTACAGATACTTGTCATCCTTACCAATGATGATACCTGAACCTGCACCTGTTGATTCCTGCTGATATGAATCAAACCAGTTATTGTAGGTTGTCACATACGTTCCTGTGATGGAAACGATTGATGGCATAACTTTCTTTGCAACTGATGCAACATCATATACAGTTGAGTTTGTATTTGCTGTATCTGAGCTTGCTGCCTGCTTAAGCTGTGGTGCATTGCTCTCGGTTGAAGCTTCGCTCACTGCAGCCTCGGTTGTTGTGGCCGCAGAACCTGTACTACCGCCTGCAAGCTTATCAGTTCCATATCTCACGCCCTGAAATACTACAGCTGCCACAAGGCCAAATACTGCAGCTGATGCTACCAGTAATCCTGCCTTCTTTGCAAATCCACCCTTGCCGGCTGACTTGCCACTGTTCTTCTTATTCTTCTTTGCCTTATGTGCAGTATTCATAGTATCGTGATCTGTGTAACCGGAAATCGTGCTGTTCATCCTGCTCTGTCCTGACTGACCAGCTGGCATACCGCCCATACCATTCTGAGACTGCTGATATCCCATCTGTTGATCTTGTGTTCTTGCTGTCTGTCCGGATCTCTGCTGATATCCTGGTACAGAACCAGCACCCGGCTGTCCCTGGTAATTATTGTTCATCCTCTGGCTGTCATACCATGCTTCCATTCCGTTCACATTCTTCTGAAAACCGTTGTATGACTGTCTCTGACTGTTCTGCTGAGTCTTACTGTATCCTTGATTCTGTTCCTGAGTATGTCTGTCGAAACGTGAATCTCCCTGATTCTTCATGTAACTGAAATGATAAAAGCCATCTGACTGCTGTGTTCCCTGTGCCGGCTGTTCACTCTGGCCCATCTGTGTCTGTGACGTCTGCTCATTCTGAATTCCCTGTGTTTCGCTCTGAGCGCCATTCTGACTGGTTAAATCTTCTCTGTTGTCCTGATCCATATCTATCATCCTTTCAAAGTATTATTTTCTCATTTGCTATGTCTTTCTCTTGCTTACAATAGCTACTATACTCATTAAATGTGTCTTAAATGTGTTTTTCATGTTTCAATTCTGTGCACAAATGGTATAATCTAGAAAGCACATTTGTTATATGGATGTGCGATATGTAATAAAGAACAGGAGGAAGGTATATATGTTTAGAGTATGGGGGAAAATCATGAAGGATAACCGTCTGATAAAAGACACGGTTATATGTATATCCAACCCGGACATGACAAGGACTCACAAGGTTTACAAAGCTCTTGAGGATATGTGCTATGAATTCTGTATCACCAAGCCCATCTGGCTCGACAAGAACAAACAGGAATTTATCAAGTTTCACTGGACAAGATTCTATGCGGATAACTTTGTTGAGTCAATAGATTTTGACTATCTGGAATTCAGAGTCATCGAGGAGGGATTTTAGATGTTTTCAGTAGATTCTGTCAGCAAGAGCTACGGCCGCCAACAGGTTTTGTCTGACATTTCATTTAAGATAATGCCCGGTCAGTGTATCGCCCTTCTTGGAATTAACGGCTCAGGCAAATCTACGCTTCTCAATATATTAGCAGGCAACATAAAAGCCGATTCAGGAACATTTTCTTTTGACTCACCTGCAAAGCTCTCACTGCTTCCGCAGGACAATCCCCTTCTAGAGGAGCTTTCAGCCATGGACAATATCAGGCTGTGGCATCCTGGAACAAAGAAATCCATCCTGACCCCACACAACTGTGCCATATTTGAAAAGCTTGGCGTAGACAGTTTCCTTAATAAGAAGGTTTCAAAGCTCTCAGGCGGCATGAAGAAGCGTCTGAGTCTTGCCATAACCATGATGTCAGATCCCGATCTTCTGCTCCTGGATGAACCCCTTGCGTCACTTGACCTTCTGTGCAAGAATGGTATACTCCGCTATCTGAGCGACTACATCACCTCAGGTGGATCAGTAATCATTGCAACCCATGAAACTGCCGCACTTGACATCTGCAGTCAGATCTATTCATTAAAAAGTGGAAGACTGCATCTCGAAATAGACAAGACCATCCCTGGCAGTCCGGCTTTTATTCCGCCTATCGAATATATAAAGATACTTCAGAGCTGATATCTATTTCTGATCACCTATATGGAATTATAAGGAGATAACATGTTTTTCAGACTTGTACGTACCGATTTAAAGAGAATATCCACATACGGCAGATATCTTGCTGCTGCAGCTTTTATGCTTATCTTCATATTCCTGGGACTTGCCACCAGAGCAGACGACCTGATCTATTCAAAAGACGACTCCCAGCCAATGAACATTGGAATAGTAATGAGCGCAGATTCCCAATTTGCCAGGATTGCTTACGAATCCATATCATCTATGGACAGTTTCAATGACTCATGTAGTTTCACCGAGATATACAGCAAAGACAACGCACTTGATATGCTGGAATCCGGAAGTCTGTTTGCAGTGATATATGTCCCGGATAACATCATAAGCGACATCATGGATGGAACAAATACACCTGTTGAGGTGTACTACTCAGACAACAGATCACTGAACACATTTGTGCTCAACGACCTGTTCAGATCTACATCTTCCATGCTCGGAATATCTCAGGCAGCCATATACTCAGTTCAGGCCATAGGCCGCAATCTCGAACTCCCGACAAGTGTCCAGAATTCCTTAAGCGATGAAGTCAATACACTTTTCCTGCAAAATGTATTAAACCGATCCGCTGCATTTGCAATAAATGAGATAAATGCCACAAGAGCCCAGAGCACCACAAACTTCTATGTATGTGCTGCCATAATTCTTATCATCATGCTCTGCGGGATCATACTCATCTCGTTCAGGCTAAATGTTCCAAAAACTTACACTACAAAGCTATGCACACATAATGTTGGACATATCTTACAGGCCATAAGCAGCTACATATCATTTTTTGTATGGAATTACATCATATATGTGACTGTATATGCTGCGCTTGTCATAGTCTCAGTTTTTAACGGACAGATCAACGTGCATTTGTCTATCAGGGCCTTGTTGTTCGGTTTTACCATATCCGGTCTCATATCACTTATCGTGCTTATCGTGAGCCTTATACCGGCGGGACTGCATGGATGCACGCTGCTGCTGGTCACTGTCACTGTCATCACTGCATACCTCAGTGGTTTTTTCATACCTGAGGCGATGCTGCCAAACTTTGCAAAGACCATATGTCACTCTTCTATCTTTAACCAGATGGCACAGCATCTGTGCCGGCTTATATGCTTATAAGGAGTTATTATGAAAAGTATTATCCAGATCGGATTATTGATAAAGCGAATATTATGTAAACCTTTTATGATTGTTGTTCTTCTTCTGATACCGCTCTTGATGCTCGCAGTAAGTCTTCTTCCAGACAAATCACAGAGCACAGAGATAGTCTCAGGTATATTTATAGAAGAACCTGATGAACACACGGAAAGCTTTGTATCTACCCTGAAAAGTTCTTCCACCGGCTTTACATTCAGGGAATATTTTTCCCTGCAGTCTATGCAAGATGACACTGCATCCGGCAGGATCGATGCCGGTTATCTGTTTCCTGCGGGGATCAGCAGTGACATCATAAATGGCACATATAAAGGTAAGATAACTGTCTACACCACAGGTTCCACTGCATTTGAGGAAGTATCCGCAGAAGCTGTGTATGCCGCCCTTCTTGAAGTCTATGCACCTGACATCGCACTGCATATGCTGGATGCGGACTCCATTTCCATGGCTTCTGATGTAAATGCCGATGAATATATTAAAAATCGTTATGCCGGATACATTGAGAATGATGATATATTCACCATAAGATCCAACATAACAGGCCGCTACGAAGTTGCAGCCGATATCCAACCGCGCAATTTTCCTGTGGAAATCTTTGTTTACATAACAATTATAATCTGCGCTCTGACCGGTCTGCAGAATTTTCTAAATGACCTGGAATGTGGTGTCTATGCTATAGTCTCCCCACACTCCAGGATCTTGTTCTGTGCAAAAAATATAGCAGCAGGAATCATCCCAGCTGCTATAATAAATCTCATATCATTACTTATATATTCTGATGTCTTTGACTTCCTGCACACATGCATTCTCATACTTGCAGTGTCTCTGGCAGGATTTGTACTGTGCATGATACTCAGGTTATTATTCAGAAACTACAAGACTTATGTCATTGCCATGCCATTTATCATCATCTGTACAATTCTCCTGTCACTTCTATATTCGCTCTCGCAGATGTAGATTCCGTAACCTGTTTTTCAAGTCGCCCATAATCCCCCACCGGAACAAGTATCTTGAAGCACACTTCAGATGTGTACTCAGTATCGCTGATCACCGCAGAACTGTTGCTTATCAGATACTGCACCTTGCCGGAATCATTGTAGTTCGTCGTGATCTCCACACTCTTCATAAGCTGCATGGTATGAATACCAGCATCGACCAAGGCAAGCTTTGCAGCCTCTGTGTAAGCTCTTACAAGCCCGCCAGTTCCTAGTAATGTGCCTCCAAAATACCTTGTCACTACTATGCAAATGTCAACCACTTTATTTCCTGTGATCACTTCGAGAATAGGCTTTCCTGCAGTTCCCTGCGGCTCTCCGTCATCTGAAAATCTAAGCAAAGTATTCTCACTGCCTATCGCAAATGCAAAACAATTGTGTCTCGCATCATAGTACATTTTCCTGATCTTCTCGACAAATGCGTATGCCTCTTCCTCCGATGTAACCGGAACAGCATAACCGATAAATCTGGATTTCTTCTCGACTATCTCATCCTGGCCTTCTTTTACAATGGTGTTATATGTATCTGTCATCTCTTCTCCGAATTGCTGGTGAGCAGCTTGCCAAGCTCATCCATGAATGTATTCACATCTTTGAACTCTCTGTAAACAGATGCAAATCTGACGTATGCAACCTGATCAAGATCCTTTATCTTATCCATAACGATCTCTCCGATAGTCGTGCTCTCAATCTCTCTGACCTCCATATTAAATATGGTATTCTCTATATCATCAATACATTTGGTTACAGCTTCAGCAGAAACAGGACGCTTATGACATGATTTGATGACTCCAGACTCGATCTTTGATCTGTCATATGTCTCTCTGTTCTTGTCCTTCTTGATAACTATGAGCGGGATCGTCTCTACCTTCTCATATGTCGTAAATCTCTTGCCACAGGCATCGCACTGTCTTCTTCTTCTGATCGCACTTCCGTCCTCTGCAGGTCTTGAATCGATAACCTTTGTGTCATCAGCTGAGCAAAATGGGCATCTCATAAAACAATTGTCCTCCTTACGATATTTATTGAGCAGACGCATTTTAAGGCGCTTCGCGCGGCGTCTGCGTCATCGTAAGACATCTCCCGCCTACGGCGGGTCCTTCTTACGATATTATCTTTACTGGGCACTTGGCTTTGCATACACCGCAATTTGTACATTTCTCAGGATCTATGTGGGCGAGGTTTCTATCCATGGTGATTGCCCCTGCCTCACAGTTCCTTGCACACAGCGTACATCCAATACAGCCCGCACTGCAGGCTGCCTTTACCTGAAGTCCCTTGTCATGTGAGTTACATCTCACAAGTCTCTCCGCATCATAAGGAACAAGCTCTATCAGGTGTCTTGGACATTCTGTGACACATTTGCCGCACGCCTTACACTTCTCCTTATTAATTACAGCTATTCCATCTATAATGTCAATAGCACCAAACTCACATACTGCTTTACATGAACCATATCCTGTACATCCATACGTACACGCCTTAGGGCCGCCGTTTGGATTGTTCTGGGCAAGTTTGCAGCTCTTAGGACCTACATACTCATATACATCCTTTGCTTTCTCACAGTCACCGGCGCACTTGACAAATGCTACATAACGCTTATTGTCTGCATTCTCCACACCCATGACCTCACTGATCTTTGCTGCAACTGCCTCACCGCCAACAGGGCACGCAGAAGGAGGCATCTCTCCCTTTGCAATGGCTGCCGCCAGACCATCACAGCCAGGATATCCACATCCACCGCAGTTATTTCCGGGAAGAAGTGCTCTGACTGCAATCTCCTTCTCATCCACTTCTACTTTAAATTTCTCTCCGGCTACACCGAGGAGAATACCTATCACAATACCTACACCGGCCACAACAGCTACGGCTATCAATATTCCTGTCATATCTTCTCCTCCTTATATCAATCCTGAGAATCCAAAAAACGCAATAGCCATAAGTCCGGAAGTGATAAGAACTATAGGAGTTCCCTTAAATGCCTCCGGGATAGGGCTGTGCTCTATTCTCTCTCTTATACCAGCCAGGATCGTTATAGCTATTGTAAATCCAACAGCAGATCCACATCCGTTTATCGTACTTGCAAGAATACCATATCCACTCTGTACATTTGACAGTGCGATACCAAGCACGGCACAGTTTGTTGTGATAAGTGGAAGGTACACACCAAGTGACTCATAGAGTGACTTGACATTCTTCTTGAGGAACATCTCCACAAACTGCACAAGAGCTGCTATTACAAGTATGAAAACTATGGTGTTCAGATACTCAAGGCCAAATCTTCTGAGTATTCCATAGTAGACAATACTTGTGACAAATGACGATATCGTCATGACAAATATAACTGCAGCTCCCATTCCTGTTGCGGTGTTTACGCTCTTTGAAACACCGAGGAATGGACAAAGTCCAAGGAACTGGCTGAGGATAACATTATTTACAAGTGCCGCTCCGATAGCCAACAATAAAATATTCATTATCTCTTACCTCCTTTTCCCTTTTTGGTCTTTATATGAGCCATTGTCTCTTTGAGCTTTATGTCGGAATCCTTATCCTCTGTTTTCTCATCCAGATTCTTATTGGTCTCATCTGCTGCCTTTGTTGTATTATCTCCGTCATTGGCTTCTTCCGGGGCATCTGCCGCAGTGTCTTTTTCTTCAGCAGGTTTTACTGTGTTCTTCTCAGCATTTACAGAACTAACCTCGTTCTTGTCATCTTCCACCTTATTTTCAGACACCGAAGCTGCTGTTTTCTCTGCTTCACTAACCTGATTTGGCACCTCAGCTTTATCAGCCGCACCAACCTGCTTTGGCGCCTCTGCTTCCTTTGTAACACTGACAGGCTTTTGTACTGCCTGTGCTGCTGTATCAGCTGTCAGCTTGCCGCAGCATACCGCATTGATACATCCGGCACATGAATCCGGCCTGCACACCTCCGGGATCTCCTCGCCATGTGCCAGTGCCGCTGCTGCCTTCTTCGCATTGCGCTTGTTGATGAATGCGATCAGGAATGCTAGTACAAAGAATGCACCAGGTGCAAGTACGAGTATCGTGATCGGTGTATAGAGACTGAACACGTTTCCTATGGCTTTAACAATACCAGAAGAACTCTGAAGTTGGTTGCCATCCCCAAGTATCTGGAATCCAAATATACATCCCTTTCCAAGAAGCTCTCTGAACATACCTATGAGAGTAAGTCCAACAGTAAATCCAAGTCCCATTCCAAGTCCATCAAATACTGATGGAAGGACTTTGTTCTTGGATGCATATGCCTCGGCACGTCCAAGGATGATACAGTTTACAACTATAAGTGGTATATACAATCCCAGGCTGTCATTCAGTGATGGCAGGTACGCCTGAAGCAGGAACTGTATGATCGTCACAAATGACGCTATGATAACTATAAATGACGGTATTCTGACCTTATCCGGTATCACCTTTCTAAGCGCTGATATCATGAAATTACTCAGCACCAGAATACATGTAGTCGTGAGTCCCATTCCGGCACCGTTAATTGCAGATGAAGTAACCGCCAGTGTAGGACACATTCCAAGCATCTGGACAAATGTTGGATTCTCTTTGACAATACCGTTATATAAACGTTCTGTACACTTTCCCATTATTTGTCACCTCCATTATCCGCTGCACTGTTCTCGGAACCGCCGCCAATTGACTGTACATATGTGAGTCCTGCATTGACCGCATTCGTTACCGCATTCGTAGTTATAGTTGCTCCTGACAGAGCATCTATCTCCTCATCCACAGTTGCTCCTGACTTGGTGTATTTGAACTGTGCTACATTCTTTCCTGCAAACTGAGACTTGAAGCTGTCTGTATCAGCCTCCATTCCAAGTCCGGCCGTCTCAGCAAGTGAAAGGAACGAAATTCCCTTAGTTGTTCCATCATCAGCAACGCCCATGGCAAGCTGAAGATCTCCGCTGTACGCCTCATGTGATGTGACAGTCACTACATAACCAAGCACGCTGCCGTCACTGCTCTTTGCTGTGACAACCTCATCTATATCTGCGTTAAAGCCTGCATCCTTGAGGATATTTGCAGCTGAATCCGCATCGAAATCAGCATAACTTTCAAATGAATCCGCATCGGCAAACACTGTCTTGTATGCCTCTTCCTTTGCTGCCTGTTCAGCATCTGATATAGGCTTCTTTGTGATCTTGTATACATAGGCAAGAGCAAATCCAGCTATAATGGTTATGATAAGTATAGCTATGGTTGCAACCACGATGGACTTTGTATCCATCTTTGACTTGGTGCCGGACGGATCTCCCTGTGCTGCCAGCTCTGCTCCCTCTCCGAAGCTCTTTGGCTGTGTCCATCTCTCAATAAGTGGAACTAGCAGATTTGAGAATATGATCGCATATGACACGCCCTCTGCCGAACCACCATATATTCTGAAACAGAATGTAAGGAGTCCGAGTATCACACCGAACACTACCTTACCCTTAGGTGTGATAGGTGATGTGACATAGTCAGTTGCCATGAAGAATGCTCCGAGCATAAGTCCACCGCCACAAAGGTGTGCAGCAAGATATGTGAGATCAAATCCTCTTCCTGAAGCAAGCGCATAAATCATGATAAGCACTGCAAATGTTCCAATGTATACAAATGGTATAACGGGTTTTATAACTCTTCTTATAAGCAGATAAGCTGCTCCGACAAGCAGACATACAACCGATGTCTCACCTATGGTTCCCGGAATATTTCCAAGGAACATATGGAGCACATTTACATCTGACACATCACCTGTGTTTTTGAGGACTGCCAGAGGTGTGGCTGTTGTAACTCCATCATACGAGAACGATGTCATCCTTCCCGCAAATGATATGAGGAGAAAACATCTTGCTCCGAGTGCCGGATTCATGAAATTGTATCCAAGTCCTCCAAACAACTGCTTCACTATGAGAATGGCAAATGCCGATCCCAGTATAGCCATCCACACCGGCACATCCGGTGAGAGGTTGAGTGCAAGCAGTAATCCTGTGACAACAGCACTTAAGTCGGATATGGTAACTTTCTTATTCATCAGCTTCTCGTACAGCCACTCAAACAGCACACATGCCACTACGCATGTAAGTATGAGGATCATGGCATTCAGCTCAAAGTTGACGATTCCAAATATGGTTGCCGGAAGGAGTGCAATTATCACATCCAGCATGATACTCTGTGTACTTCGCTTGTCCCTGACATGTGGGGAAGACGAAATTTTAAATGTATTTTCCAATTGTGTGTCCCTCCCTACTTCTTCTTGCTTGCGAGAATAGTTTTTCTGGTTCCCGCTATCGTCTGTGTCAAATGTCTCTTGGCTGGACATACATAAGAGCAGCATCCGCACTCACAGCATTCCATTCCGTTATACTTCAAGAATCCATCTGTATCTCCGTGTTCCGCAAGATCCGCAAGGTGTGATGGCACTATCCTTCCAGGACACACATCCACACATCTTCCACATCTTATACAATTACTAGGTTCAAGATCAGCTACCTCATCACTTGTCATGCACAGCAGTGCAGATGTACCTTTAACTGCCGGCACGTCAAGTGAGAACATAGCCTTACCCATCATTGGGCCACCTGCGATGATCTTCTCAGGAACAACTCCGTCCTTGAATCCCCCTGCTGCCTCTATGAGCTCCTGACAGTTTGTTCCGCAGCGCACCAGAAGGTTGCACGGATTCTCAATGGCATCTCCTGTGACCGTCACTATCCTCGAGTAAAGTGGACGTCCTTCTACAACTGCCTCATATATAGAAGCTATGGTGTCCACGTTGTGAACTATACATCCGGCATCAGCAGGAAGCATCTTGGAATTCACATATCTTCCGGTATTCGCATATATGAGCTGCCTCTCAGCTCCCTGAGGATACTTTGTCTTCATGACATGAACTTCTATCTTGTCGTTGTCCTTAACCTTCTCAGAGAGAAGCGCTATCGCCTCCGGCTTGTTATCCTCTATCGCTATTATGCCCTTTGCATGATCAAAAAGATTGATGCATATCTCAAGTCCCAGAACTATCTTGTCCGGTTCCTCCATCATACGTCTGTAATCAGATGTAAGGTACGGCTCGCACTCTGCTCCATTCACAATAATATAATCTATAGCATCCTCATTCTTAGGAGACAACTTTACATTTGCAGGGAATCCAGCTCCGCCCATTCCGACTATACCGGCCTCCTTGATTATATCCTTGACATCCTCACGGTAAAGCGTTGAGAGATCTTTGACATTTGCTGCAAAATCAACCTCTTCAAACTGTCCGTCATTTTCCACTACTATAGATTCAACCTTTGATCCCCCCGGAACATATCTAGGCTCAATGGCCTTGACTTTACCGGATATAGATGAATGTATATTCGCTGACACAAATCCGCTGGCCTCAGCTATCTTCTGGCCAACCAGGACTCTGTCACCCTTCTTCACTATAGGTGTGGCAGGTGCTCCTATATGCTGACTAAGCGGATACACACAGTCACCCTTTGGAAGGTATTCTTTTACAGGCTTTTCCATCGACAATTCTTTGCCTTCATATGGATGAATTCCGCCCAGAAATGTTAGCAAACCCATGATCTACCTCTTTTCTCTTTTTCTTTTTTTGTTAAAAATCTTTATCTATAATAACGCTTTAGAAGTTCAAAAACAACCTAAAAGGGCTATATATTATCAAATAAAATATAAGTACATCAGGGATTATTTGTGTTATCCGTTTTTCTTGTACTGCCAAAAAAAATCTGGGAAAACATCTCATTTTCCCAGATTTGGCAGATTTTTTACAAGTACCGCCCCTGCTATTCCTATGCACACGCCTGCTATCGTTCCCGATATGCATAGCACCGGAATATAGAGCATTATATTCCCACTTTTCATGAGTAGTGCAGCCACTATAACCTGTCCTGCATTGTGGCTCACAGCACCGGCTATACTCACGCCGGCCAGACCAAACAAATCAAGCTTTTTACAAATCATCATAACTGTCAGACTAAAAACTGCACCGGCAATGCTGTACATCATCACTGCCATGTTGCCAAACAACAGAGATGAAAGAAAAATCCTCACCATTGACACAAGCCAGGCATCCCCTGAAGACATCCTGTACATCACAACTATCGCAGCCAGATTTGCAAGTCCAAGCTTCACTCCGGGAACAGCTATATTCACAGGTATGAAAGATTCGAGATACGAAAGAACCATAGCAACAGCTATAAACATACCCAGATATGCAGTTCTTGCCGCAGTCCATCTCCTATCATCAGCTGTCCCGCTTATATTACGCTCTTTTTTTTCTGATAACCTATCACCCGGGGCAACATCTTCTCCCCTGTTTTTTCTTCCAAATGAATCCATGATCCAATCTCCATATCGCACAGATACTGTAAACGGCTTATTTTATATCATAATCATTCTTCTTATCATTATGAACCTCTATCACCAGCTTATGGGGCAGACATGTTATGGTCTCTCCCGACCGGCTCACACCGCCCATATTCACACATATCTTATCCGGGCAGTCCGCTTCAGACACACGTATCTCCCCGCCTTCCACTACAACCGTATTGGTGCCATATGATGTGTCAAATAAATAAATGTCATCCCTTGTCATATCTATCGTCTGAACCAGGCTTCCATCTACATAGACCTCCGCCTCATTTCCCGGCTTAAGATTATTCTTTATCAAAATGAAACTTCCGGCTCCCAGAATCATAAGCACCAAAAACAATATTGCATCCCGTCTTTTTATAATTTTACCTTCTTGTCTGTTCATCTGATACCGCCTTATCAGTCATCTGCAATAGTATATCCTGAAGCAGTCATATTGAAACTGCTCTTTAAGTCATCACTCACATACACTCTTTTCTCATCGTCTATGATGACCGCCTTCGCTCCATACTGAGCCACAAGCTTCATGGCGTCATCCCTGTCAAGCAGCATACAGAGCGTGGACAGTGCATCGCTTGTGAGTCCATCATCGCACACGACTGTGGCTGCTATAGTATGTGTCCATGCCGGATAGCCTGTATCAGGATCAAGTATGTGATGATATCTCTTGCCATTCACCATGAAATACTTCTCATAATCACCTGAGGTTGAGATAAATGCAGTCTTTCCAGCCGGAATACTTACCGTTCCAAGAACAGTTCCCTCCGAATTTCTAGGATCCTTCACCCCCACCTTCCAGCACTCTCCATCCGGCTTGCTTCCATAGACAACTATGCTTCCCCCCAACGCTATACACGCACCTGTCGCATCAGAATCCTTTAGATAGTCCGCCGCAAGGTCACATCCGTAGCCTTTCCCCACAGCCCCAAGATCGAGCATCATGCCAGAATCTGCTATATTCACAAAATCAGAATACACACTCACATTTGTCCCGTCAACTTTCTTCAGTGCTGCGTCTATATCTGCCTTATCCGGAATGACTGATCTGCCATCTTCTATCCCCCACACCTCTGCCAGAGGTCTTATGGTTATATCAAGCTTATCATCCCCAGCCGCAGATATCTGCAATGTCCTGCCAATTATATCCGCCAACTCATCGCTGACCTTGTAATCTTCTCCTGCCTTATATCCTGTATTTAAAACCGCCAGTTCAGATTCAGGGGCACGCCATGACAGAACCTCTTTGTCAAGAGTATCCTCAGCATCTGCTATATCATCTATGATACTGTCGCCATCTGAGCCGTATACCGTAAAAGATGCCGCAGTTCCCATCACTATCGTATTCCTGGTATACTGCGTCTTCTGTCTGTTTTTCACTCCACTCCATATCACCATAGCGACGATTGCCGCAGCACATAATGCTGCGGCACATATTCTGATAACTTTATTCATCGTCCTGATACCTCTATTTCAGATATTCATCATGCACCTGTTCACGGAGTGAATATCTGAATGATTTCTCATATTCTACATTCTCATTTATACTGTGACTTACCTCTTCAAAGAAACTCTGATTGATTATATCCATTGAATAGAATATAGGATAATTGCTGTTCTTCTCCCACATCATAACTCCGCCGTCAACAGATTCCTTGCCATACTCATCCTCGTATCTCTTCTTGCAGTCGCCGCTGCACAGATATACATGACAGAGTCCATTCAAAGTCTTCTTGAGCATATCAGTTCTCAATATGTAACCATCACAGTCTATCGCCCAATCTGGTATCACATCAGGTTTTACGATAACGATAACCGGCATATGTCTGTCCGGACTTTCAACTATATCGCTTAGACTATCATAGTCAATCTCCTGAGGGCTTGTACCTTCCTCCATAACAATTCCAGCATCCACAAATCCTACCTGATTAAATATATCCTTCATAAACTTCGGCCGGTTATATCGGCGTTCCTTCACATTGATAGTCTCACATATATTATTCACAGTAAGATCGTATATATCACCTGCCGCCATCATATCCGCAGTTATATGCCATATAACTCCCGCCTCGGAATTGCTTATGTGCTGCAGATCCATATGAAAGCTGTCCTCGCTATAGGAGACATACACCTTGTAACCAATCGTGGAATAATCAATGTTCGTGAGTTCATCCGGCATCTGTGGAAATACCATATTGATATGTTCTCTCACCCAGCTATAGATTATCCCACAGGCTTTGTCATATCCTGTCTTTCGGATTCCAACTTTGTGATTATACACTACATTTGGAACCATCGGTTTAATCTCCGCCTTGAGTTCCGGTCTCACAGCCGGAACGAACTGTTCCTTGTCAAGCAGTCTTGATATGTAATCATTGTGTACTATCTCTTTGTTTATCAGATATATAACCCTGTCTGGAGTAAGCTCTTTGTGATATTTTTTGTTGAGTAGAATCTCCACAAGTTCTCTCTTCGTAACCTGATGGAACTGAGCCACTATATCAGGATTTTTGTCCAGATACTCACGTAGTTCAGGCTTCAACGGATCCTGTGTGATCCTGAGCCTGTACTTGCTCCTGATCGCATTCTCCCAGTTTTTCTCCTTGTACTGCGAATCATGTATGCTGTTAAATATCTGTATAATAGACCAGTCACACAACTCAAGATTAGCTATTATGCTGTTCATAACTCTGGACAGATCTTCATGTCCTGTCCATAGGTCAGTCTCTCTGGAATCCGATCCAAGTTTATATTTATACCGCATCTCATGCTCTATCTCATGCCAACCCTCGAACAGAACTGTTCTGAGCTGAACCTCAAATGTCTGATCAAAAGGCTTGTTCCACACACTGGCCGGAATATTTCTCAGATATTTGCTCGGTATCCTGAATACACCGTTACACTTCTGAGCTTCAAATTTGTTCTCCTCATTCTTGGTCTTAGACCAGTTGTCCAGAAGAAATGTCTCCTCAAGTATCTTCTCACATATATCCATATCCTCAAGATAAAATAAGTTGATTCGGATACCTATGATATCCTGTATCTTTCTTCCACCTTCCTGCATGGAATACTTTCCTGTCTCAAGCTTGTGAAGCAGTGATGACTCGGATTTTATTCTGGATGTGCTGTTAAAATATATACCTGCATTGTTAAGCTTAGTGACAAGCGTATTGAGAAGGCTCATCTTTACATTGTTTATCTCTTCTATCTCCTGTTCCTGCAACAGCTTTTCTTCGCTGTTATAGTCGTAGATATTATAATCCATTTCACCATTCCTTTATTATGTGTTTGTTTTGCCCATTTGAAAAACATTATAACATAAATATTGTGTATTTTGCTTAAAACATTATGAACTTTTTATAAAAATCAGTGCAATTCTTCTTATATACCACCCACTTCACCCCTCAACATAAAATAATATACTCTTCTTGCGCAAATTGAGGGTTATCTATATAATTGTCTGTGTGCAAAGCACATTTATATATCTGATACAGCCCTATTTATGGCTGTACATACGAATGAGAGGTTAATTATGATTTTAGACTGTCAGAACATCTGTAAGTCATTTGGCACAGATGTCATATTGGACAATATTTCATTTCATCTGGAAGAAAAGGAGAAAATGGCCATTGTAGGGATAAACGGCGCGGGAAAAACCACTCTCCTCAAAATAATAATGGGTGAAGAATCCGCAGACTCCGGCCAGGTTATCATATCAAAGGACAGAACCATAGGATATCTGTCACAGTATCAGGAGAATAATCTGAACACAACGGTCAGAGGTGTCATGATGGACGCACTGAAACCGATTCTGGAACTGCAGGACAAGATGAGGGAAATGGAACAGACCATGGAACATCTATCTGGTGAGGAATTACAGAAGGCCTTGGATCTGTATAACAAATACACCCATGAATTTGAATACAAGAATGGCTATAGCTGTGAGAGTGAGGCAAATGGAGTGCTGAAAGGACTTGGCTTCTCAAAGGAAGACTATGACAGACACACAGATTCTTTGTCAGGAGGCCAGAGAACACGTCTGGCACTTGGACGTCTTCTCATGGTAAAGCCCGATATAATCATACTCGACGAGCCTACAAACCACCTCGATATGGAATCCATCTCCTGGCTTGAGGGTTTCCTGGCTTCATATCAGGGAAGTGTCATCATCGTATCACATGACCGTTACTTCCTCGACAAAATTGTCACCAAGATAGTCGAGCTCGACAATGGACACGGTCAGGTATATAGCGGCAATTACACATATTTTGCGCATAAGCGGGCTGAGATCAGGGAAAATATGATGAAGGCATACCTTAATCAACAGCAGGAAATAAAGCACCAGGAGGAGGTCATCACAAAGCTCAAACAGTTCAATCGTGAGAAATCCATCAAGCGTGCTGAGAGCCGTGAGAAGATGCTGTCAAGGATTGACCGTCTGGACAAACCTACAGAAGTTGCATCCGAGATGAGACTTACATTAGAGCCAAACATACTAAGCGGAGAAGACGTGCTCACTATTGAACATCTGTCCAAGAGTTTTGGCGATCACAACCTTTTCACTGATATAGATATGGACATCAAGCGGGGTGAACATGTCGCCCTCATCGGAGGAAACGGAACAGGAAAAACCACCATCCTCAAGATGATAAACAAGATTGTGCCAAAGGATTCAGGAGCCATCATCCTCGGGTCACGCGTAAAGATCGGCTACTACGATCAGGAACACCAGGTACTGACCATGTCCAATACCATATTTGACGAGATCAGCGACGCATATCCCGATCTGTCCAATACACGTATCAGAAATGTACTTGCAGCATTTCTGTTCACAGGGGAAGATGTGTTCAAGAAGATACAGGATCTCTCAGGTGGCGAAAGGGGGCGTGTGTCCCTTGCAAAACTCATGCTGTCCTCTGCTAACTTTCTCATCCTTGATGAGCCGACAAACCACCTTGATATCACATCCAAAGAGATATTGGAAAACGCCATAAGAAATTACACTGGCACCGTTTTATATGTATCCCATGACAGATACTTTATCAACCAGACGGCAACCAGAATTATAGAACTCAAGGATAAGCAGCTCACCAATTATATAGGTAACTACGACTACTACGAATCACACAGGATTATTGACAGCAACTCTGCCGGCAGTCCATTCACACCTATAAGTGGCGTCCATGAAGAAAAACCGTCTGCAGCCATATCCCAGGCAAAGCTCTCCTGGCAAGAAAGCAAAGCTGAAGCTGCAAGAAAGCGCAAAAAGGCGAATGATATAAAGAAAATTGAAGAGGCAATAGAAAAACTCGAAAACAGGATATCCGAGATAGATGAGCAGTTCCTTCTCCCTGAAAATGCGACAAATGTAGCATTGCTGAACAACCTCACACAGGATCGATCCTCAGCCGAATCAGAACTTGAGGAATTATACAATAGATGGGAAACCCTATCTGAAGAGTAATAACACAAAAAGCAAGTGCAGATACACTTATCATTTGTATCTGTACTTGCTTTTTCTATGATATGTTATGATATTTTCCGTTCTAGCCCTGTTGTATGTCTGTATATCATTATTGCATCTATCTGATGTGTATTATCTTCTTCGCATACTGTCCCGAAAGGTCATATGCAGAATTGCTTATGTACACCTCATCACTGCTTCCCATACCACCCTGAAGCACCCAGTACTCAGGTTTATTTCCGGTTGATGATCCCCAGTCACGCACACTCTTCTCACTCACACTGGATAATATGCCAAGTTTTTTCAAATATACTTTAAGCTCTGATGCACTCCTGAATTTTCCAAAATATATTCCCACATGTGTAGGCTCTCCATTCGTATAATATACGATCACATCCCCCGGCTTAAGAGCAGCATATGAGAAATTCTCACGATTCGCTGTAAGATTATATTCCTTTGAAGTCATCCAGTTTCCACCGTTTGACAATACAGCCATAGCAGTCACTTTCCTGAGTGCCCAGTCAGAACACATATTGCTGGAGTTGATCACAAATCCACCCTTGGCAAAGCTTGTGTACTTCAACGTACGGTCTATGGACGGATCTGTGCTTCCCGCATATCTGAGCGCATTTGCAACAAATACATTGCAGTATATTCCTGTCTTACCAAGATACTTTCTGGTGACTCTCTTCATCCAGTCATCATAGTTCCAGCTCGCCTCTTCTATCATGAAACATCTGCCATAGCTGTCAAATACATACTCTACACTCTCAACTGTACGGCTGGTGGATTTCAGGCATCTGCCATTTGCTGCGCTGTAATAATACACAGCCTTGCCATTTATCACAGCCCTCTTAAGGCCCGCACTGTGCTTGTTCAACAATGTTCCTGTGCTGTATATTGAATACCCTATACTCTTATTGTAGTACACATACTCAGTCACCCTGCCATTCGTGTCCACATAAGCAGAACTGAACTGATCTATCGTATGCCATCCGGATGTTCTCACCACTCTTCCGGCCTTGTTGAAATAGTAATATCCACCTGGAACGTAAAGCACACAGTTTGTCTTTGTTACCCAGCAGCCGTTTGAATATACTCTGTATGTATCCGCATATCCGGGAACAGAATGTGTGCTCCTGTAAAATATGATATCAGAATACCCCATATCACCAATGTGGACAAGCAGGTCATTAAAACCAGGAAGCCACAATGTACCCGATGGCACCCAGCCATCTTCGCTGGCTATGTAGCACTTATATCTTATTCCAACTGCCTTGACAAGATACGTCGCCTGTCCATTTTTCAGGTAATATCTGACCCCGTCAGTCTTTTCATACCATCTTGTGCCCTTGTACTTAAGTCCCTTGACAAAATAAATATATTTTCCGTTTACATTGTATAAACCTGTTGTGTCACTATGCCACTTTCCCGCCGTATATATGTACAATCTTCCGGCATAATCAGTGTTGGAGAAATCCTCAGAATAAAATACTTTTGAAGCCTTGCTGCTGCTCGAAAAATAAAACTCATAATCACCGGTGACCACCCACTGTGATTTCAGCGCCACACCATTGCTTCCAAGATAATAAAAGTCATCACCAACCTGTTTTAAAACGTTTTTCACTGGTATACCGGCCTCATAGAAATACACGTTATCACCGACTTTTCTCACGCCGGCCTTAGCATTTCCATTCTTATCATATAGCACCTTTATATTCACTATCGTAACAGCCTTATTGCACACAAGCGTTCTTGTAGTTCCCAGGTAGCTGTAACATTTCTCTCCTTGATATGTGTTTACCACACGGCCCTCAAACAACTGTAAATATTTCACAGAAGCTGTCCCCAGACTGTTCAATATATCATCCTCTGTAAGCTGGGTAACAGGTGACGCACTGCCATATTTATACCAGCCATCAGCAACCATCTGCTTTCCACTGACAAAATACTCATAATTGCCATCATGTGTGAACACTCCTGTCGTCGGCTGGCCAGCCTTATAATATGTGCCCTTATAATAACCTGTCATACTGACCGAGTAATCCGATGCAAATGTAAACTGTCTGAGTTCCACATTTGCCCCGTTCTTAACGCTTAAAGTAACGCACCGCTTAGCTGAATTATAGTTCTTTGACTCGAGCATATCGAAACTTGTATCAGTATAGCTTCCATTGTATTCCACATTGTCATCGCTGTCATCTGCAGCCACCAGGTAGAACTTAGTTCCATACTTTATCAGTGCATACGTTATCATGGTATCAGAGTCTTCTCCTGATCCTATAAAATAACTCTTTCCCTCTGCAAAGCTGAGTCTGAACATTCCATCGGTGGAATTGGAGAAAACATATGTCTTTTTGTTTATAGTAAGTTTCTTCTCCTCCACAACACCTGCCGGAACTGCCGCATCAGTGTCAGTCTGCGCAGCAAGAACCTTTACAGCTCCATATGATCCTATAAATGCACACGCCGCCACCGCAATCGTGATGATAATAAATGCCAGCACACTTCTCTTCATTTTATTTTTATTTCTATGTATATATCGCATTACTATATTCATACTTCCTCCTTTGAACACCAATCCATTCTATAGTACACGATTTTCACAACAAGTAAAATATATAACCTGATATTTTTTTGATATAACGCTCATAAGAATCATTGCACCATCCCTGTTGTCATCGTCAAGGTTGACAAATGGATCATCAAATATAAGAACAGGTTTTTCCCCCGGATACATGACATCTGCAAGTGCTGCCCTTAGACATACACTGACAATGTCCGATAATCCAGAACTCAATGTCTCCGAATTACGGTACAGACCATCGCTCCTGTACAATATCCCCATGTCGGGATCTATCCTCATGTCCTGTGGCAAATTCTCTGATACCATTTCACAATATCTTTCAAATTCCTTTGCAACCGGCTGCGTATATCTGGAATTAAACTTATTTCTCGCCTCCATCAACAGTTTTCCGGTCTTCACAACAAGATCATATCTGTGGAACCTGTCAGCCAGCTCATCTTTTCTTGCATCCATGTCCTGAGCCGCCTCATCTATATCATGCAGCTCCGTCCTGAGATCTGACAGCATTATGTCATACTGCGTTATGACCTCCTGTGCATCAATGTCTATATAGCCACATGTTCTGCCCCCTCCCGTACTCCGTGATATATATGCTCCATTTTCCCGCGTTGGCATATACTTTCCACTGGCTATCTGCGACATATTTTTTTCACTTTCCCGCTGCAACTCATATTCCGCTTTTCTAAGTCTGTCACATATCTCTATGTATTCGTCATATTTCATCTGGAATTCAGTCATCTGCCTGAGTGGATCATCCTCAGTTTCCATCCCAAATCCTGTCAGATATGAAGATAATTCCTCAAGCAAAACATCTCTCTTATCATAAAGTTTTTCTGCTCTGATATCATCTTTATCCGCTGTTTTCCTTTTTATCCTGGCAAGATGTACAATATCCACTATCATACATATTCCCGCCAAAGCCATCACGATATAGCCAAGTTTTGCATTGCCGCCATATTTCACAGCGTCAGCCGCTGCATTCCAGGTACCGTCCGCCTTTACAATGAAATATCCTGCCACAAGTGCCAACACACAGATCAACAATATTATAATCGCTGTCTTCCTTCCACCACCTGCTTCACTTTTCGTATAACGACTATATTTTTCACCCTTATCTCTTCCATGCGCACCGTCATTTATGCTCTCCATCATATCAATCTGAGACTGAAGTCTGTCATACTCCCTGGCCTTTTTCATCATAAGATCAGTCAGTTCCCTGTCTGGAACTTTTCCACAAAAATAACTTGATAGCTTTCTATGCTGCGCCGTCAAATATCTGCGCTCAAAGTCTTCGCTCTTCTGCCCGCATACCTTCTGTCTTTCTGCGCTTATCCTTTCAATCTCACGGCAGACATACTGCCTCTTTCTGACCTTCTCCGAGAGCTCCGCGTATTCCATCTTTTGCCTGTAAAGTTCACCATTTCTCTTATTTGGCGACATCCTGTTCACTACGTCCTTTATAGCCTGACAGGCCTTCTCATAATTGTTTATATCAGAATCCGTGACCGCTATATTGCCGATCTTAGCATTTATATCATCTGTAATGCACATCTGGCAATTATTCTGCCCTATGTAAACCGTATTTTCAAAAGATCTTGCATCTATATGGAACAGTTCATAACCTATATTCTCAGTGAAATCACTGCTGACTGCATTTGTCTCTGCGTCATACAATACGAATGTATCTTCACTCTTCTTTCCACCAAATGACCTCTGTACCCTGTACACATTTGTTCCACTCTTAAACACAATCTCACCGCCATATGTACTACCCGACCATGGTCTAAATCTCCGGCGTTCATTCTCTTTGTCATTTCTCTTTGTCTCCCCGGAAAATCCATAAAACATAACCTTAACAAAAACAGCAAATGTCGTCTTACCCCAGCCATTACCTCGAAGTATCGTATTTATACCGGATGTAAACTTCATATCAATATTATTCAGTTTTCCAAATCCCTCTATATGGCATGATATAAGTCTCATTACAACTCTATCTCCTCGTTCGCAAGTGCTCTTATTCCAGTCTGTATCACAAATGCTTTATCCTCATCTGTGAGATTCTGCGCCATCACAGTTCTGACAAATTCTCCCTTAAGTGTAGCATCACAAGCATATCTGAGTGGATCCACATAGAGCTTTGTTTTGTCCCTTATCTCCAGATAATAAAATGAATCTTTAAATTGTTCTTCAATATACGGTATGCTTATCTCATTTTCCACATCTACACTTCCGGTAAGACAAATCCTGACCAGATCCCTCCCATACTCTTTATCCACCGGCTTGATCTCACCGTATAACTGCTCAGCGATTCGATCAGCCGCATCATTGCTATCGCAGGCTGATGTCAGATCCACATCAATGCTATAAAGCCTTCTTTTCGCAAATGGTACAAATTCAGCATCGACCGTATGACTTCTCTCATCAACATCAAGTACCATAAAACCATGCTCACCACACTCGTCAAATCCCCTGCCCTCAAGGCATCCCGGATAACAATAGACACCCCTGTGATCAAGTCTTTGAAACTTTCTTCCATGCACATGTCCCAGCGCCAGATAATCAATACCTATGTTTCTGAGTTTTCTCATACATACATCACTCGCATCATGCACTCTGCCATATTCCTGCTCCTGTCCGTGCAGCATGACTATATTTATATAATCCTCATCCAGTTCAAGCTCATCATATATGCTGGCACAATTATCTGCTGTAAGTATAACCCCCGTTATCACTATACGCGATTCTTTGAGCTTATACTGTATCCACTCTTCTCCAAACAAGTAGAGATTCTCCGGAATCTTCCTCCCGGCAAATATGCTGTCATCCGGATCATGATTCCCCCTCAGGTAAAACACATCTATATCAGCGTGCTTCGCGATCTCACCTATGACCACATTTATAGTAGTAGCCGACACTGTATCTGAGTCAAATAAATCTCCCGCAATTATAACCGCCTGTATATCATTTTCTTCTGCATACCCAAACATTTTCCTGAATGTATTAAGTATCTCATTTCTTCTTTCCTTAGACTTCTCCCGTCCAAGATGTGCATTCAGGGCAGAATCCAGATGGACATCCGCACAGTGTATTATTCTCATATTTTATAACCTCAATTTATCTTTCCAACCTATATTTTGGATTTATATTCTAACCCTAAAATCTCAACCTATATTCTTTATCTATAATCTCAACATTCACTTTCTGTCTCTATTACCATCTATTTTTCTAATCTATCTCTCAAAATTTATCTTTTTCTATATTAACATAATATGCATAAATTTGCCCACATCAACAAAAAAACGCCAGAAGCCTTGTAAAATCAAGGTTTCTGACGCCTGTCAAACAGGGGATGAGGGAATCGAACCCCCGCCAAAAGTTTTGGAGACTCCTATCATACCATTTGACCAATCCCCTATATACAGAAAAAATTTAACACCTGTTGCAGCGTTAAATTTTCCTGGTACCTTATTTTGTACCTTCAGAATTTCACACAGAAAGTGTTTTCCATCTTTCGTCCATTTCCAAGTAAACTTTTTTCTTTCGCTTTTTCGCGTATCTCCAAAGCTTATCTCTTAGAAACCTCTAAGGATAAGTCCTCGACCTAT
>ERZ773192.1054-NODE-1054-length-30524-cov-39.115101_pt1 | contig 30524 bp, 31 predicted proteins | sample MGYA00581010_ERZ773192 | MGnify/ENA primary metagenome ERZ773192 (study PRJEB29015, sample SAMEA2737741) | human gut metagenome | biome: human gut; feature: human-associated habitat; material: faeces | place: China | collected 2012 ...
CCATTTAATATTTATGAATATTGCAAAAAGTAGTAATTAAAAAAAGAAAAAACATTTAATATTTATAAGCTTGAATTATTCATGATGACGTAACCCTCATCAAATAATTCCTATTTCGTTTTTTGAACCGCTAAGCAGCTCGTGCAATCCATTTTGACCTTAAAAAAGGGTAAGCCCTGCATCGGAGAATAAATCGCCTCCATCAAAATTTAATTTCAGATACTTGTTGCTTTCCAAGACGGTGTCGTTTAAAATAGTCATTGAAAACTTCTCCTTTGTTTTTATTTGGCTTTGACACCTAAATTTTAACAAACTTGAAGTTCTTTTTCTATGAAAATTTCTTCACCCGTTAAGTGAAAGTAAGGAGTATCAAAAACACAAGCAACTATGCGACATTGACCGCATTAAAATGAATTACCATGAATAATTCAGGTTTAGTAATACAATAAAGAAAAAACTTGCCAGAGTAAGTGAGCTGAATGAGCAGAATCATACATATAATATGGCAGCTTACTTGATAGCACAGCTTGGCAAAAACTATAACAATGGTGCAAATGATGGTTACTACAGATGCGGAAGAGAGTAATGGAATCATATTTCAATCCAAAGATAATGGTGCTACATGGGAATATAGTGGAAATACTCAAAAGATGAATTAGAGATAAGATAATGGAAAAAAACGAGTAAAAGTTAATTCTACAGTTAACCTTTACTCGTTTTTGTTATTTCTGTGATACCCAGATATTCATGTCGGATAAGATAGACATGGTTATTTCAGTTGCGTTGCCGCCAGTAGCATCGCTGTCTGCACTAATGTTGGTGGCAAAAAAGTATGTATTATCTGCAGTTTCGATATAACCGATGAACCATCCGTTTACATACTGTCCATTCACACGGCCAGTTCCGGTTTTTCCGTAGAAGGTTCCAGCATCGGAAGAAGAAAGGCAGATGGCATCTTTTACTGTACTGATGTTTTCAGGAGCGAAGCCGAAGCTGTTGTTCTGCAGCTTGGCTAAAAGTTCGACCTGCTCTATTGGAGAGATCTCTAAGGAGGATTCCATCCAATAAGTGGAGAAATCACCACTCATGTTTTCGTTACCATATCCAATTTCTTGAATATAGCTGTAAACGTCAGAGGCTCCAAGCTGTTCATCTACTGTCTGGAAATACCAGTTCACGGAGGAGTTCATTGCAGACTGTAAGGTCTGATCTGCGTTCCATGCTTCAAATGGATAGATTTCTCCATTCCATGCAATGAACGAATTTTTCGGTGTAATGACACTTTCTTCCAATCCGAACAAAGCGTCGTATATCTTGTAGGTGGAGTTTGGTGCAACTCGCAGGGTAGCATGATCCTTGTTGTGTATGCTCCATGCATCATTTTCTAAATCGTATAAAACAAAGCTGCCTTCGTATTCTCCAAAGTATGTAGAAAGATCTATATAGGAAACATTTTCTGAGGAGGAACCCCATTGGTAGTGGCTTCCATCTGCTGCGTATGTAGAAATAAAAGGTGCGAATCCAAGGAGAAGGACAGCAGTCAACATGAATGCAGTCATACCTTTTACTCTTTTTATAAATGTCGGCTTCTCATAAGATGCAATGTTGATAATTCTCCGTTTCATCTGCTTCATGTTTCCACCAAGACCAGCGGCAAACGGAAATGGAATAAGTGAAATCTTTTCCGCAAAATTGATCAGTGTATTACCATAATCTGCATAATCATCCTCATCAAGCATCTTTAAAACAGAGGTGTCACAGGCAACCTCTCTGTCATTACGCATTTCTTTCAGAGCATACCAGACAAGAGGATTGAACCAATATATTACTCCGGCAAAGTTCATTAGATAGTTGGCAATAGCATCTTTGTGCTTATAGTGCTGTAGCTCGTGTAACAGCATGTATCGCATGTCCGATTCGTTATAATCTGAGATGAGATGAATCGGCAGATAAATACAAGGTTTCAAAAGTCCCACAATAATCGGGGATTTCAAAAATGCAGTACTGTAAACATGGATATTTCTGTTAATTCCCATTTCTTTCATACATCGATGATATAGTTTTCGCACTTCCGTGTTCTGAAGGGGAAGTGCAGATTTTTTCAAGTTCTGTAAGCGGATAGAGGATTTGATTACCAATATAATCATTGCAAGGATGCCTACAAGCCATATTCCAAATAGTATGTATCCGATGCTGGATGGAGTCTCACTATTTACTGAAATGGCAAAGTCGTTCATCCAGTCTGCATTTCCGGCTGGATTGATACCAACAGCTTCTTCTATGGCGGTTCTGGTGCCAGAAGAAGGAGAACTTTTCAGGCTACTGAGCCACGAGAGGATTTGCGGAAACCCAATTAAACGGAACGGTATAAAAGGAACTACCAACAATCCAAGTAGCAGGAACCACAGATTATACTGCATCCGGCTGGATAGGTTGCCTTTGAATATCCGCTTGGCTATCAAAAGAATTCCGATGATACCGCTGATAAATACATTACATATTAAAAAGCGTATCATAAAATCAGCCACGTTAATTGCCTCCTTTTTTTGGTCTCTTGGAAAGAAGGGAGCGCAGGGTGTTGATGTCTGTTTCAGACAGTTGGTCATTTTCTATGTACGCAGACAGCATGGCAGTAATATCTCCATCATAATAACGATTCAGAAAAGAAGTACTTTTTTGACCGATGTATTCACTTTCTTTAACCACTGGGGTATAAACAAACACACGGCTCTGCTTTTCATAAGTTAGTGCGCCTTTGGTCACAAGGCGTTTGATTAAAGTCTGTATCGTCTTAGGACTCCAGCTTGTGGTCTGTAATAATTTATCTGTTATTTCATTGGTACTGATCGGCGCATGTTTCCATACGATTTTCATAACTTCAAATTCAGCTTCAGAAATCTGTGGTAAATCGCTCATTTCAAATCCTCCTTAAATCTTACGACTGTAATAAATATATTATAGACGTTATTTATGTGGTTGTCAATTTCAGAAAAAACATATTGAGTTGAAATTTTACTTGTGTAATAATTGAAATATTACATGAGTAAGATTTAGAAATGACAACAAAAAGAAAAGAACCAGAATCACAACGGATTAGCTGGTTCCTTTACTCGTTTGAATGACCTCTTTTATGTATGAGTGCTAAGAGGTATTCAATTGCTGGAAGAATCTCGGCTGCCTCTTGCTCATCACATTCCTGTAGCATCAATAACAGTTTTTGTTTTTTCAACCCGTCCGTGGCAGTGGCAGGGTGGAAAATCTGGTCTGCAGGAATGTGTAAATAAGCGATGATCTGGCACAATACTTCGAACTTGGGATTTCCACGGTCGTTTTCGATATTCAGTATTGTACGTTCATCACAACCTATTTGTTCAGCTAATGCTGCTTGAGATAGATGGGCTTCTTCTCTGGCAGCCCGAACTACCTTCGCAAGATTTTTTACATAGTCATGCATTACAATTCACCTCAGTGCTAGTTTACACTACAGGTTAAATATTATGAATTACAATAGAGTATAGGTACAAGATGAAACGAACTACACCATAGGAGGAGAAATTACATGGAAGCAGAGAAACAGCACAGAATACGATGTTTGTTGAAGTTACTGAAATTTGCACATGGATAAAATCGCATTGATAGGTGTATCGCAATTCACAGAACGATAGGATTGCGATACACCTATTTTATATTTCAAGAAGAAAGCAAAGGAGGCTCATGATGAAAGAGATGGAATCAAAGACAGAAAGCAGATATGAGTACAGAAAATTACAGGAAAAGAGGCAACAGATGATAGCACCGGATTTATTTGAATTTGCATATGTACAGGATTGGTATGGACATTTAGCGGAATTAGAGAGATTGGCTCTGCCAGAGTCATGGAAATTCCGAAAGCCGAGCCACAAAAACGATGGATTAAGAAGAAACATCCGTCATTTGATGGGGATGTATATGTAGAAAATGTCAGATGCTTTTTAGAATTTCCAGAAGAAGAAAAGGAAAAACGGAAGTGTGTGGTAAATGGAGAAGAGACTACCGCATTGATTTTCAGCAGGAAACATTTGTCAGGATTATATTTGCAGTGTCTTGTCCACAGGAAAGAAGCTATGCAGCATATGTGGCAGTTGGAGGGGCTGTCAGAAATGTGTAACAGGATATACCGATTAGAAGATGTGGATGTATTATTTCAGTGTATGTTGCTTGATCAGATGGACTGGGAGGATGGAAAACTGTATGGACATTTTAGTACGGTGTACTTATTGAAAAAGAAAGAGGATAATTAGGCGTGTTGATACTTGCCTTGGATAACTAGAAGTTTTATAATTATTCATAATATGACAGAGGTTGTGCGAGGTACAAGAAAAGTAATGGAAAAGCAAGGAAAAGTTGCTCAGTATGTTAGTATGAAGCAGTATTATGTTAATCAAAAATATGATTTAGAAGAAGTATTAACACCATTGTATGGTTGGAAACAAGAATACTTTAATTGGTGTAAGAGGCAAAAACGAGAGGATTATTCTTTGACCTTTTTACTCGACCAGATCAGAGCATCCTATTTAAGTCCGGCATATAATTACAATAAATTAGTAGATGAAATAATTCAAGATATGTTTTGGAATGAGATAAAGTATGAAATTTCAGATTGCCAGTGGGTTTCAATTGGAAGACGAACTAGTCAGATAATTATTGAACTACAAAATTGCTTGGTGTCAATAAAAATAGCACTTGATCGAAGTGTAAAATTATTTCGACTTTATAAAAAAGGAATTGCGGAGTATTCAACTTTTGGACATATTGATTCTTCAACAAATAAAGCTAAAGGGTTTATGGCTCAAGTAATTCAGGATAAAGATAAAGATGATATTTTGGAATATGTTTACCAAAAATATTGTGAATGGATCCGAGCGTGTGTTCAACCTAGGGATGCAATAATTCATTATGATGATATTCAAGTTGAATACTTTTTTTTTGAGGGACATGAAATACCGAAGTTTATATGTCGAAAAAAACAAGATGTAATAGAATTTTCTTTTCAGGATGTTACTTTATACATAAGCTCTTTTTATGCTTTTTATTCAGAGGTAACTCGTATGATATTTGAAAAAATCACTAATTTTGCAGAATAAATGTCTGCTGGAATAATCTGAGCGATAAGCAAAAAACGAAATTTTACTGAAGAAAGGGGTATAGATATGGAGAAAAACATCATAGAAGCAAGAAAAACTTATTCTAAACTTATAAATAAGAGTAAACAACAGGCTAAAAAAAGCGAATGTTTATGGTGTGGTGAAAAAATAACACGTTTTTGTAACTCACATTCATTGCCGCAATGCATATTAAGAAATATTGATACAGATGGTAAAGTAGACTATTTTAATTCAATGCTTAATCTTCCATTAATTAATTCAGATAAAGGAATAAATGAAGCTGGAACATTTAAATTGTTATGCAGAGAGTGTGATGGAAAAATATTTCAGGATTATGAGAATTTGGCATCATTATGTGTTAGACCTTCAGAAACTGTTCTTGAAGAAATTGCGCTGAAAAATGTTCTGATGATGCTTAATAAAAGGTATATTGAAATTGAATTATTTAATAATATGAAAAATGAATTTAGTATGCCCTATCCATATGAAGTAAAGCAGGAAGCTAATTCATTAGATGAAAGAGATTTTTGGTGGGATTTTATCCGAATAAAAGATATGATACATACATCATCTGATGAAAAAAGTAAATTTAAACTGTTCTATTGGAGACAATTAGATTATATCATTCCCATAGCATTTCAAGGCTTGGTGACTTTGTATGGCGATTTGAATGGTGATTTGGTTACAGATGTGTACAATACTTCGGAAGATGTGATTGTGAAACATATGCATATTTGTATGTTTCCACTTGAAACAAGTTCTGTAGTATTTGCATTTTATCACGAAGAAGATCATGAATACGATAACTTTGCCAATCAATTTGATGAACTCGATGATGATGAAAAATTAACCGTGCTGAGTTATATAGTTTATGAATATTGTGAAGATATGTTTTTTGCAAAGAAATTTCCACATCGAACATGGATAATCAATAAAGTAAAAGATACATTTTCTGATTTAGCGGAAATATGGGCTTTTAGTGCAGAGCATGCAGAATATCAAAAGAAATTTCAGTTAGATAAGTTAAAAAATAGAGATAAAAATTTCCCGTGTATTTTATTTGAAAAGTATGCGGTAGAGAAATAGAAGAATAAAATAAGTTCTAGCCATACAGAATAAATAAACAAGCAATTACATAGTATTTACATCAGCAGACAGGTTCAGTTTAGTAAAAATGAATCCGTCGGCTTTTTTTGTTTATGAAATGAGCTTCACGACAAGTTGTCGGGAAGTGGAAAGGAGCTGCCTATGCAGATTTATTTGTATCATCTGCTGATACCACCGTAAATCAGGTCAGCAGACAGAAAGGAGGTCATGCAGATTGGAAGAAGAAGTTACTCAAAAAACGATTGCCTTGTCAATTAAAACAACGAAGATCAGGGCAGATGTGCTTCGAACGATGCTGCGGAAATATCTGGTGGCACAACACCAGAAAGGGCCGAATCCGTACAAGAAGGGAAAACAGACTTATGCCGAACTGAAGAACCAGGGCGTGGGTCTGTCGAATATTCAGATTACGGATGGTAACATCAAATCCTTTGAACGTGTGGCAAAGGAATATAAACTTGATTTTGTTCTGAAAAAGGAAAACACAGGGAATCCGCCAACCTATTATGTGTTCTTTAAAGCTCCGGATAACGACACAATGAATCTGGCTTTTAAAAAATATGTTGGAAACCAGATGAAGAAAAAAGATAAACCTTCCATTATGGAAAAGCTATCTCATTTTAAAGATGTGGTATCCAAAGGTATGAACAGAGAAAGGGCAAAAGAACATCAGAAAGACAGGGGGCAGAGCTTATGACGGGAAAACAGGTAGGAAAGCCAAAGAAAAAACCGGATAAGAAGAAAGCTCACCAGAAAAGGGCATCCCCGGAACAAAAGGGAAAATGCAGAGGAATTTCTATTCCGGCAGACAGTATTCCTGGAAAAATGCTGGCAGACATACAGGGAGTTATCAGAAATAAGAGAGACAGCCTGCAGCGCAATGTCATTAAGTTAAGATTATAATTAAAATAAAATTAGAGTAGAGCTAAGGGATCAAATGAATCTTTTAGCTCTATTTTTATTTTTTGAGCACAACAATAAAGCAGAAGATAAATTCTGCCAAAAACATTATTCATTTCATTTATTTTATGCTACTCTATATAGGAAGCCATGAAATGCTTTTGAACCTAGTTTGCGAGAGCGATGTCGGTTTGGTCTTATTGGTATTAGATTTCTTGCTATTATGGTTTCTAAATCAGGTGATGTTGTCCTTTCATGATAGAATAATCTACACATATGTACCGCTACTGAAAAGTTAGCTTTATATGTATGTTTTCGCTTCTTTTTATCAATGACTATGTGCGAGGTAATCATTTCAGAGAAGTTATACATAGTTAGATGTGCATAGATTTCTTGATGAATACACATCACCTTTTTTGTATGAAAGTCAAGCATTCCTATTGTGTATTTCAAGTCTCGAAAAGATGTTTCTATTCCCCAACGTGAAGCGTACAACTTTTTCAGTTTTTCAGAAGAATATATAGAAGAATCTAGATTTGTAATGACCGTTTCGTAGCTATCTTCTGTTATTTTGAAGCGTACAATTCTAAATTTAAGCTCATAAAATTGTACAGGATCAGATTTCCTTGATTTTGGAGGAAGATAGTCAAAAGGTGTACTACTTGATATATATCTATAGTGATTTTTGTCCTTCAGTAAAACCTTTATCTCATTTGTCTGTTTACGTGTCAGTTTCAATGATATATTAACATCAAATTCATCATTGGCAGGGAGTTCCAGAGTTCCTTTTATTCCTGCTTTTCCATCTTTTATTCGAATAAGATAATTCCATCCCTTCTCCTGTATATGTGCTATGTTATTGTAAGATTCATATCCTCTATCTGCTATAATTAGCGCTTTAGGAATAGATGAACGATCGATCATTTTTTGCAATGCACAATGCTCATTTCGTTCCCTACTACCTTGAATTAATACATCTGTATAAATGTGTCGTTTTAAATCGTAAAGTGCATTTAGATGTAAAAGATTATAGGGCTTTTGTCCATTAGTTCCTGGATAATACGATTCTTTATCTTGAGGATTAGTAGGTATTTGAACGTCTGAACCGTCAATAGCTAAGACAGGAAAATCATCTTTGTTTTCAATAACAAGCTTGTTTGTAAAGCCGTCAAAAATTGTCTTAAATGCTTCCGGTTTAATCTTATTGCGTTGTTGAACAAATGCAGATGTAGAAGGCATATCAGAAAAAGTAAAAATATCTATTAATTCATTAGTTAAGCTTTTATTTTCCATTCCAATAATGCTTTTTATAACTGTCTCAAATGAAAGTTTTCGATTTCGTGAAAAATTTTGTAGCGGATTATAACAATATTTTTTATAATCTACACTTGCTGTCTTAATTTCTGAAAATAATAATTTTTTGACATGTTTCGGTTTCATATGTGACCTCCTTGCAATTAATATCTACTAATTACAAGGGCAGCTCTCGCTACCTCATTATTTATTCAGTAGCGAGAGCTGCCGCACATTTTTATCTTCGTGTCAACTGTTTTTTGGAAATCCAGAAAAAAAGACCCCTATATCATTTCTGATATAGAGATCTTTATTCCGTTATCTTAATTTAATGACATTAGGGAAAAGGGTATGGCGCTTTTTTATAATAGCCGTGATGATGTTAAGGAGTATATCTGCGGATATGTCCGTGCAATGCTTGCGGCAGGGTGTCTCTACAGCACAAGCGAGAAGCATGAGGCATTCATTGCATACAGATATTCAAAGGACAATCTGCCCCTTTCAGCGGGTATGATACTGATGAAGTACATATTCAAAACTATGGGCTTCGGCGGTGCTGTGAGAATGCTGAAGTATATCAGCAAGGGCGGCGAATCTTATGAAACTGCCGTGAAAAAGTCAAAGAGGCCGTATATTTTTGTGGGGCTTGTGGCTGTGAAAAAGGAGTATCAGGGTTAGGGATATATGCGTAAGGTGCTTGACATCGCCTTTGAGGAGGGCAGAAAGCGTGGCTGCCCCGTTCTGCTGGAGACAGATGCGGTGCTCAAGCGTGATAAGTATGTTCATCTCGGAATGGAAAATGTACGGACAAGAAAGCTTGATGACAGCTCTTATTTGTATGATCTGGTCAAGAAGTGAATAAAACTCTCGGTATTAATTATCGTTATTCGTCTGATATGCTGGATGAATTTATGAGCCTGGAAGAAGTTGCTACGAGAGAAAACCGAACGGAAACTAGCAGTTATCAGTGGAACCGAAAGCAGGAACAAAAGAGGTGATAATAAAATATAGGATTATATTAAGGGGTTCCTTATCATAGGGAAAATTAAGTATATCTTTTTTGACGGGACTGTGGTAAAATAGAAAAAAATAAAAATGGTGTGCAGGAGTTGGCGGGGGCGCGGATTCCTGCATTTTTTGCTTTATAAGTACGGATTATTGGACTGCTAATAATGTATATTCTTAAGCATGATAGTTTTATTGATTATCAGGGGGCTAATTCGGGAGGTTCAGGAGCTTCGTCGGATTGATAGAACAAGCATATGATAAAGAAGATGAACAGTAAAACTTGAATTGACCGAGCAGAGCGAGGGATACTTCTTGAACGATAGTTCAAGAAGGTGAGCAATTTGACAAGTTTGAATTTTACGCACATCTAAAAAACGAGAATTCACAAAAACATAGCCATAAAATGGTAATGAAAGGATGTATAACTTATGAGTAAAAAAGTATTTGTTTTGGTACACGATTACTGGCATCACGATGATTCCATCAAGCCTATGATGGACTATCTGTTTAACGCAGATTATGAAGTAACATTCACAAAGAACCAAAATGATTATTTCAACGGGCAGTTTGATTTGTTTTTGTCTTTCAAAGATCCTATTGAAAACGATCAGATTCCTACTCCAATCTGGTGCGATGAAAAATGGACGGAGAAATTTCTGAATGATGTTCAGAATGGTATGGGAACGATTATGCTTCACGCATCACTTACTGATTACACAGAAAATCACGCAATCCTCACAAATGTTGTAAGAAGTAACTTTATCTCTCATCCCGAACAATGTCCGCTTACTGTAAAACCGATAGCAAAACATCCGATTATTGAAGGTATTGGCAAATTCACATTCCCTGATTTTGACGAACATTATGTAATGAAAATGATTCCGAATGCTGATACAACGATTCTTGCAGAAACCGTTTCAAAGAACGGCGTTCAGCCTGCTGTATGGATTCACACCTATGGCAAGGGAAAAATCTGCTGTATCGTTCCTGCACACACTACCCAAAATCTGACATGTGAACCATTTGTCAAACTTGTAAAGAATGCTATTGATTGGGTTTAATAGCATTAATAGAGCGTCAATTTTCAGTTTGTGTGTATGGTAAATCTAAACTGTATTTTAGCAATATTTCTTTAGTGGGGGTAGAAAGTGCCTCCACTTTCACTATTTGGGGGCGGAAAGCGCCACCAAAATGATAAAAAAACAGCATTTGGATGGAGACATCTCTAATGCGTATCTAGCCGTCAACCTAAGAAGTATCAAAGCAACCAAGACAGCAGATTAATAATTCCGCATTTCAGGAAAGTGATTGAAACAGAACTAGGATTAATGTATATGTGGCATAAAGAGAGAAACAGTAAACACTCTCAAAAAAATGAAAAGGAGCCCACGCATGGAGCTCCTTCGGCTATGCGCCTCGCAAGCAACATAGCACAACCATAATCATTGTATGATGAAATTGCCGAGAAAGCAATCACTTTTTGTATCGCATAATTTTCTCCCAATTTTCCGGAAATCCCATTTTGGAAAATAGCAGTTCCTGGCTGATGTGAGGGCAGTCTTTGAGAACAGAATGAATCAATCGTTTGAGTTCTGCTTTAAACTGCTTAAATTCCTGATTATGTTGTTCTTCAGCACAAAGATAATGCCCTCAGGCAGGTCTTCGGTAGCAGGAACAACGGCATGGAGACCACGAGGTTTTTTATCCAGATCACCTTTTCCTCTGCATTGATGAAGTCATCATCGCCAGTGGAGGTCATAACCGTAATTTTCATACGGGTTTCCACTCTTGATTTTAAATGAAAAGTTTTGTTAATCCCCCATTTGAAGAAGCATTAGATCATGGTGCTATTACTTGTGGATTTGCACATAACCAAGTAATAGAATTAGCTGATAAAGTTTTAGATGCTGGACAATGTAATGATTCCTATTCTTTAGTTGTAATTGCATTGAAATTAAAAGAAGCATTTGGGTTAGACGATATAAATCAATTACCTATTGGTTATAACATTGCCTGCTTTTTTATCCCCAGACGTAGCAAAAGTAATTATAGATAAGTTTGGAGTGGCAGGTATTAGTACAGTTGAAGATGATTTGTTTTCATTTATGAATGAGACAGGCAATACATCCTTTGCTTAGTTCTGAATATTAAAATCAAATATCATAAGGACGCTCGCCTAAATCAAAGGCGGGCGTTTTTTCGCTGTTCATCTATTCCTTTACACAAAAGGAAAGATTGGAATATGCGAAAGACCAGGTAGTATCTACATTCAAAAAAGTATTTCCTTACATTGTGGTAGGTGTAGGTATTGGTGCATTGATTCATAACTGACTTCTTGGAATTTTTATTGCTATCTGTGCAATCGGAATTGATATATTTGGACTATCAGCTATGACTTGACAAAAAATGAAGATTAGAGTAAACTACTAAAGTTCAAAAACGAACAGTTCAAAATGAAAGAAGGTGCGTTTGTGAAAAATTATTTTGCACATTGTGTTGATGTCGAAGAATTGTATGAAAATATGGTATCTCCTGTTTGTGAAAAATACGAATTGACTTATATGGAGTTTACAGTTCTTATGTTTTTAGCAAATAATCCTCAGTATGATACAGCTACTCAGATTGTAAAATACCGTCATCTTGCAAAGTCCCATGTATCTATTTCTATTCGTTCCTTGCAGGAAAGAGGATTGATTGAAGGGGAACATAAGGAAGGAAATCACAGAACCATTCACTTAAGTGTGGCGGATAAAGCAATGGACATAATTGCAGCCGGGCGTGCGGCACAGAACAAATTTTGTGAAATAGTATTTGCAGGATTTTCAAAGGAAGAAATGGAAAAACTGCAACAGTTTACAGAACAGGTAAACAGAAATATCAAGGAATATACGAACAGTTAGGAGATGTTTATAGTGGAAAATAACAAGGATTTTTTAGGTACGCAGCCCGTTGGGAAATTGCTTTTTAAGTTGGCAATTCCTACGGTGATAGCACAGTTGATCAATATGTTGTATAACATTGTTGATAGAATTTTTATCGGTCATATACCGGATGCAGGCAGTCTTGCTCTGACGGGTGTCGGTGTGACTATGCCTATTATTATGATTGTGTCGGCATTTGCAGGACTTGTAAGTTCAGGAGGTGCGCCACGTGCTTCTATCTCGATGGGAAAAGGCGATATGGACAGTGCAGAGCAAACGCTTGGTGGATGTTTTCTTTTACAGGTAATTGTTTCCATAATTCTGACAGCGGTACTTTTGCTCTTTGGAGAAAATTTACTGTTAGTTTTTGGAGCCAGTGAAAATACGATTGAATATGCTGTTTCATATTTGAATATTTATGCTTTTGGAACGTTATTTGTGCAGTTGACCTTGGGCATGAATGCATTTGTAACTGCTGAAGGGTTTACAAAAGTGTCCATGGTATCCGTTGCTATCGGAGCAATTCTGAATATCGCTCTCGACCCGATTATGATTTTCGGATTGAATATGGGTGTGCGTGGTGCTGCTTTGGCAACTGTTATTTCGCAGGCAGTTTCATGTATCGTCGTTGTGGCATTTTTGTGCAGTAAGAAATCAATACTTAGACTGAAACGTAAGAATCTGAATATTAAGCCCAAAGTTGTGTTCCCGTGCATTGCGCTTGGAACTGCAGCATTTATTATGCAGGCGAGTGAAAGTGTTATATCCGTATGCTTTAATTCTTCCCTGCTGAAATATGGCGGAGATATTGCGGTAGGTGCAATGACGATTCTTACCAGTGTTATGCAGTTTGCAATGCTTCCTTTACAGGGAATTGCACAGGGAGCGCAGCCAATTACGAGCTATAATTATGGCGCAGCCAATACAGAACGTGTAAAAAAGACTTTTCGTGTTTTGTTAACAGTAAACCTGATTTATTCTGTCACACTTTGGCTGGCTGTAATGCTTATGCCACAATTCTTTGTGGGCATTTTTACTCCGGAGACAGCGATGATTGAGTTCGCATCAAAAGCTCTGCGTATTTATATGGCAGTCATGTTTTTATTTGGTATTCAGATTGCATGCCAGATGACCTTTACAGCACTTGGCAATGCGACAAGTTCTATCATTGTGGCAGTTACAAGAAAATTTATTCTGCTGTTACCATTGATTTATATTATGCCACATATGGTTTCAGACAAAACCATGGGGGTTTACCTTGCAGAGCCGGTAGCAGATTTCATAGCAGTTACCTTTACTGCAATTTTGTTTTATTTCCAGTTTAGGAAAGCGATGAACAAGATTGAATCGTAGTTTAATAGATTACATCCAATATAACAATTTTGAGGTGGCAGAGAGTAAAATCTATTCAATTTTTGATTACCTTTACAAACAGTATACAGAGGAAAGAATGGCATATTTGCAAAAGTATAAAAAGATATCAGAATATGATTCAGAGAATCTGATGTATTCTTTGATCGAGGAAATAATCGCCGATAACAAGTATTCAAGCTTGGATGTTGTTTGCCATTTTCCTTTGAATATGTTGATTAAAAATCCGGAATTATTAAACGAACAGGAATGCCAGTATGCAATGAACCCGGCAACTCATTTGGATTTTCTGATTTATAACAGAATTGGTAAAAAGCCTGTGCTGGCGATTGAAGTTGACGGATATGAATATCATAAAGAGGATACTGTGCAGGCTTCAAGAGATTTGATGAAAAATCATATTATGGAGTTGTATGAAATTCCGTTGCTGAGATTTAAAACAAATGGCAGCGGTGAAAGAGAAAAGATTGTAGAGATGTTGGACAAGCTGGTAGGATAACCGAAATAGGAAATGAAATGGAAGATGCTATTATGGCTGTTTCATATAACGCCATTCATCCCAGGGTCTAAAGACCATGGGTTTTCTGGCTGTTAGATTATAAAAAAACATTTTTATAAATCTCTCAACATATTCAGTTTTTTCATAGCTGGTCTTAATGCAAGATATATGATTGAAGCAACTATAACAGCGATAACTGCATTAACAGATGTGGTTATCGCACCTATTTTAGCAAGTGTTTTGGCAAGGTCCTGAGGCACACCAAGAAGGTATGTCTTATAGAAATATCCGACTACAGGGTCAGCAACAATATTGAATGCCATACCGCATATGCTTGATACAACAGTAGCAACAGTAACATATTTTGCAGAATGTTCCTTAGAAAGGTGGAAGAGCTTATGTGCTACAAAACCAACGATAAGACCGATACATAACTTAAGAATAAATGTCTTAGGAGCGCTTGTTACATAGGCTGTTGACAAATCACTTATTGTCATGCCGATTGCTCCGGCAAGACCACCCCATTCGCCACCGATAAGTAAAGCTGCAAGAACGCAGAATACATTACCAAAGTGGAACATAGTTCTTTCTGTTCCAACAGGAATGTCTATCTTTATAAATGTTGCACCAACATAGCAGAGTGCGGCACACAAAGCAGCCTGTGCAATAACCTTTGCGTCTACAGGCTTTCTCTCTTTCTTTGAAAATGTTCTGTATAATCCGGCAATAAGAATAACAATGCCAAGGATTGTTACAAGAAGTGAAAATGCGTATGCTTTATTACCTTTTACTATGTATGTGTTGACACATAACACAATACCGATAACAAGAATAATAGCACCAATTAATGTCTGGATTAAACCTGTTTTTTTGTCTTTCATAATTATCTTTTTCTCCTTTGATTCATATTTTCAGCAAAGAATAGTACAATTCAGGGCTTATTAAAAGTGCCAGTTTGATAATGTTTTATATGGTCAGATTATGTAAGGGATATGTTTACATTTGCAAAAAATGTGTTACAATGAGGAGTACTATGCAGGAGGTAATGCAGTATATGAAGATTATGTTTGCATCTTTAGGTTGTGATAAAAACCTTGTAGATACAGAGAATATGCTTGGAATCCTTAACGATAAGGGTTTTGAGTTTACAGATGATGAAACACAGGCAGATGTTATTGTTGTCAATACATGCTGTTTTATTGGTGATGCCAAGCAGGAGAGTATCAACACGATACTTGAGATGGCACAGCACAAGGAAGATGCTGTGTGTAAGGCGCTTATTGTTACAGGATGCCTTGCTCACAGATATAAGGATGAGATTATCAAAGAGATTCCGGAGGTTGATGCATTTTTAGGAACAACTTCTTATGACAAGATTGCGGAGGTTGTTACTTCAGTGCTTGAAGGTAAGGGCTTTAATGTCGTTGATGATGCCAACAGACTTCCTATTGTTAAAGAAAAGAGAATTATTACTACGCCGGGATATTTTGAGTACCTTAAGATAGCGGAAGGATGCGATAAGCATTGTACATACTGCATAATTCCTAAGGTTCGTGGCAATTTCAGAAGTTATCCTGTTGAGTATCTTGTGGAGCAGGCAAAGCACCTTGTACACAATGGAGCAAAAGAGCTTATACTTGTAGCACAGGAGACAACTCTTTATGGAACAGACCTTTACGGAAAGAAATCACTTCCAATGCTTATACATGAGCTTGCCAAGATTGAAGACCTCAAATGGATAAGAATTCAGTACTGTTATCCGGAAGAGATTAATGATGAGCTTATCGAGGCTATTAAGAATGAGCCTAAAGTCTGTCATTATCTTGATATGCCAATCCAGCATGCAAGTGATAATGTATTAAAGCGTATGGGAAGAAAGACAGATAAGCAGGAGCTTCTTGATATTGTTGCGAAGCTGAGAAAAGAGATTCCGGACATTGCATTAAGAACAACTCTTATTGCCGGCTTCCCGGGAGAGACACAGGCTGACCATGAAGAGGTTATGGAATTTATTGATGAAGTTGAGTTCGACAGACTTGGAGTATTCACTTATTCAAGGGAAGAGGATACCCCGGCTGCAACAATGCCGGACCAGATTGACCAGGATATAATGGATACGTGGAGAGACGAGCTTATGGCTCTGCAGCAGGAAATATCTATTGACAAGTCAGCACAGATGGTTGGAAAGACTATTGATGTTATGGTTGAAGGCTATATTGCAGAGGACAATACTTATGTCGGACGTTCGTACAAGGATGCACCTAATGTTGATGGAATGGTGTTCTTTGAATGTGACAGGGAACTTATGTCAGGAGATTTCGTATCTGTAAAGATTACTGGTTCAACTGAATATGATTTAATGGGAATAATGGAGGAAAATGTTTAAATGAATTTACCTAACAAACTTACAATTGCAAGAGTTATTATGATTCCTTTGTTTCTGATATGTCTGTATCTTAACATTGGATGTGGCAAATATATTGCAGTAGGAATATTTATTCTTGCAAGCTTAACAGACCTTTTAGATGGTAAGATTGCAAGAAAGTATAATCTTGTTACTAACTTCGGGAAATTTATGGATCCACTTGCAGATAAGCTTTTAGTATGCTCTGCACTTATTGCACTTGTTGACCTTAACAGAATTGCAGCATGGATTGTTATTATTATAATTGCAAGAGAATTTATTATTAGCGGATTCAGACTTGTTGCATCAGATAATGGCGTTGTTATTGCTGCAAGCTACTGGGGCAAGTTCAAGACAGCATTTCAGATGATTACAATTATTATGCTTGTTCTTAATCTTAATGTGCCATTTATGAATATTATTAATACTGTTCTCATATATATATCATTAGGATTGACAGTGATTTCTCTTATTGATTATATTGCAAAGAATTATAAAGTTTTTCTGGAAGGTTCAGGTAAATAATAATGGTTGATTATCTCAGCTGTCTTGATAAGGCTCTTGTTGAGACATTAAAGAACAAATCCCTGACTATAACTACAGCTGAGTCATGCACAGGCGGCATGGTTGCTTCGTCTATAGTTAATATAAGCGGTGCTTCAGACATTTTTAAAGAGGGCTATATTACATATAGTAATGAGGCGAAGGAACGTATTCTTGGAGTTAAGCATGAGACTCTTGAGAAGTATAAAGCTGTAAGTGCTGAAACTGCTGCCCAGATGGCAGAAGGAGCAGTAAGAATATCTAAGGCAGATATTAGTGTTTCTGTAACAGGTGTTGCAGGACCTTCTAAAGAGGATGATAAGCCTGTTGGACTTGTGTATATTGGATGCTGCTATAAGGGTGAGACACATGTTAAAGAATGTGATTTGTCAGGCGACAGGCACACGATAAGGTGTCAGTCTACGAAGGAAGCACTTAAGTTTGTTCTTGATATAATTAAGACTAACAGGTAGAGATTATTGTAATTATTAGTTTTATTATATTATTTGCTATGGCGTTGAAGACCTACTATTAAGCTTGAAAGATGGCTTGAGTAGGTCTTTTTTGCTGGGATTAGCGTGGGCTGGAGCGAGCTGGAATGTGAAGACCTACTAAGTGAGTGAGATGTGAGTGTTGAGTAGGTTTTTAGAGCCGTATTGGAGGCGTGAATGGGTGAGAAGACCTACTAAGTGAGTGAGAAGTGAGTTGTGAGTAGGTCTTTTGAGCCGGATTGAAGGCGTGAATGGGCGAGAAGACCTACTAGATGAGAAAGAAGTGGGCATTGAGTAGGTCTTTATTCTTCAGAATTATCTTTTACCAAGCAGAAATATAAAAAAAGACATACTACATCATGCAATTCCAAAGATTTAGTGGGTCATCAAGCATAGACACATTGTTTAAAATGTAAAAAAAGACCTACAAAACAAAGAGAATATTGCTTTTAGTGAGTTTTATAACGACATCGGATTCAATATTACGATGAATTGATGCAACTATCATTCGACAGGTACTGAGTAAAAAAGATTTTGCTAAATTTATGCATAAAATATTATGTTAAGATACAATAATATAAAATAGGCGTTTACAAAATATATATAATATGATATATTTTTACTATTCCAGTATACAAACAAACATAACGAATAAATGTTCGAAAGGTTCTTGACAATGCAGACATAATAAGATATTATTTAGAAAACGAACACATGTTCAAAAGGAGAGTTTAAGGTATGGTTAATGAAGATAAGATGAAAGCCCTTGATGCGGCAATTTCTAATATTGAGAAACAGTTTGGTAAGGGCTCTGTAATGAAGCTTGGGGAATCAACAGCTAATCTTAATGTTGAATGTATTCCTACAGGTTCTTTAAGTCTAGATATCGCTTTGGGAATCGGTGGAGTTCCTAAAGGAAGAGTTGTAGAGATATATGGACCTGAATCAAGTGGTAAGACAACAGTTGCACTTCATATGGTTGCTGAAGTACAGAAGAGAGGCGGTATTGCAGGCTTTATTGATGCAGAGCATGCTCTTGATCCTGTATATGCTAAGAATATTGGTGTTGATATTGATAACTTATATATTTCGCAGCCTGACAGTGGTGAGCAGGCACTTGAGATTACAGAGACTATGGTAAGATCCGGAGCAGTTGATATTGTGATTGTCGATTCAGTTGCAGCTCTTGTCCCTAAGGCAGAGATTGATGGTGATATGGGCGATTCACATGTAGGTCTTCAGGCAAGACTTATGTCGCAGGCATTAAGAAAGCTTACACCTGTTGTAAGCAAGAATAACTGCGTTGTTATATTTATCAACCAGCTTCGTGAAAAGGTTGGTGTTATGTTTGGAAATCCGGAGACAACTACAGGTGGTCGTGCACTTAAGTTCTATTCTTCTGTAAGACTTGATGTAAGAAAGATTGAGACACTTAAGCAGAATGGTGAGGTTATTGGTAACAGAACCAGAGTCAAGATTGTTAAGAATAAGGTTGCCCCTCCATTCAGAGAAGCAGAGTTTGATATTCTTTTTGGAAAAGGTATATCTACAGAAGGAGATCTTGTGGATCTTGCTTCTAATGCAGGTATTATCCAGAAGAGTGGAGCATGGTTCTCATATGAGGGCAATAAGATTGGACAGGGACGAGAGAACGCTAAGCAGTTCCTTCTTGATAATCCAGAGATAAGAGAAGAAGTTGACAGAAGAGTAAGAGAACACTACGGAATTGTGGACGGTGTTAAGGAAGCAGAAGCATCTGATGATGCTAAGCAGGCTAAGGCTAAGAAGAAAGCAGATACAGAAGAGTAATATTAAGGTGGGTTATGGAAGATAATATTGAACTTATTGTCACATCCATTAAAGAACTTACTAAGAAACGCAGGCTTGTATATATTAATTATGAGCCTGCATTTGCTTTATATGCAGCAGAATTAAGAAAGTTTGGAATTAAGGATGGAGAGTCTGTCAGGAAAGAAGCATATGATTCTCTGATAGATGATGTGTTATCTAAGCGTGCAACGGTAAGAGCGATGGCATTGCTTAAGAATAAGGATTATACAAGAAAAGGTTTAGAGGACAAGCTTAGAGATGGATATTATCCTGATATGTGTATAGATTATGCATTAGAGTATGTAACCAGGTTTGGATATATTAATGATGAGCGCTTTGCAGATAATTATGTTAATTTTAAGGCAGGTAATAAGCCAAGAAGACAGATTGAACTTAAGTTAAAGCAGAAAGGCGTTGATGCAGATATTATCAGCAGGGTTTGTGATGAATTCTATGAAGATAATAGTGATATAGAATTAGAACAGGCAAAGGCATTTGTTGAAAAGAAACATATAGATATAGAGAACGCTGATTATAAAGAGATTCAGAAGGTCAAAGCTGCATTATATCGCAAAGGATTCAGTATGGATATTATTAATAAAACATTGGATTCTAAGGGGCTTTTCCTTGACATAATCGACAATTGAGTATAATATTAGATTATTGTATTTTTTGTACAATGAAAACTAAATAAGGAGGTGCTCCTGCGTTGATTCCAATAGTAATCGCAATTATTGCTACTTTAGTGATAGTCGCTCCTATTACTTGGTTTATCTCGTCTAATGCAATCAACAAGCGTAACGATGCAACAATCGGTAATGCCAATGAGAAAGCAAGAGAGATAATAGATGAAGCTCTTAAGACAGCTGAAACCAAGAAAAAGGAAGCTCTTTTGGAAGTCAAGGAAGAGTCTTTAAAGACTAAGAACGAACTTGAGAAGGAAACTAAGGAAAGACGAGCTGAGATAAGCAAGTATGAGAAGAGAGTTCTTTCAAAAGAAGAGACACTTGACAGAAAGATTGAGGCTGTAGAGAAACGCGACTCTAACATTACCAGGAAAGAAGAAGAACTTGGTAAACAGAAGCAAAAGGTTGAAGAACTTGAGAAGAAGAGACAGCAGGAACTTGAACGAATCTCAGGATTGACCTCCGAACAGGCAAAAGAATATCTATTAAAGACTGTTGAAGACGAAGTTAAACATGATACTGCTGTAATGATTAAGACATTAGAAAGCAGAGCGAAAGAGGAAGCAGACAAGAAGGCTAAGGAAATTGTTGTTAATGCAATTCAGAGATGCGCCGCAGACCATGTGGCTGAGACAACAATATCAGTAGTTCAGCTTCCTAATGACGAAATGAAAGGCCGTATTATTGGTAGAGAGGGTAGAAATATCAGAACTCTTGAAACACTTACAGGTGTTGAACTTATTATTGATGATACACCTGAGGCTGTAGTTTTGTCGGGCTTTGATCCGGTAAGAAGAGAGGTTGCAAGAATCGCTCTTGAGAAGCTCATACTTGATGGAAGAATTCATCCAGCAAGAATTGAGGAGATGGTTGAGAAAGCCCAGAAAGAAGTCGAGACATTAATTAAAGAAGAAGGTGAAGCTGCAACCCTTGAGGTTGGTGTACATGGTATCCATCCAGAGCTTGTAAGACTCTTAGGTAAGTTAAGATTCAGAACAAGTTATGGACAGAATGTTTTAAAGCATTCTATTGAAGTAGCACAGCTTACAGGTCTCTTGGCTGGAGAGTTAGGACTTGATGTTAAGATGGCTAAGCGTGCTGGTTTATTACATGATATTGGTAAAGCTGTTGACCACGAGATGGAAGGCTCACATATTCAGTTAGGTGTTGATCTTTGTAGAAGATATAAAGAATCAGCTCTTGTTATTAATGCAGTAGAAGCACATCATGGAGACGTTGAGCCAGAAAGCTTAATTGCTTGTCTTGTACAGGCTGCTGATACAATTTCAGCTGCAAGACCTGGTGCAAGAAGAGAAACGTTAGAAACTTATACAAACAGACTGAAACAATTAGAAGATATTACCAACTCGTTCAAGGGAGTTGAGAAATCCTTTGCCATTCAAGCAGGTAGAGAGGTTCGTGTTATGGTAGTTCCTGAAGTCGTTAGTGATTCAGATATGGTAATCATGGCTCGTGACATTTCTAAGCAGATTGAGGATCAGATGGAATATCCTGGTCAGATCAAGGTTAGTATTGTCAGAGAATCAAGAGCTGTAGATTACGCAAAGTAAACTAACATAAACCAAGGCTGTTACATAATGTTAATTCGTTATGTGACAGCCTTTTTTGATTTTAACACACTTAATATAATTAAGCATTTTAAAGAGATGTTTTAAAATATTAAGTTATTTTTAAAAATATTTGCAATTATGAAATATACATTGTAGAATAGAGCATGTTGATTATATGCTGATTAGGAGGAAGATTATGCAGTACAATGATATGAGTAAAGAAGAGCTTTTAGCTTTAAAGGAAAGCTTGAACAAAGAGTATGCAGAAGCTAAGGCAAAGGGACTTGCGTTAGATATGTCAAGAGGTAAGCCATCAGCTAAGCAGCTTGATGTTTCATTAGGACTTCTTGATACAATCAATAGTTCATCAGACCTTAAGGCTTTAGATGGAACAGATTGCAGAAATTATGGTGTTTTAGATGGTATTCCAGAAGCAAAGAAGCTTATGGCAGATATGATGGGAACAACACCAGATCATGTTATTGTGTATGGAAACGCAAGTCTTAATATTATGTATGACCAGATTTCGAGAGCATACACACACGGTATTCTTGGTAATACTCCATGGTGCAAGCTTGATAAGGTTAAGTTCTTATGTCCAGTTCCTGGATATGACAGACATTTTGCAATTACAGAAAGATTTGGAATTGAGATGATTAACATTCCAATGTCAGAGTCTGGTCCAGATATGGGCATGGTAGAAGAATATGTAAGCAAGGATGCTTCTGTAAAGGGTATCTGGTGCGTTCCAAAGTATTCTAATCCTCAGGGATATACATATTCTGAAGAAACAGTTAAGAGAATGGCTGCACTTAAGCCAGCTGCTGAAGATTTCAGAATTTTCTGGGATAACGCTTATGTTATCCATGATTTATATGATGACAATAAGGATGAGATAGCTGATATCATCAGTGAATGTGAGAAAGCTGGTAACCCAGATATGGTATTCGAGTTTGCTTCAACTTCTAAGGTGAGCTTCCCTGGTTCAGGTATAGCAGCACTTGCTACATCTGCTAATAATATTGCAGATATTAAGAAACAGCTTACAATCCAGACAATTGGACATGATAAGCTTAACCAGTTAAGACATGTGAGATTCTTTAAGGATATTAATGGACTTAAGGAGCATATGAGAAAGCATGCTGAATTCATGAGACCAAAGTTTGAGGCTGTTGAAAGTGTTCTTGAAGAAGAACTTGGCGGACTTGGAATTGGTTCATGGACAGAGCCTAAGGGTGGATATTTTATATCATTTGAAGCTTTGGATGGATGTGCCAAGGCAATAGTTGCAAAATGTAAAGAAGCAGGTGTTAAACTTACAGGTGCAGGCGCAACATTCCCTTATGGAAAGGACCCTAAGGACTCTAATATAAGAATTGCCCCATCATTCCCAACTCCAGAAGAGATGAAGCAGGCTGCTGATCTTTTTGTACTCTGCGTAAAGCTTGTAAGTGTAGAAAAGTTACTTGAAAACAAATAATTAAATGAATATAATTAATATAAGCTTGCTTTTTATAAGCAAGCTTATTTAATAACCGGGTATATAATAATCAGATGTTATATATCATGATATAGTTGGGAGGATATACATATGGCTAAGATTGGTTTTATTGGAATGGGTAACATGGGATATGCAATGCTTAAAGGTGCTTTGGCAGCATTTTCACCATCAGATATTATATTTTCATCACCAGACAGAGAAAAATGCGAAAAAATATCATCTGAGACAGGTGTACGATTTGCAGAAAGTAATGCAGAGTGTGGCAATAATGCCAAGTATATTGTGCTTGCAGTAAAACCACAGATGTATTCAACAGTACTTAAGAATATTGTAAATGTGGTAACAGAAGAAAGCGTTATTATATCAATAGCACCGGGAATTACCATTGCGTCTATAAAGAATGCTCTTGGAAGCAATATAAGAGTTGTAAGAGCAATGCCTAATACACCTGCACTTATCGGGGAAGGAATGACAGGAGTAGCATATAATGCATCTGATTATTCATTTGATGAAAGAGATGTTATAGATAAATTCTTTACTTCATTTGGTAAGGTTGTTTACGTTGATGAAAAGCTTATGGATGGAGTAGTATGTGCAAGTGGCAGTTCACCTGCTTATGTATATATGTTCATTGAAGCCCTTGCTGATAGTGTTGTAAAGTATGGCATTAAGAGAGATGATGCATATAAGCTGGTTGCCCAGACTGTTCTTGGTTCGGCAAAGATGGTGCTTGAGTCAGGAGAACACCCCGCAGCACTTAAAGATAAAGTGTGTTCGCCTGGTGGAACAACAATTCAGGCTGTTTCTGCGCTTGAAGAGAATGGCTTCAGAAATGCACTTATCAAAGCAACTGACGCCTGCTATGACAAATGTACAAGCATTAAGTAACATTTTTATATAGAAAGGCTGAATATGAAAGAGCATATTAAAAGAGTGGATAGAATTCTTAAATATAAGGGTTCAATACTTGATATATATACAGATGTTATAGAGACTCCCGATGGACATAGGGCAGAATGGGATTATATTGACCATAGGGGAGCGGCGGCAGTTGTTCCGGTGTTAGATGACGGAAGGCTGCTTATGGTAAGGCAGTACAGAGATGCACTTGACAGAGAGACGATTGAGATTCCCGCAGGTGGTCTTAATGGCTGGGATGAGCCGACAATTAATGCGGCGGCAAGAGAACTTGAAGAAGAGACCGGATACAGGTCAGATAATCTTACCAAGCTTGTATCAGTTGTGACTGCGGTTGCGTTCTGCAATGAAGTGGTAGATGTATATCTTGCAACAGATCTTGTAAAAACAAGTCAGCATCTTGATGAAGATGAATTCATAGATGTAGAAAAATACACACTGGATGAACTTAAAGACATGATATTTGCAGGAACGATACAGGATTCCAAGACAATTTCAGCAGTTCTTGCTTACGATGCCTTACTTAACCGTAAAAAGAATAATTAAGACAAAGTCTTCATATATTGATTCAAAGTACATTTTGATGGATATATATGAAGGCTTTTTTATTGTGGGCAATTAAGAATGTAAGATTTGCTGCATTAATTATTGCGGGAATTATACTTGGTACATGCTTTATAAAAATGTGGCGTTATGGTGATGTGTTTTCAACTGAATATCTGATTGTATACATTAATTCTAATGTTGCATATGCAGATGTATGGCAGGAGGTGCTTGCTTACAGATTAAGGAGATTCATAACATTGGCAGTATTGATGATTACTCCATTCAGAAAATTGTATGTATACTGGCTGTGTCTGTATAACGGGTTCTGTCTTGGAATATGTATGACAAAGGCTGTTATGTTCCATGGAGCAGGGGGAGTAGTTATGGTTTTGGTCTGGTTGTTTCCACATTATCTGTTATATATAATGACCGTTCTGCTTATGTGTCATTATTTTCTTAACAGAATTGACACTTTAAGAAGAACGGTCATTATTGTGAGTATGTCATTGTTACTTACATTAATCGGAACATTTGCAGAAAGCTACATTAATCCCGACATAATGAAAATGTTTTTAAACAAGGTCTGCAATATCGTATAAAAGCTTTTCAGACTCAGCCCATCCGAGGCATGCGTCTGTGATTGATTTTCCATAAACACCGTCGCCAACCTTCTGGTTACCCGGCTCAATATAACTTTCAATCATAACACCCTTAACAAGCTTCTTAACATCAGCAGAGTGATGGCAGCTATGAAGAACTTCCTTGACAATACGGATCTGCTCAAGATACTGCTTACCTGAATTGCTGTGGTTAGCATCTACAATAACAGCAGGATTCTCAAGATCTCTTGCAGCATACATGTTATAAAGTCTTATCAAATCTTCATAGTGATAGTTAGGAATGGTCTGGCCGTGTTTATTTACGGCACCTCTTAATATTGTGTGTGTAAGAGGATTTCCAGGTGTATTAACTTCCCAGTTTCTGTATATAAATGTCTGCTTAGACTGGGCAGCAACTACAGAATTTAACATAACTGAAAAATCTCCACTTGTAGGATTCTTCATTCCGGCTGGAACATCAATTCCTGAACATACAAGTCTGTGCTGCTGGTTCTCAACTGATCTTGCACCAACGGCAACATATGAAAGAACATCTGAAAGATACCAGTAGTTTTCAGGGTAAAGCATTTCATCAGCAGGACTAAGATGTGTCTCTTTCATTACATCAATATGCATTTTTCTGATTGCAACAAGACCGGCAAGAAGGTCAGGTTTCTTTTCAGGATCTGGCTGGTGAAGCATTCCCTTGTAACCTACTCCTGTCGTTCTTGGCTTGTTAGTATAAACTCTTGGAATAATAATAACTTTGTCTTTAATCTTCTCCTGAACCTTAACAAGTCTTGATGTGTAATCAAGGACAGCAGTTTCATTATCTGCTGAGCAAGGTCCGATAATAACAAGAAGTTTGTCTGATTTGCCAGTGATAACATCAGCAATTTCAGCATCTCTTTCAGCTTTTAATGCTTTTATTTCTTCCGGTACAGGGTACTGTTCTTTGATTTCAGTAGGTGTAGGAAGCTTTGTGACGAACTCAAAACTCATATAATTTTCTCCTTAAAAATGTATATTCAATTAATTACATTTGCATAAAAAACACAATGTCTATGTGATTATAACATTTGTTTTCAAAAATGCAAAATAATAATACAGAAAGTATTCTTTGTGGTACAATATATTAAAGATTGTCGGGAGGCGTGGCTATGAATATTAACAGAATTATATGGATAGTTTTGGATAGTGTTGGAATTGGTGAGGCCAGGGATGCAGCTAAGTTCGGTGATGAAGGTGCAGATACATTGGGACATACTGCAGGGGCTAATGGAGGTCTTAATATTCCTAATATGGTAAAGCTTGGAATTGGCAATATTGACGGTGCACATAACCTTGAACGTTGTGATAATCCTATTGGGTGTTTTGGAAAACTTGCAGAAATATCTGCCGGAAAAGATACAACAATTGGGCATTGGGAGATGGCTGGAATATATTCTCCGAATCCGTTTCCTGTGTATCCAGACGGATTTCCGCAGGATATTATTGATGAATTTATCAGAAAAACAGGTGTGCCGGGTATACTATGCAATAAGCCGGCTTCAGGAACACAGATAATTGCAGAACTTGGTGATGAGCATGTGGCAACAGGAAAACCGATTGTATATACATCTGGCGATTCGGTTTTTCAGATTGCAAGCCATGAAGATGTTATTCCGGTTGAGAAACTTTATGAAATGTGTGAAACAGCAAGACACATTCTTACAGGAAAGAATGCTGTAGCAAGAGTTATTGCACGACCTTTTGTCGGGGAGAATGGCAATTATAAGAGAACACCTAACAGAAGGGATTTCTCACTAAAGCCAAGTGAGGATAATATATTGTGCAGAGTCCGTGATAAAGGGTTTGATGTAATCGGAGTCGGTAAGATTCATGATATATTTGCTGGTGTGGGCCTTACAGAGTCTAAGCACACTAATGACAATCAGGATGGAATGGATGTAACACTTGATTACATGAAGCAGGATAATAAAGGAATTATATATACTAATCTGGTTGAGTTTGATTCAACATGGGGACATAGAAGAGATTATAAAGGGTATGCCAGAGGTCTTGAAGAATTTGATGAAAGGCTTTCACAGGTGTTAGACACTTTGAAAGACACAGATATGCTTGTTATTACGGCTGACCACGGTTGTGACCCAACCTATAAGGGAACTGACCATACAAGGGAATATGTTCCACTGCTTGTATATGGAAAATGCTTAAAACATGGCGTTAATCTTGGAACAGGTGACACTTATGCTGATATAGCACAGACACTGGCTGAGATTTTTGGCACAGAACCGGTTAAGATAGGAAAGAGTTTTCTTAATAAGATTATGTAGGAGGTCTGCATTATGAGAATGGTTGATATTATAGAGAAGAAAAGAGATGGTGGAAAGCTTACTAAAGAAGAAATAGAGTTCTTTGTTAATGGCTATGTCAGGGGGGATATACCTGATTATCAGGCTTCTGCCCTTCTTATGGCAATATATTTCAGACATATGGATTATGATGAGACTCTTAACCTGACGCTTGCAATGGAAAACAGCGGAGATAAGCTGGATTTGTCTGGTATTAATGGAATTAAAGTAGACAAGCACAGTACAGGTGGCGTTGGAGATAAGACTTCACTTGTTCTTGCACCTATGGTTGCAGCACTTGGTGGCAAAGTTGCAAAGATGAGTGGAAGAGGACTTGGACATACAGGAGGCACGATTGATAAACTGGAAAGTATTCCGGGATTTAACACTTCTCTGTCTGAGGAAGCATTTGTTAAGCAGGTTAATGATATAGGAATTGCAATAACAGGGCAGACAGGTAATCTTGCACCTGCAGATAAGAAGATATATGCGCTAAGGGATGTTACGGCAACGGTCGAGAATATTTCGCTTATTGCAAGCAGTATTATGAGTAAGAAACTGGCTTCTGGTGCTGATGCGATTGTTCTTGATGTCAAGACCGGAAGTGGCGCATTTATGAAAAATGAGGCTGATGCCGTAAGTCTTGCTAAGGAGATGGTTCGTATTGGAAAGGGAGCTGGAAGAAATGTAACAGCACTTATTACTGATATGGACCAGCCGTTAGGATATGCAGTCGGTAATGCACTTGAAGTTATCGAGGCTATCAATACGTTAAAAGGTGAAGGACCAGAGGATTTAACTAAACTGGTTCTTAATCTTGGAACTTATATGGTTCTTGCAGCAAGGAATGACCTTGACAAAGAGACTGCAAGAAAAGAACTTGAAAGGGTAATCAGTGACGGAAGCGCACTCGATAAGATGGCAGAATTCGTCAAAGCACAGGGTGGAGACCCTGACGCTGTGTATAATACGGATAAGTTAAAGATATCTGATACAATAACAGAGGTGTGTGCAGATAGCGATGGATACATCCAGTCAATCCAGTCTGAGCTGATAGGAAAATCTTCAATGATTCTTGGAGGCGGAAGGACAGCCAAGGACGATGTGATTGATTTATCAGTTGGAGTTGTGCTTTCTAAGAAAATAGGCGACAAAGTCAGCAAAGGTGATGTGATTGCAAGAATTTACTGTGATAATGCAGAAAAGACTAAAGAAGCAGAAACAATGATTAAGGATGCGTATACATTTTCACAGGAATTTGTCGAAAAAAATGTACTTATAAAGGGAATAGTTGGTTAATAGTTGTAAATAATTGGATTTTGTGATATTATATTGACCAAACGGGGCTTTGCCCTAGGTTTGTGAATTGAAAAGGAGAGTTACGATGGAAGTAAGACAGGGTGCTAACGCAAGAGATGTAAAGGGTTATGATACAGAAAGACTGAGAAATGATTTTCTTATCCAGAATCTTTTCCCAGCTGATGATTTCAAGCTTGTTTACAGCCAGATTGATCGTATTATCGTAGGCGGATGTATGCCGGTTAATAAGGAACTTACACTTGAGGCAGGTTCTGAGCTTAAGGCAGCATATTTCCTTGAGAGACGTGAGATGGGTATCTTTAATGTAGGTGGCAACGGTTCAGTTATCGTTGATGGTACTGAATATAAGTTTAAATATAGAGATGGTCTTTATATTGGTATGGGTTCTAAGGAGATTAAGTTCAAGAGCGAGGATTCTTCTAAGCCAGCTAAGTTCTACTTTAACTCAACACCAGCACATAAGACATATCCTACAGTATTCATTGATCCAGAAAAGGATATTAAGGATGAGTTCAAGCTTCAGCTTGGTTCTGTTGAAGGATGTAATAAGCGTCTTAACAGAAAGTATATTTTACCAGGTCAGGTCGAGACATGCCAGTTAGAGATGGGTATCACAACTCTTGAGCCAGGAAGCGTATGGAATACAATGCCATGTCATACACATGACAGACGAATGGAAGTTTATTTCTACTTCGAGATTCCAGAAGAAGATATCGTTGTTCACTACATGGGTGAGCCAACAGAAACTCGTCATATCATCATGAGAAGCGAAGAAGCAGTTATTTCACCAAGCTGGTCAATTCATTCAGCATCAGCTACACATGCATATGCATTTATCTGGGGAATGGCTGGAGAAAACCAGGATTTCGATGATATGGACTGGGTAGACATGAAGGATTTAAAGTAATCCGTCAGTACATATTTTACTAAGGAATGTAACCTGTAGAGGGTTTCATTTATAAATTATTATTAGGAAAAGGAGAATTAAAATGTCAGTTAATTTTTCACTTGAAGGTAAGATTGCATTTGTAACTGGTGCATCATATGGTATCGGCTTCGCTATCGCTAGTGGTATGGCTAAGGCTGGTGCAAAAATCGTTTTCAACGATATTAAGCAGGAATTAGTAGATAAGGGATTAGCAGCTTATAAGGAAGCTGGTATCGACGCTCACGGATATGTTTGCGACGTTACTAACGAAGAAGCTGTTAACGCTACTGTAGAGAAGATCACAAAGGAAGTTGGACCAATCGATATCCTTGTAAACAACGCTGGTATCATTAAGAGAATTCCTATGTGCGAGATGACAGCTGCTGAGTTCAGACAGGTTATCGACGTAGATCTTAACGCACCATTCATCGTATCAAAGGCAGTAATTCCTTCAATGATCGAAAGAGGACATGGTAAGATCATCAACATCTGCTCAATGATGTCAGAATTAGGCCGTGAGACAGTATCAGCTTACGCTGCTGCTAAGGGTGGTCTTAAGATGCTTACAAGAAATATTTGTTCTGAGTATG
>ERZ773192.1055-NODE-1055-length-30492-cov-4.552650_pt1 | contig 30492 bp, 23 predicted proteins | sample MGYA00581010_ERZ773192 | MGnify/ENA primary metagenome ERZ773192 (study PRJEB29015, sample SAMEA2737741) | human gut metagenome | biome: human gut; feature: human-associated habitat; material: faeces | place: China | collected 2012 ...
GACAATGGAAATTCGGATGTGGGAATATGATGCACAGATTGCTTTGATGAATAAGGAATACCGGGACGGTGTGCTGTATGTGAACTTTCCGGATTCTGCGGTGATCTATTTAAGAAGCAACTCGAATACGCCGGATGAATTGAAAATTTGCGTTTGTATCGGACAAAAAGAACTATTTTACGAAATTCCGATTCTGAAAGTAAAAAATTATACTTTGAACGAAATTTTTAAAAAACAGCTGTGGTTGCTGATCCCGTTTTATATTTTTCGGTATGAAAAAGAATTTCGAAAAATTAATGGAGATGAAGAACGGCTTCACAGTCTGCGGATGGAATATGAGAACGTAGCTGCACGGCTGGATCAGGAGTGCCAAAGCGGGCGTATGAAGCCAATTACCGGCGGCGCGTTGTGTGAACTGGCGAATAATGTAGTGGAAAAACTTGCGTCGAAATATGACAATGTGGAGAAGGAGGTTACGGAAGTTATGGGAGGAAAAGTGTTGAATTATCGGTCGAAGGAGATTTTTCGGGAAGCAATGGAGAAGGGGCTGGAAGAGGGACGCCTGGAAGGATCTAATCAAAAAACGGTCGAGTTGGTAACTAAAAAGTATCAAAAAGGCGATTCTGTATCCAAAATAGCGGAAGACCTTCTGATGAGTGTAGAGGAAGTGGAAGAAATCCTGGGGAAAATGACAGTAAGTCAGTAATAAACAGACTTCCAATATTTAGAAGAGTGTGTATGCCGTTCTATCATCTAAGCAGATGTCAGGGCGGTATGTTTTCTGATATTGGGGCGGCAAGGGCTGCGTGAGGGAATCAAGATTGAAAAAAGAACACTGGATTTGCGGCGGAGCAGGCTGTGAAGCGCCGCTGTTTCGAAGAAGCTTCTGGCTGGATAGGACAGAGCGCTTTCAAAGCGCCCGTCTGGAAATCTGCGGACTGGGATATTTTCTATTCTATATCAATGGAAAAAGGATCAGCGATCAGGAGCTGATGCCGGCGATGACAAACTACGCGTCGGTGCTCGGCTGTGAAACGACGTATCCGGTATGGGAGGAGCGCAGCGCACATCGCTGCCGGTATTTAAGCTTTGACTTACTTCCATATTTAAAGGCAGGAGAAAACGTACTTGCAGTACGACTGGGCAATGGCTGGTATCATCAGACAGAGCGGATTGCCGAAGGAAAATTTGTTTTCGGTCTGCCGAAGCTTTGGTTTGAGCTGACGTTGACGGATGCAGACGGAAGACAGGAATGGATTGAAAGCGACCGGCAGACATTGTGGCATCCGGGCGGATTGCTGAAAAACAATCTCTTTTTGGGAGAGGTGCGGGATTTGCGGAAAGAGCCGGAAGGCTGGCAGGATCCGGGCGCTGATTTATCCGGTTGGAAGCCAGCACAGCCGGTCCATGCACCGGAAACCCTTTTAGAAGAGCAGACCTGTCCACCGGATCGTGTGATCCGAAAGCTTTATCCGATCCTGATTGGGGAGCACGATGGCAGAAAAATTTATGACTGTCGGGAAAATATCGCCGGGCGCGTTGTGCTTTCCTGCCTTGGAAAAAAAGGAGAATGCATTACGGTACGCCATGCAGAGGAACTGGCAGCAGATGGTACGCTGGATTTCGAATCGGCGGGCGGCAGCGATCAGCTGCAGCAGGATCATTATATCTGCGACGGAAAGATACAGACACTGCATCCGTTGTTTTGTTGGCATGGCTTTCGTTATTTTGAGACGGAGGGTCCATGTGAGGTGCTGTGTGCAGAGGTGATCCATACGGATGTGGCGGTGACCAGCAGTTTTTCCTGCTCGGATCCTGTGCTGAACTGGCTTTATGAAGCCTATATTCGTACGCAGCTGGACAATTATCACGGCTGCATTCCATCAGACTGCCCGCACCGAGAACGGCTTGGATATACCGGAGACGGTCAGCTGACGGCGGAAACAGCGATGCTGCTTCTGGATACCAAAGAGCTGTATCGGAAATGGTATCAGGATATTTTGGACAGCCAGGGCGCAGAAACCGGACATATCCCACATACCGCGCCGTTTCTGGGCGGGGGAGGAGGACCCGGCGGCTGGGGCTGTGCAGTGTATCAGGTTCCGCTCGCATGGGCAAAAATTTATGGGGACGACAGCCTGCTTGTGCAGGGCTATGACGCGATCCTGCGCTGGTTCGATTATATGGATGCCCACAGTGAAAAAGGACTTGTGGTCCGCGAAGAGGAGGGCGGCTGGTGTCTGGGCGACTGGTGCTTCCCGGCATCAGAGGAAAAGGAGCAGCTGCCGGAGGCATTTATCAATACGTTCTACTACTTGCATGGATTGCAGGAAATGATGCAAATTTCAGAAAAAATGAATAATAAACTGCCAATTCGATTTGCGGAGCGGGAAAAGAATGTCAAAAATGCTTTTCTTGACGCTTACTTCGATCCGGAAACCGAAGATTTCTGCGAAGGAAGGGCAGCAGGCAACGCCTATGGACTGGCACTTGGGCTTGGGGATGAGCGGACGAAAAAGCATCTGGTCGAAAAATATGAAGCGCTCGAACGTTTTGATACCGGAATTTTCGGCACGTCGATGCTTTTGGAACAACTGTTTTCCATCGGCGCAGGGGATCTGGCAGTAAGGCTTCTGACCAATGACAGCGAAGCAGCGTCCTTTGCACATATGAAACGAAACGGTGCGACGACGCTCTGGGAGCGCTGGGATGGCAGAGAATCCCATAACCATCCGATGTTTGGCGCCTGTGTGCGGCTGCTGTTTACACAGATCCTTGGGATCCGGATGATGCCGGCGGCGCAGCCGCCCGTTGTTATCCCTACGCAGTCGGACGTTACCACACAGCCAACACAGGCATTGAAGCTGCTCAACGGCGAACTGCAGCCGCCAGCCGTGCCCGCGTCCGCGCAGCATTTTTCTTACGAAATCCGTCTCAGCAGCCAGCGGCAGCTGACCTGGGCAAAGGGCAGTATCCAGACGCCGGATGGAAGCCTTTCGGTGAGCTGGGAGCTTCTGGAAAACGGGGAAAAGCAGGTGGAGTGGAGCCTTGCGCCCGCAGGCGAGGACAAGGTGCCCACAATGTGATACAGAAGCTCGGCGTGTCGCACTACATTAAAGAAAAGGAAAAATAACATGATAGAAACAATTCTGGAGGAAATCCGTGGGCTGAATCTTCCGCTGTTCTGGCTGACGGAGTCGGAGCATGGAAAGCGCACGACATGGAGCTTTGTGCCGGACAATCCGTGCAACGACATCTATTCCGTTACGAAGGTGTTCACCGTGACGGCGCTTGGTTTTTTATACGATCAGGGACTTTGGAAGCCAGACGATAAGATCTGCGATCTGTTTCGGAAAAAGCTGCCGGGGCGCTATGATCCGCAATGGGAAGAAGTGACGCTGGATCATGTGATCCGGCACCGAATCGGCGTGACGGAGGATTTTCTGGATATCGATAATTATGATATGACGCAGTTTGGTTCGGAGGATTTTTTAAATCTCGCGTTTGAACGTCCGGTTCCGGCGCGGCCGGGCGTGGACTATCAGTACAGCGACGGTGCATATTATCTGCTGTCCCGCGTTGTGACGGAGCTTTCCGGAGAAAAGCTGGACGACTTTCTGCGCCCGCGCCTGCTGATGCCGCTGCATGTAAGGGAGGCGGCTTTTTCAAAGTGTCCGATGGGGTATCCGATTGGAGCGACCGGCATGTATGTGCGCACAGAGGACATGGCAAAGCTTGGCGAGGTCTATCAAAACGGTGGCACATTTGAAGGAAAGCGTCTGCTTTCGAAAGAGTGGGTCGAGCTTGTTTTTGAGCGGGAATATGAGCTTGCAAAGATGGAAAACGGAGGGCACTGCAAGGGCGGTATGAACGGACAGATGCTGTATCTGTCGCCTCATGGCCGCGTGATCGCGTGGCAGAGCTATGACCCGGAGGGAAAAGGGAACACGTTGATGGAATTGATTCTGAAAAATGAGTGAGAAGTGCGCATGGCGCGCTTTGAATAACAAAATCCCCGCTGTCACAGCAATTCAGGCTGTGGCGGCGGGGATTTTTGCCGTGAGCAGCGTTCTGGCAGCTTACACGGAATTTTTACATGTCGTATGCAGCAGCGAGTGTTACGGCTCAAGCATAAACTCTAAAAATTTCTTCGCATTTTCCGGGTGCTGGCAGTTGGCAGGGATAGTAAACCATGCATTTGCCCGATCTGTCAGCAGATATTTGGATCTGCTGACGCTGATGCCGATGGGGATTTCCCCGTCGGTATTGTCATCAGGAAGATTCTTGTATATAACCTGATCGCCGTACTGCGCCAGCTCCTCATCGGTAAAATACTGGTGCAGGTCGCAGAACAGACCGGCTTCGAGATTGTGATCCATATAGGTATCATCTGTGATGAGGGCGTCTAAGGTCTTGCCGGATATCATCGCGATAATTTTCTGCATATTTGCATAGGAGTATTGATCGGAGTTTTCATAATCCACATACATATCCCGGTTGATTGCGGCACAGTCGCTGGAGGTATCGATGTCAGCATACTGCTCAAAATCGGCGATCATCGTGTCGGAGTCGACCTCGGTATTCATGTAGCAGTTGACAAAGGCTGCTTCCATGACGGTATCCTTGCGCGTCGCAAAGGTGTAAATCAAGTTCCCTGCAAAGGCGAGAACCGCGATTATGACGAGGGTTTGGATTTTATAATATTCCCAGAAATAAGCCCATTTTTCTTTGAAGGGTTTCCCTTTTAATTTTTGCTGCTGTTCTTTCACTTCGTCATGGACGGAATTGCCTGTTGCCATTTTATGCCTCCCTGTAGTTCTGTATTGAATCCTGTATGTTGCGACATGCGGCAAAATCTGGTGCCGGTATCCAGTGTTCGAGCGTTTCGATAGTATGGAAGGATTCATGCGCTGATATTTATCATAGTCGTTTGATTTTGGGAAGTCAATGAAAGTGTTGTGATAGAAAAGTGAAAATTTTCTAAACTCCCGGATAAGTCTCTGGGATGCCTTGAAAAAAAGCAAATTCTGTACTATGATAGCTTTATCGGTTTGAAAAAGGGAGCACTGTCAAAAGGACAGACCTTTCAAACCCCTGAGCTTCCCGGGATGGGGAATAAATACGAAGGTGGTAAAGCAATATGAATGAAAGCTATGTAGAATGTCTGGTAGCGAAAAAAACGTCCAGTGCGATGAAAGCACTGCAGGTTTTTCTGATTGTCCTGGCGGTGATTTTTTTCCTGCTTAGCATGCTGAATGCTTTGATGTGGCTCGGAGTGGCAGCAGCCGGAATCGGAGCGTATTTTACTTCGCTCAATGCCAGCGTGGAGTTTGAATATCTGTACGTGGATAAGGAGATTTCCGTCGATAAGATCTTAAACAAAACCAAACGGAAAAAAGTCGAGAAGTTTGAAACAGAGCGTATGGAGATCTTTGCACCGATCAACTCCTGGCATCTGGACAACATGAAGAATCGTCAGCTTAAGGTGACGGATTATTCCAGTGGCGTTGCCGGACAGCCGGACAGACGCTATGTGATGATCTACAGCGGAGACCGCAAGATCATTTTTGAGCCCAGCGAAGCCATGGTAAAAGCGCTTCAGTCTGTTGCGCCCAGAAAAGTATTTTTCGATTGACACAGAGTTTTAATTCTGTTACACTTGCCTCAAACGAACTGTCAGTAGTGTATTTACTGGCAGTTTTCATTGAATTGACAGTTAAAATACGCAGGAGGAGAGAAGATGGGTCAGATTATTGGCGAAGGCATTACCTTTGACGATGTGCTGTTGGTGCCGGCATACTCTCAGGTAATTCCCAATCAGGTCGACGTGACTACCTGGTTGACAAAAAAGATCAAGCTGAACATTCCGCTGATGAGTGCGGGAATGGATACCGTTACAGAACATAGAATGGCGATCGCAATGGCCAGACAGGGCGGTATCGGTATTATCCATAAGAATATGTCCATTGAGGCGCAGGCTGATGAGGTGGACAAGGTAAAACGTTCTGAGAACGGCGTCATTACAGATCCTTTTTCATTATCCCCGGAGCATACCCTTGCAGATGCCAATGAGCTGATGGCAAAATTCCGTATTTCCGGTGTTCCGATCACAGAGGGCAAAAAGCTGGTGGGCATCATTACCAACCGCGACCTGAAATTCGAGACAGATTTTACCAAGAAGATTAAAGAATCCATGACCAGTGAAGGTCTGGTTACGGCTCCCGAAGGTATCACACTGGAAGAAGCAAAGAAGATTCTTGCAAAGGCAAGAAAAGAGAAGCTGCCCATCGTTGATAAGGACTTCAATCTGAAAGGCCTGATCACGATCAAGGATATTGAGAAGACGATCAAATATCCTCTTGCAGCAAAGGATGCACAGGGACGTCTGCTCTGCGGTGCAGGTGTTGGTATTACTGCCAATGTTCTGGATCGTGTGGCAGCTCTGGCAGAAGCCAAGGTTGACGTTATTGTACTGGATTCCGCACATGGTCATTCTGAAAACGTACTGCGCTGCCTGCGCATGATCAAGGAAGCATATCCGGATCTGCAGGTAATTGCGGGCAACGTTGCAACTGGAGAAGCGACCAGAGCACTGATCGAAGCAGGTGCAGATGCCGTTAAGGTTGGTATCGGACCCGGTTCTATCTGTACAACCCGTGTGGTTGCAGGTATCGGTGTTCCTCAGATTACAGCTATCATGGACTGCTACGCAGTTGCAAGAGAATATGGTATCCCGATCATTGCAGACGGCGGTATCAAGTATTCCGGTGAAATCACCAAAGCAATCGCGGCAGGCGGAAGCGTCTGCATGATGGGTTCCATGTTTGCAGGCTGTGATGAGAGCCCCGGACAGTTCGAGCTGTATCAGGGACGTAAATACAAGGTTTACCGCGGCATGGGTTCCATTGCTGCGATGGAAAACGGCAGCAAGGATCGCTACTTCCAGACCGACGCCAAGAAGCTCGTTCCGGAAGGTGTAGAAGGTCGTGTTGCATACAAGGGTCTGGTAGAAGATACGGTATTCCAGCTGATGGGCGGTCTTCGCTCCGGTATGGGTTACTGCGGAACGAAAAGCATCGAAGAGCTGAAGGAAAACGGCAGATTTGTCAAGATTTCTGCAGCAGCTCTGCGTGAGAGCCATCCTCATGATATTCATATCACGAAGGAAGCTCCCAACTACAGCTCTGCGGACTGATTTTAACTGATTGGCCGCATAGCATAGGAATAGGATGTCCCGTTGGAGGGTATCCTGTTTTCACACAATCAAACACAAAACGTGTGACTGGCGGATTAGTGGAGATCACCACGGGGAGCACGTTTGAAGAAACCGACCGCCTGGGTACTGACAGCAGAAGATGATGTGAGTATTCAGGCGGTTTTTTATCGTATTTATTTCAAAATGGAGGACAATATGGAGCTTTTAAATCTTTCGGAAGAACTGAAAAACAACGCCTATCCGGGACGAGGTATCGTCATCGGCAAAACCCCTGACGGAAAACAGGCGGTAACAGCGTATTTTATTATGGGCAGAAGCAGCAATTCCCGCAACCGCGTGTTCGTAGAAGAGGGCGAGGGCATCCGCACACAGGCGTTTGATCCGTCCAAGCTGGAGGATCCGAGCCTGATCATCTATGCACCGGTTCGCGTGCTGGGCAACAAGACCATCGTTACAAACGGCGACCAGACAGACACGATCTATGAGGGCATGGACAAGCAGCTGACCTTTGAGCAGAGCCTGCGCAGCCGGGAATTTGAACCGGACGGTCCGAACTACACTCCCCGTATTTCCGGTATCCTGCATATCGAAAACGGCGGCTACAACTTCGCAATGTCCATTTTAAAGAGCGACGACGGCGATCCGTCCTCCTGCCTGCGTTACACCTTTGCTTACGAAAATCCGAAAGCGGGCGAGGGCAGATTTATCCACACCTATATGCATGACGGCAATCCGCTGCCGAGCTTTTCCGGCGAGCCGAAGAAGGTTGCGATTTCCGGAGATATCGACAGCTTTACTCAGCTGGTTTGGGAAAGTCTGAATGAAGAAAATAAGGTTTCCCTGTTTGTGCGCTACATCGACATCGAAACCGGCAAATACGAGACAAGAATTGTGAACAAAAACCACTGAAAATGGAATGGAGGAAAAAATGAACGAAATTCAGTTAAAGTACGGATGCAACCCGAATCAGAAGCCTTCCAGAATTTTCATGGAGGATGGCAGCGACCTGCCTGTTACCGTATTAAACGGCAAGCCAGGATATATCAATTTCCTGGATGCATTAAACGGCTGGCAGCTTGTTTCCGAGTTGAAAAAAGCGACCGGACTTCCGGCAGCAACCTCTTTTAAGCACGTTTCCCCGGCTGGTGCGGCCGTGGGACTTCCGCTGACGGATACGCTGGCAAAAATTTACTGGGTAGACGACCTTGGAGAGCTTTCTCCGCTGGCATGTGCCTACGCAAGAGCGAGAGGTGCAGACAGAATGTCTTCCTTTGGTGACTTTATTGCACTGTCTGATGTCTGTGACGCAGACACGGCAAAGCTGATCAAGCGCGAGGTTTCCGATGGAGTGATCGCTCCCGGCTATACCGATGAAGCGCTGGAGATTTTAAGAGCAAAGAAAAAGGGCGGATACAATGTTATCCAGATCGATCCCTCCTATCGTCCTGCCGAAATCGAGAGAAAACAGGTGTTCGGCGTGACCTTTGAACAGGGACGCAACGAATTGAATATTGATGAAGAGCTGCTGTCAAATTTTGTAACAAAGAACAAAGAAGTGCCCGAAGAGGCGCTGATCGATATGAAGATTGCGCTGATCACCCTGAAATATACCCAGTCCAACTCTGTTTGCTATGTAAAAGGCGGACAGGCCATCGGTATCGGCGCAGGTCAGCAGTCCCGTATCCACTGCACGAGACTGGCAGGACAGAAAGCGGATAACTGGTGGCTGCGTCAGTCTCCCCAGGTGCTTGGACTGCAGTTTGTAGACGGCCTTGGACGCGCAGACAGAGACAATGCCATCGATGTTTACATGGGTGATGAATATGAAGATGTGCTGGCAGATGGCGTATGGCAGACCCGTTTCAAGGTAAAGCCTGCTGTCTTTACGAGAGAAGAAAAGCGTGCATGGTTAAACCAGCTGACCGATGTAACCCTTGGCTCTGACGCATTCTTCCCGTTTTCCGATAACATCGAACGCGCACATAAGAGCGGCGTAAAATACATTGCACAGCCCGGCGGCTCCGTCCGCGATGATGCGGTCATCGAATGCTGTGATAAGTATGACATGGCGATGGTATTTACCGGAATCAGACTGTTCCATCACTAAGTTACACAAAACGGCGCACCGGCTCGGATGAGCAGTGGTTGAAACTCCGGGGGCAAAGCGGTGGCATCGCAAAAAAAGCAGGATATCGCCTGGTATCGGAAGGCGGTAAAGATTGAAAAATAAAAACCAGATACCCGAGAGGCGAAGCCTTTCTGGCATCTGGTTTTTTTATAAAAATCTTTTTGTTACAATAATTATTTTCCGGAAAATTCTCAGATCACATCATCCGGCTGAGGATCGTATCCATATCCGCCGTCATAAGATTGTTCCGGCTTTAAGCTTAAATAATAACCGGCGTTGGTAATCTCGGTATAAGGAGTTACATACAGGCTTGCAATACCGCAGGTAACACCTGTAAGCAGATACCAGAGGATGAAGGAAAGCTGCAGCACGAAGAATTCCCACAGATGACCGCTCATCAGCTCTTTACTTTCATTGACACACTGACGGATTCCTTTATTGGGATCTTCTGCCAGAATGTAGAAGGCCTGAGAATAACGCAGCATAGCGATGATGCCGGGAATGTAGCAAAGGCAGCTCCACAGCATGATAAACAGACACATCCAGAGGGAAAGACCGAAAATCTTGAGCAGCATGGGAAAGTATGCAAGCAGCTCGGAAATTCCGGCTTCTTCATGCTTGAAAACCTTCAGGCTGTATGCATAATAACCAAACTGAACGGTACCGAGCAGCAGGCTGATAACGATCGCAACAACCAGGTAGATCAGGAAAGCGCCGATGCTGGGGACGTAGTTTAAAAATGCGCTGTCTTCATACATGCCGGAGCTGATGGCTGCAGCAAAGTAGGTAGTAAAGCCGCAGATGCTGGAAACAATACCAAGAATGATCTGCGCGGCGAGCTGGATCGCCCAGAAAACAAGGGTGGTGAGTACCGGATGCGGATTTGCCGCTTTCATAGCGTCCTTGGCATCCTGTTTGAGTAAGGCACGATTCATAAGTGAGTCCTCCTGCATAAGAAAGTATAGTTATAACATTTGTACAGCAGGGTATTCCGAAACTGATAAAAATATCCCTGCAAAAGGTATTTTATCACACAACAGGGGAAAAGAACATTATTATTTTCTTAAGAACCATGTTGTATTTTAATGTTTGTTTTGATAAGATAAAACAATAATAAGGAAATGAAAGGATGGGAGATAAGGAAAATGGCTGAATTCTCGAAAGAAAATCCTGCAGCAGAAGAAGCAAAGGAGCCTGTTTCCAGAAACTTCATCGAGCAGATGATTGATAAAGATCTGGAGGAAGGCGTTTACGAAACAGTACATACCAGATTTCCGCCGGAACCCAACGGATATCTGCATATCGGACATGCCAAGAGCATTCTGTTAAATTATGGACTTGCAAAGCAGTACGGCGGTAAATTCAATCTCCGTTTTGACGATACCAACCCGACGAAGGAAAAGATCGAATTTGTAGAATCGATCAAGGCGGACGTAAAATGGCTGGGCGCAGACTGGGAGGACAGACTGTTCTTTGCATCCAACTATTTCGACCAGATGTATGAGGGCGCTGTAAAGCTGATTCAGAAAGGCAAAGCTTACGTTTCTGATCTTTCCGCGGATCAGATCCGTGAATACCGCGGTACGCTGACCGAGCCAGGTAAGATGGATCCCGGTGCAGAGAGAAGCGTAGAAGAAAACCTCACTCTGTTTGAGGAGATGAAAGCGGGCAAATATGCCGACGGCGAAAAGGTTCTGCGGGCCAGAATCGATATGGCAAGCCCGAATATGAACATGAGAGATCCGGTTATTTATCGTGTGGCGCACATGACACATCACAATACCGGAGATAAATGGTGTATCTATCCGATGTACGATTTTGCACATCCCATCGAGGATGCCATCGAGGGCATTACCCATTCCATCTGTACGCTGGAATTTGAAGATCACCGTCCGCTGTACGACTGGGTTGTGCGGGAACTGGAATACAAACCCTATCCGCCCCGTCAGATCGAGTTTGCAAAGCTGTATCTGACCAATGTTGTTACCGGCAAACGTTATATTAAGAAGCTGGTAGAGCAGGGCATCGTAGACGGCTGGGACGATCCCCGTCTGGTTTCCATCGCAGCGCTTCGCCGCAGAGGCTTTACACCGGAATCCATCAAACTGTTCGTAGACCTGTGCGGTATTTCCAAGAGCAATTCTTCCGTAGATTATGCGATGCTGGAGTATTGCATCCGGGAAGACCTGAAATTAAAACGCGCCAGAGTGATGGCAGTGGTTGATCCGGTGAAGCTTGTGATCGACAACTATCCGGAAGACCAGATCGAGTATCTGGACGCTCCGAACAACCTGGAAAACGAAGCACTGGGCAGCCGTAAGGTTCCGTTTGGCAGAGAGCTTTATATCGAACGCGAAGACTTTATGGAGGAGCCTCCGAAGAAGTACTTCCGTATGTTCCCCGGCAACGAGGTGCGCCTGATGAACGCGTACTTTGTAACCTGCACAGGCTGTGAAAAGGATGAAAACGGCAATGTAACCGTAATCCATGGAACCTACGATCCTGCAACCAAGTCCGGAAGCGGCTTTGAAGGACGTAAGGTAAAGGGCACCATTCATTGGGTAGCGTGCCAGACTGCAGTCAAAGCAACCGTTCGTCTGTATGAGAACATCATTGATGAAGAAAAGGGCGTTTACAATGAAGACGGCTCCCTGAATTTAAATCCCAACTCCCTGACCGTAAAGGAAGCATGGATCGAGCCTTCCTTAAAGGATGCAAAGCCTTACGAAAGCTTCCAGTTCGTCAGACAGGGATACTTCTGCGTAGATTACAAGGATTCCAAGCCGGGCGAGCCGGTATTTAACCGGATTGTATCCTTAAAGAGCTCCTTTAAGCTTCCGAAAAAGGACTGAGCCTATGCAGGATCTGGTAATTGAGTGGAAAGAGGATGGGACCCATCTTTACGAACAGATCTATCAATATATCAGAGACGAAATCAGAAGGGGGAAGCTTCTCTGTCAGGAGAAGCTTCCCTCGACGCGTTCTCTGGCGGAATATTTGCAGGTATCCCGCAGTACGGTAGAGCTGGCGTATGACCAGCTTGTGGCGGAGGGATATCTGGAGGCGGTACCCTATAAAGGATATTTTGTCGCACGGGTGGAGGAACTGTACCAGATGGAGACCGCGCCGGACGCAGGAATAACGTCTCGCGAACAGGCTGGCAGCTTTTCACGTACAGATGCAGGCGGCGATTGCCTTTTCCTTTCAGATGCCGCTTGCGCATCCAAAGCTGCATTGGACGACTCGTCTGCGGTGCCGCCCGTTTTGGTTGATTTTTCTCCGAATGCGATCGACATGCGTAATTTCCCGTTTGATTTATGGCGGAAAGTCAACAGAAACGTTCTGAATCTAAACAACCGAGATCTGTTTTTGCCGGGAGATCCGATGGGCGATCTTTCGCTGCGCCGCACGATTTCCCGATATCTGCATGCATCCCGTGGCGTGACCTGCAGACCGGAGCAGATCGTGGTTGGAGCGGGAAACGATTATCTGCTGATGCTGCTCCGTTATGTTTTTGAGGAAACAATCACAGCGGCGTTTGAAAATCCGACCTATCCGCGTGCATGGAAGATTTTTCAGCTCTTTGCGGGGGAAGTGGTTACGGTATCGTCGGATGCCAGCGGAATCTGCATAGAAGAGCTGGAAAAATCGGGCGCGCAGGTGGTCTATGTGATGCCGTCGCACCAGTATCCCACCGGGCGTATGATGCCGATCGGGCGCAGGACAGAGCTTTTAAACTGGGCAGCACGGGAAAAGGAACGCTATATTATAGAAGATGATTATGACAGCGAATTCCGTTACCGTGGAAAGCCCGTGCCGTCCCTGCAGGCGAGTGATGCGGCGGGAAAGGTGATCTATATGGGAACCTTTTCCAAGTCGATTGCACCTGCAATCCGTGTCGGGTATATGGTGCTGCCGGAGGCTTTGCTGGAGCGCTACCGGCAAAAATGCGCCTGCTTTTCGTGTACGGTTTCGAGAGTCGACCAGGCGGTGCTGGAGCAATTTCTGGACAGCGGTGCGTTTGAACGGCATTTGAACCGGATGCGGAAAAGCTACAGCAGAAAACATGAAGCGCTGCTGGACGGGCTGAAACCCTTTTTTAGGCAATTTGATCTTTCTGGGGAAAATGCGGGACTGCATCTTTTGCTCACGGATCGCACCGGGCGCAGCGAAAAAGAGCTTGTCGACGGGGCACGCCGACAAGGTGTGAAAGTCTATGGTCTGTCGTCAGCGCTTGTGGATACCGCGTTTACGAAAGCAATGCCTGCCGCAGCTGTCCCGGAGGCAGTGTGTCGCGCAACCGTTTTGATCGGCTTTGGCGGCCTGACGGAGGACGAAATCCGGGATGGTCTGGAGCGGCTTGCAGCGGCGTGGCTGATCGAAAAAAGATTGTGATTTTTTAGGGATAAATATAGGATTATTGGGGTTGACGAACCAGATGGAAAACGTTATAAATGAGGTGGTATTGATTTTTAATATCCGAGAATATAACACAACACGGAGGAATTCAGATGGGGATCATGAGTTCAGAATGGCGTGGCAGACTGCAGCATTGGATGCGCACGCTGAAGGATGATTTTTACAGACCTTTGGGGGAGATTTCCTGGGAAGCGTTCCGCACAATGGATCACTTGTCTCGGGAGGAAGCGATGAATGGCCCGTTCGAGCCTGTAGAGCCCGGCTTTACCTGGGGCAAGACCTGGGAATATTGCTGGTTTAGAGGCAAAGTGGTTCTGCCTGCAGAAGCACAGGGCAAGAGAATTGTCATGGATTTAAAACCGGACGGCGAATCCACGTTGTTTGTAAACGGTCAGGAATTTGGTACCTACCGTGCTTCCTGGGTAACCCAGAAGCATCATTTCGTAGAAGATAACGTTCTGACCACTGACGCTGTGGCAGGAACAGAATATGAAATTCTGATGGAAACCTACGCAGGCCATTACTATCCGGAATCTCCGGACGGCGGCTGTGCAACCGGCCCGGTACTTCCCGGCGCATATCAGGACCCGCTGGAAGAGGGCAAGAGACGTACCCTCGGTATCTGCACCTTCGGTATCTGGAATGAAGACGCATATCAGCTGTGGATGGATGCAGACACCTTAAGACAGCTGTTGGACAAGCTCGATCCGAATTCCCTGCGGGCTGCAAAGATCGCAGAGGCGCTGGAGGCCTTTACCCTTGTGGTTGATTTTGAGCAGGATGAGGCTGGCAGAATCGCATCCTACAAGGCAGGCAGAGAAGCACTCCGCCCTGCACTGGAAGCGAAGAACGGTTCCACTATGCCTGTATTCTATGCAATCGGCAATGCCCATATCGATCTGGCATGGCTGTGGCCGATGGCAGAGACACACAGAAAGACAGAGCGTACCTTTGCAGCACAGCTGCGCCTGCTGGAAGAATATCCGGAATACAAATATATCCAGAGCCAGCCTGCCGGCTATGAGATGTGCCGTAAATACTACCCCGAGCTGTTTGAAAGAATCAAACAGGCGGTTAAGGATGGCCAGTGGATCGCAGAGGGCGCGATGTGGGTAGAACCGGATACGAATATGGCTTCCGGTGAAGCGTTGATCCGTCAGCTGCTCTACGGCAAACGCTATTATCAGGAAGAGTTCGGCGTAGACAGCAAGATGCTGTGGCTGCCCGATACCTTTGGTTATACCGCTGCACTGCCTCAGATTTTGAAGAGCTGCGGCGTTGAATATCTGGTAACTCAGAAGATTTTCTGGTCTTACAATGAAGGCGAACAGTTCCCTTACCATTATTTCTACTGGGAAGGCATGGACGGCACGAAGATCAGCTCCTTCCTGCCTACCAGCTACACCTACCGCACCGACCCCACCGAGCTGATGAACGTGTGGGAGAACAGAAGCCAGAAGAGAGATCTGGATGCATTCCTCCTGCCCTTTGGTTACGGCGATGGCGGCGGCGGCCCGGCAAGAGACTATCTGGAATATGCGAAGCGTGAGGCTGACCTGGAAGGCTGCCCGAAGGTAAAACTGGAAGGTCCTATCGAGTTCTTCCAGGATATGGAGGCAGAAGGCGGACCGAAGCATACCTATACCGGAGAGCTGTATTTCAGCGCTCACCGCGGAACCTATACTTCTCAGGCAATGGTGAAGAACAACAACAGAAGATGTGAGCTTTCCATGCGTGATCTGGAATTGTGGGGCACGCTGGCAGCCCAGAAGGGACAGACCTATCCTGCAGAGGCAATTGAGCGTCTGTGGAAAGAAGTCCTGCTGCATCAGTTCCACGACATCCTGCCCGGTTCTTCCATCGCAAGAGTTTATGAGGACGCGGAAAAAGCATTCCATGCAATTCTGGAGGAAAGCCATGAGCTGACTGCAAAGGCAGTTGCAGGTCTGGTAGAAGCCGGAAATGGCGTGACTGTCGGCAACTCCCTGGGATTTGCATATGACACACTGGTTGAGCTGCCGGAAAGCTTTGCGGCAGGTGCACAGACCAGAGAAGGCAAGGCTGTTCCCACCGAAAAGATCGGTGACAAGGTATATGGTCTTACAGAAGTTCCTGCTTATGGTATGGTTTCCCTGGTTCCTGCAGACACCCGGACCAAGGCGGCAGACAGTGTTTCCCTGACTCAGGACGGCGATACCTTCATTCTGGAAAACAATCAGGTGAAGGCTGTCGTAGACGGTAAGGGTGAGGTGGTATCCTTTGTTCTGAAGACAAGCGGCAGAGAGTTCGCAGCTGAGCCGATGAACCGTTTCCACTTATATAAAGATGTTCCGCGTCTGTTCGATGCATGGGATATCGATTCCAACTACATCGATCAGGAAATCACCGCTGCAGAGGATGTAACGGTAACCGTTGAAAGCACAGGCAGCCTGCGCAGTGTCCTGAAGGTAACTGGCCGCATCAGCAATTCGCCCTTCGTTCAGTACATCCGTCTGGATGCAGACAGCACAAGACTGGAATTCGAAACTGCCATCGACTGGAAAGAGCTGCATCGCCTGTTAAAGGTTGGCTTCCCTGTCAACGTATTTGCAGAGAACGGGATCAACGAAATGCAGTTCGGTTATGTAGAGCGGCCTACCAGACGCTCCAGAGCATATGAAAAAGACCGTTTTGAGGTTTGCAACCATCGTTACAGCGCTCTGTGCGATCAGGCTCACGGTGCCGCAGTGCTCAATGACTGCAAGTATGGTATCAGCATGAACGGCAATGCACTTGAGCTGACCCTGCTCCGTGCAGCAGCTGCTCCTGAGATGCATGCAGACAACAGAGAACATCACTTTACCTACGGCTTTACTGCATGGGAAGGCAGCTTTGCAGACAGCGACGTAGTTCGTCAGGGCTATGAGATGAACGTAAAGCCTGTTATTACAGATGGTGTTGTGGATACCTTCAGCGCCTTCGGTGTAGAGAAAGACAACGTTATTCTCGAATCCGTGAAGCTGGCTGAGGACGGCAGCGGCGACCTGATCCTGCGTCTGTATGAAGCGAAGAAGGCAGCAGTCAATACGAAAGTATTCACTGCGCTCAACGTTGCACAGGCATGGACCTGCGATATGCTGGAAAAGAAAGAAGCAGAGGTTGCTGTGGAAGATAACACCGTATCCCTTGATTTCAGGGCATTCGAAATCAAGACCCTGCGCCTGAAACTGGCATAAAAAGACTTATCGGAAACATAAAACCCCGGCAGAATCCTTAGGAAAAGCTTCTGTCGGGGTTTTTACGTGAAAGCAACCGGGCGATGTGGCGTAGCGGCAGAAGCAAAGCCTTTTCAGATCAGTCCCTCTGCGTTGTTGTCGATTAAGAGCATGTTGAGCTTTTTCCAGCGCTGCAGCTCGGCTCGGGTGAAAAGAAGATGCTGCTGCAGGTTGTCGGTCAGTTCCTGCGGCTTCAATGTGATGAAGCATTTGAACGCACAGGGCATCAGATCGGTGCTGGAAATACCGCAGAGCAGACCATCTGTGAAACTGCGCCGTTCCAGCGGGTTGAAGATGTAAAGCAGATCTTCCTCCAGCGGATTGTACTGGTTGACGAAAGAAAATCGGATCAGCATGTCACTGTACAAAACGGTGCCGGTATAAAAAGTTTCACTGCTGCGCCCGTTTCCGGAAAGCGTGCAGATTGAGAAGGTTGCTTCATAGGTATTTGGTACGTCGGTCTGCGCGCCGATGTCGATGATGCCGTCTTTGATCCGGCGGCAGCGTCCGTCATAAAAATAAAAATAGAGCCGCCTCGCCTGGAAAAACGGGTTTTTCTGCATTCGACCGGGAACGTCTGTCGTTTCAGTGGCAGCAGGTACGCCAAAGACAAAAGGATGCTGTATATCCGGGCGAATCGTAGTCAGCTGTGCGGGGGAAACCTGCAGAATCTGACTGATTTCATAGAGCGTTTCCAGATCGGGAGAAATCTCGCCGCTTTCATATTTGCAGACGGTGGCGCGGCTTTTGTGGATCGCATCGCCGAGCTGCTGCAGCGTCAGTCTGGCGGCTTTTCGGTAGGATTTGATTTGATTGCCGACATAACAGGTAAATTCGTTCATGGTTCGTCCTCTGTGTATTTGTTTCATATAAATATCCGAAAAACGAAAATCGGATTTTTCCGGATTCAGTATAACAAAAAAATGCCGAAAAAGCAAAATTAAAAGAAACAACTCCAAAATAAGTTTCTTAAAACGAAATTATGAAAAGTTGCATATTTTTACAGAACAGCTACAATAAACGGCATATCGAAGAAAAATCTGTATCTGCCAAAATGCTGCAACGAGAGCGACAACCGCAGGGAAAACGGGAGGATTCCTGCGGTTTTGAATGTCAAAGCGGTTTGGAAGAAATACGGAACGGAGGAGAGAATGAAAGAGAAAAAAGGGAGCTTCAGCGGCTCAATCGGATTTGTGCTGGCTGCGGCGGGGAGTGCGGTAGGTGTCGGAAATATTTGGCGTTTTCCTTATTTATGTGCAAAGGACGGCGGCGGACTGTTTCTGCTTATTTATCTGGTGCTGGTGTTGACATTTGGTTTTGTTCTTTTGACAACGGATGTGGCGATCGGGAGGAAAACAAAGAAAAATGCGCTGAATGCATTTGCTGCGATTTGTCCGAAGTGGAAATTTCTGGGATATCTGACGTTTCTGGTCCCGGTGCTGATTATGACCTATTATTCGGTCATCGGCGGCTGGATTACGAAATATTTTGTGGAATACCTGGTATCTGGGGATAACGTGCCTGCACAGGACGGATATTTCACTTCGTTTATCACGTCAAAGGCAGCCCCGATCGTGTTTATGCTTCTGTTTCTGGCGCTGACAGCAGCGGTCGTTTACGGCGGTGTGGAAAAGGGAATCGAAAAGGTTTCGAGCTTTATTATGCCTGTACTGGTTGTTTTGATTGTGGCGATTGCGATTTTTTCCCTGACGCTGTCGGCAGAAGGGGAGGACGGTACGGTTCGGACGGGAATGCAGGGACTGGCGATTTATCTGCTGCCGGATTTTCATGGACTGACGGTGAAACGGTTTCTGGAGATTTTGCTGGATGCGATGAGCCAGCTGTTTTTCTCCCTGAGTGTTTCGATGGGCATCATGGTGACTTATGGTTCCTATGTAAAAGATGACGTGGACTTAAATAAAACGACGAGCCAGATCGAAATTTTTGATACAGGAGTTGCATTCCTCGCTGGAATGATGATTCTGCCTGCGGTTTATGTGTTCCTTGGAAAAGAGGGCATGGCGTCCGGTCCCAGCCTGATTTTCATTTCGCTGCCGAAGGTTTTTTCGGCGATGCGAGGCGCAGGAAGAATCGTGGCAATCGCCTTTTTCCTGATGATGGGCTTTGCGGCGCTGACATCGTGTGTATCCGTTATGGAAACGCTGGTTGCAAACTGTATGGAAGTATTTCATCAAACGCGCAAAAAGATGTGTGGACTGATCGGCGTTTATTCGCTGGTAACGGCGGTGCTGATCTGCCTTGGCTACAACGTGCTTTACTTTGAACTGCCGTTGCCAAACGGTTCCACCGGACAGCTGCTCGACGTGATGGACTATATCAGCAACAGCTTTCTGATGCCGTTTATTTCCTTGCTGACGAGTATCCTGATCGGCTGGGTGATTGGCCCGGACTGGATCGTTGGTGAGGTGGAGAAAAACGGTGAGCGCTTTACAAGGGCGAAGCTATATCGTTTTATGATCAAATACGTCGTGCCGGTTGTGATGCTGATCCTGTTTTTGACTTCGACGGGACTGTGGAATAGGATTGCGTAAGGATTGATTCTAATTCTTAAATATATTAAAATTGTATAAAAGCTCTTCTATAAAATGAAATGTATGGTATAATATAACCAACAAAGTCGTTAAAAATCTAATGATTCAGAAAACGTACATCTTATTTACAGGAGGGCTTTTACAATGGCAAGATTTACATTACCAAGAGACTTATATCATGGAAAAGGTGCCCTGGAAGCACTTAAGACATTTAAGGGCAAGAAAGCAATGATTTGTGTTGGCGGTGGATCCATGAAGCGTTTTGGATTTTTAGCCAGGGCAGAGCAGTATCTGAAAGAAGCCGGCATGGAAGTGCAGTTATTCGAGGGTATCGAACCAGACCCTTCTGTTGAAACTGTTATGAAAGGTGCGGCTGCGATGCAGGCATTTGAGCCGGACTGGATTGTTGCAATGGGCGGAGGTTCTCCAATCGATGCAGCAAAGGCAATGTGGATTAAATACGAATATCCAGATATCACATTTGAAGATATGTGTAAAGTATTTGGGATTCCATCCCTTCGCCAGAAAGCACATTTCTGTGCAATTTCTTCGACATCTGGAACAGCGACCGAAGTGACTGCATTTTCGATCATTACTGATTACGAAAAAGGAATCAAATATCCAATTGCAGATTTTGAGATAACACCGGATGTTGCTATCGTAGACCCGGATTTAGCAGAGACGATGCCACAGAAATTAGTTGCACACACAGGAATGGATGCGATGACACATGCGATTGAAGCTTATGTTTCCACTGCAAACTGTGACTTCACAGATCCGCTTGCCCTGCATGCAATTAAGATGATTCAGAAAGATTTGGTAGATTCTTATCATGGAGACATGGCAAAGAGAGATTCCATGCACAATGCACAATGTCTTGCCGGAATGGCATTTTCCAATGCACTTTTAGGAATTGTACACTCCATGGCACATAAGACAGGCGCAGCGTTTGCAGATTATGGTGCACATATTATCCACGGAGCAGCAAATGCCATGTATCTGCCAAAAGTTATTGCATTCAATGCTAAGGATGAGACTGCAAAGAAACGTTATGGTGAGATTGCAGATTTCATGGGACTTGGCGGAAACAGCCTGGATGAAAAGGTACAGCTTTTGATTGCATACCTTCGCAAGATGAATGATGATTTAAAGATTCCGCATTGTATCAAGAACTACGGACAGGACAGCTACCCAACAGATCAGGGATTCGTTCCGGAAGAAGTGTTCTTAGAAAGATTGCCGGAAATTGCAGCGAATGCAATCCTGGATGCTTGTACAGGTTCAAATCCAAGACAGCCAAGCCAGGAAGAAATGGAAAAATTGCTGAAATGCTGTTATTACGATACAGAAGTAGACTTCTAAGCAAGAATGAAAAGGCGCTCCATCAGAAGTGGTGGTGCGCCTTTCTTATAGGAAACTTCGTTTCCATACGATAAAAAACGCTCTGCGAGGATGCGCACTCGGTGTACATGAGATCGAGGCTATTCCGTCAGTTTATGACTGCGGGATAGCCTCGTTTTTTCGTTAGGAGCCTCCGCTGCAACAGCCGGAGGCTCATTCGTTTCAGGGTTCAGTTTTTGTTTGCAGCTGTTTATTCTGCCGCCGGAGCATCGGATTCGGAAGTGGTTTCCTCAGTCTTTGCATCACCGGAGGTTTCCTCAGCCTTTGCATCGCCGGAGTTTTCCTCAGCCGCCGGAGCAGATTCTGCTTCTTTTGCAGCCTCTTCCTTTGCAAGTGCCTCCGCAGCCTCCTTTGCCTCTGCAGCAGCTTCGGCTACAGTGGTGTGAACCTTGTCTGCTACGTAGCGGGCAGCGTCTTTGGCCAGATCAGCGGCAGCACTTCCGGCCTGCTTTGCAGCGCCGGCAGCGGTGTGAGCGGCTTCTTCGACAGCCTGTACATCTTCGTTGCTGCGAACCTTGTCGACTGTTTCGTTGATCTTGCCGGTTACGGTTTCGTATTCGCTGCTGTTTTTGATTCTGGAAACGGTGTCGCCGACTTTATTGAAAACAGTGTCGCGCAGCTGGACAGCCTTATCCTGAGCAGCCTTTAAGTCCAGGGTCACATAGGTATGCCCGTCCTCTTTCGTTTCGGAAGAAAAGACGGGAGTGTCTTCTTTTGCTTCTTCTTTGGCTTCCTCCGGATGCTCGCTTTCATCGACGAAATCATCGTCCGTGAAATCGGTGTCGTCAAAGTCATCCTCTGGATCTTTTTCGAAATCATCCTCTTCTTCCGGAGCTTCCTGCACTGCGGCTTTTTTATTCTGGAGATAATAATAAGCAGCGGCAGCAGCGGTGCCGGCGGTAACTGCGAGAGTGAAAAGTTTTCCTAATTTTTTAGCCATAATAATGCCCTCCATACATATACCAGAATATGGTTACTTATTTCTCTCATTTTAATACTATTTTATGAAAATGAAAAGGTCAGTATGTATGAAAAATCTATAAACTTAACATTGAAGTGACCCTGCAGGTATGATAGAATGAAACGACTCAGAAAGTCAATGACGCGGGGACAGACACATGAATGATAAATTTTTTGATTTGAAACAGGAAAAGCAGGACCGGATGATCAACGCATCTCTGAAGATTTTTTCCAGGGGCGGCTATCGACACGCCAGCACGGATGAGATCGTAAAGGAGGCGGGGATCAGTAAGGGACTGCTTTTTCATTATTTTGGAAGTAAACTGGGGCTGTACGGATTTCTGTTTGACTACAGCGCGCGCTTTATGTTGTTGGAGCTTTCCAGAGAGGTAAAACGTTCCGAAACGGATTATTTTGCCCTGACAAAGCAGATGGAACAGGCGCGGATGCAGGTGATGAAGCTTTATCCGTATATGCAGCGGTTTCTGGATGTTGCGGTAAAAGAAGAGCATACGGAAGCGGTGGAGCGGATCGCGGAAAAGAAGCTGGATTACGAGGATCGGCTGCGGGCATACAGCATGCAGGCAGATTACAGCATTTTTGCACCATACGGGGATTCTGTGCGCGTGACGAAAATGGTGCGCTATACGATCGACGGACTGACCGATGAGATGTCGGAGCGCTACGATTTTTCCCCGGAGAAGCTTTTTGCAGAGATCTGCGCGTATCTGGACACGCTGCAGCGGATGACCATAAAAGAGACTTAAAGGCACAAGGGACTGCGGAATGGAGGAAGAAAAGTGAAAGAAAAGCTTTATACAATACCGCTGAATGATGCGGTAAATGCGGGGGATGAGTGCCCTTTTTGTTATATCGAGCGGAATGTGGAGCAGGATCTGATGGATTTTGTGCTTGGCTCCTGCGCTTCGTACATGGAGAGCGATGTCCGTGAGGATACAGACCGGGAAGGATTTTGCCGCACGCACATGAAAAAAATGTTCGATTACGGCAACACCCTTGGCAATGGGTGGATTTTAAAAACCTACTATAAAAAACTGCTGTCCGAAATGGATGGCGAATTCAGGCATTTCAGGCCGCAGAAGCAGTCGATGGGGGACAAGCTGCGCAAAATTGCGCCGAAAAACTCCGTGGCAGACTGGGTGCAGAAAAAGGAAAGCACCTGCTATATCTGCGACCGTTTCCAAAAAGAATACCAGCGCTATCTGGACACTTTTTTCTATTTATATGAAAAAGACCCGGATTTCAAAGCACGAATTGCGAAGAGTAAGGGCTTTTGCCTGCATCATTTTGGGGAGCTTTGCAGCAGCGCGGATACCAGACTGTCGGAGAAGGAAAAAGAGACCTTTTTCCCGGAAATTTTCGAGATCATGCAGAAAAATATGGAGCGTATGAGCGCAGATGTGGACTGGCTGATTGAAAAATTCGATTACCAGAACAAGGACGCGGACTGGAAAAATTCCAAAGATGCCATACAGCGCGGAATGCAGAATATCCGGGGCGGTTACCCGGCCGATCCGGTTTATAAAATGAATAAATAAAACAGGAGAAGTGAGAGAAAAGACATGAGTAATACAAAAGAAACCAAAGTAGAAGACCATGATTATTCCCTGCAGCCGGTGCCTCAGTTTGCACGGCGCAGGCTGCTGACCATGTTTATGATCATGCTTGGCTTTACGTTTTTTTCGGCCAGCATGTGGACGGGACAGACGCTGGGCGATAGCCTTGACCTGTCCGGTTTTATCGGTTCCCTGATCCTGGGAGGCATCATTCTTGCAATTTATACCGGCTCTCTGGCTTATGTCGGTGCCAAAACCGGACTTTCCCTGGATCTGCTGGCACAGCATTCCTTTGGTGCAAAGGGCTCCTATTTGCCGTCTGTACTGACCAGCTTTACCCAGATCGGATGGTTTGGCGTAGGTGTTGCGATGTTTGCAATTCCGGTTGCAAAACTGATCGCTCCGGAAAATCCCTGGCTGCCTTATCTGCTGGTTGCGATTGCCGGCATCTGCATGACCGGTTCCGCATTTTTCGGAATTAAGGCGATGACCATCGTCAGCTATATTTCCGTTCCGCTGATCGCAATTCTCGGCATTACGGCGATGGTAATGGCGGTCAAAACCGGTGACGTTCCGCTGGCTGAAAAATTTGCAGAAAGCCAAGGTATGAGCGTCATTGCAGGCGCCGGACTGGTCATCGGTTCCTTTGTCAGCGGCGGTACGGCAACTCCGAACTTTGCAAGATTTTCCAAAACGGCACTGCAGTCCGTTATCGTCACAGTAGTCGCATTCTTTATCGGCAATAGTCTGATGTTCTGCTTCGGCGCGTTCAGCGGCGTTTATGTAGGCGGAAACGATATTTTTGAAGTTATGGTTGCGCTGAACCTGACGGTATTTGCGATTATCGTCCTGGGCTTAAATATCTGGACAACCAATGATAACGCGCTTTATACCGCAGGTCTTGGACTGTCCAATATCACAAAAGTGCGTAAACGTCCGATGGTTGTAATTTCCGGTATTCTGGGAACCGTAACCGCGGTATGGCTGTACAACAATTTTGTCGGCTGGCTGAATATCTTAAACTGCACACTGCCTCCGGTGGGCATGATTGTTGTACTTGGCTATTTCTGCCATAAAGAAGAATACGAAAAATGGGATGTGATTCCCAGACAGGTCAACTGGTTCGCAATCGCAGGCGTCCTCATCGGCGCGGCTGTTGCAAATCTGGTTCCGTGGGGCATCGCTTCTGTCAACGGTATGGTTATTGCAGCGGTATGCTACCTCGTTGGCGAACTGGTAGAATGGAAGAAGAAAAAATGACATTACGAGAATTACCAATTGGAAAAACAGCTACAATTAAATCGGTCGGAGGAGAGGGTGCGCTTCGGCAGCACTTTCTGGATATGGGACTGATTCCGCAGGGCGACGTGACGATGGTGAAATATGCGCCCATGGGCGATCCGATGGAGTTGCGGATTCACAGCTATGAACTGACGCTGCGCCTGGCAGATGCGGAGAAAATTGAAATAGAGAATGTGCGGGACGTCTGTCCTGAGACTTCCCGGCAGATGGGGAAGCCGATTCCGCATCCGGGTCTGGGAGAAGAGGGAAAATATCACGATAAGGAAAAGGAAGATCCGCTGCCGGATCAGGAGGTGCTGACGTTTGCCCTTGCCGGCAACCAGAACTGCGGAAAAACGACACTTTTTAATCAGCTGACCGGCTCAAATCAGCATGTCGGAAACTTTCCGGGTGTTACGGTAGACCGAAAGGACGGTCAGATCCGTGGACAGGAAAATACGCTGGTAACGGATCTGCCGGGCATTTATTCGATGTCCCCCTATTCCAGCGAAGAGGTTGTGACGAGAAACTTTCTGCTGGAGGAGCACCCAAAAGGAATTATCAATATCGTGGATGCGACAAATATCGAACGGAACCTTTATTTGACGATGCAGCTGATGGAGCTGGATATCCCGATGGTGCTGGCGCTTAATATGATGGATGAGGTGCGGGAAAACGGCGGTTCCATTCTGGTTAATCAGATGGAGGCGCTTCTGGGCATTCCGGTTGTTCCGATTTCCGCAGCCAAAAACGAAGGCATTGAAGAGCTGATTTCCCATGCGGTTCATGTGGCAAAGTATCAGGAGCGCCCCGGACGGGTGGATTTCTGCGACAGTGAGGAAGACGGCGGTGCCGTGCATCGGTGTCTGCATGCGATCATGCATTTTATTGAAGATCATGCAAAAGAAGCGGAGATTCCGGTGCGGTTTGCAGCTTCAAAGCTTGCAGAGGGAGATGTCCTGATCCGGGACAGCCTGAAGCTGGATGAAAATGAAAAGGAAACCCTGGAACATATCATCTGCCAGATGGAAGCAGAGCGGGGGCTGGACCGTGCCGCTGCGATTGCGCACATGCGGTTTGATTTTATCGAAAAGGTGTGCGACGAAACGGTGATTCGCCCCAAAGAGAGTAAAGAACATATTCGCAGTCAGAAAATCGACCGAATTTTAACGGGAAAATATACGGCGCTTCCGTGCTTTGCAGGCATTATGGCACTGGTGTTTTTCCTGACTTTCAGCGTAATCGGATCAGGCCTGTCAGATCTGCTCGATGCAGGGATTACGGCGCTTGGAAGCTGGGTGGATGCGCACATGACAGCGTGGAACGTAAACGATGTGATTCATTCTCTTGTGATGGACGGTATTTTTAATGGCGTCGGAAGCGTGCTGAGCTTTCTGCCCATCATTGTGACGCTGTTTTTCTTTTTGTCGCTGTTGGAGGACAGCGGATATATGGCGCGGGTTGCGTTTGTGATGGACAAGCTGCTGCGCAAAATCGGTCTTTCCGGCAGAAGCATTGTGCCGCTTCTGGTTGGCTTTGGCTGTACCGTTCCTGCCGTTATGGCAACCCGTACCCTTTCCTCGGACAGAGACAGACGCATGACGATTCTGCTTACGCCGTTTATGAGCTGCTCCGCAAAGATTCCCATTTATGCGGTCTTTGCAGCGGCATTTTTCCCGCAGCGTGCGGCACTGGTGATGATTGGCTTGTATGCCGCAGGGATACTTGTCGGAATTCTGATGGCACTTTTGATTGGCAAAACCGTTTTCAGAGGGAATCCTGTTCCCTTCGTTATGGAGCTGCCGAATTATCGCTTCCCTTCCGCAAAAAGCGTGTTCCTTCTCATGTGGGATAAGGCGAAGGATTTCCTGCAAAGGGCCTTTACGATTATCTTTGTGGCAACCGTGTTAATCTGGTTCCTGCAAAGCTTTGACAGCCGTCTGAATGTGGTGGCGGATAGTGCAGATAGTCTGCTTGCGATGATGGGGCATTGGCTGGCACCCGTTTTTGCGCCGCTTGGCTTTGATGATTGGCGGATTCCCACAGCGCTCATCACAGGCTTTTCCGCAAAGGAGGCAGTGGTCAGCACCTTGGGCGTTCTGACAGGAACCTCCATGGAGTCCTTGGGAACGGCATTGACAGGATTGTTTACGCCGCTTTCTGCTATCAGCTTTCTGGTTTTTACCTTATTATATACCCCCTGCATGGCGGCGATTGCGGCAGTAAAGAGAGAGCTGGGCAGTGGTGTGTTGGCAGGCTGCGTCGTGGTGCTGCAGTGTGTGGTTGCGTGGGCAGCTGCCTTTTTGGTATATCAGGGCTTAAGCCTGTTGTTCTGAGGAGAAAGGCGCATGGGAATTTTGGATTACCTCATTCTTGCAGGAATTGCAGTCGGCATCCTTGCGGCAGTGCGGCATTTGAAAAAAATCAGGGCTGTGGCGGCTGTGGTGGAGATTGTAGCCACTGTGAGAAGAAAAAATAGAAAAATTTTGGTGAAATTTTCTGTTCAGAGGATTTCTATGGGATAAGTGCAAGAGGAAAAGAAGGGTATTTTTCTTTCCTCTGTGCACTTCTTTTTTTGTGGAAAAGCAGGCAGAAAAAAATCTGTAATTTTTTACAAATAAACACTTTTTCTCAATAAGAAGGGGTTGACATAGAAAATTAGTCATGGTAAACTCTAATTAAATTAGTTATAACTAACAAAAGAAGGGGAGGATTCAATGAACCTGACACATGTGCAAGAAGGCGCAGAACATATCGTCAAGGCGATTGCGACAGATGATGAAGAAATGAATGCATTTCTTTTTTCTTTGGGCTGCTATGCAGGCGAACCCATTACAGTTGTAAGGCGTGTAAAGGGCGGCTGTGTGGTATCCATCAAGGATGGTCGCTATAATATCGACAATCATCTGGCAGAGGCCATTGAGGTAGAATGACAGAAAAAGTAAGAAAAAGTAAGAAAAAGAATGAAGTATAAGTGGTGAATTTATTCACCACATATATTTTGTGCTAGGGTTAGATTCAGCTAACCGAAGCGGGAAAACTAAAGGAGTAGAAAGAAGATCAAAAGCTCATAGGAGGAACAGAAAAATGAGAATTGCATTGGCGGGGAATCCCAACAGCGGTAAGACCACCATGTACAATGCGCTCACAGGCAGAAATGAACGTGTTGGTAACTGGGCAGGTGTTACGGTAGACAAAAAAGAATTTCACATCAAGAAGAATTTCTATGATGGCGCAGAGGAATTGATTGCAGTCGATTTGCCCGGTGCTTACTCCATGTCTCCCTTCACATCTGAGGAGAGCATCACAAGTACCTATGTTAAAAATGAACATCCCGATGTTATTATCAATATCGTGGATGCAACAAATCTGAGCCGTTCTCTGTTCTTTACAACACAGCTGCTGGAATTGGGTATTCCTGTTGTTGTTGCACTGAACAAGAGCGATATCAACGAAAAGAAGGAAACAAAGATTGATGAAAAGCTGCTGTCCGAAAAGCTGGGCTGCCCCGTTATCAAAACAGTTTCCGTTACCGCATCCGATAAGGGGCTTCTGGAGGTTGTAAAGGCAGCCGTAGCGCAGAAGGGCAAAGAGCAGAAGGCACCCTATTGGGAAGGTAATGTAGATCTGACCGATAAGAACGCAGTTACAGAATCCGACAGAAAGCGTTTTGAATTTGTAAACGGCGTTGTAAAGCAGGTGGAAACAAGAAAGATTCTGACAAGAGAGAAAAACAGTCAGGATAAGCTGGATGCTATTCTGACAAACCCCATCGGCGGTATCTTAATCTTCGTTGTGGTTATGTTCCTGGTATTCAATATCTCCCAGTCTCAGCTGGGGCCCTATCTGGCAGATATTCTGACAGGTTGGATTGAGTCCTTCCAGGGCTTCGTTGCAGATAAGCTTTCCGGCGCATCTCCCTTCATGCAGGCACTGGTAGCAGATGGTATCGTCGGCGGTGTTGGTGCCGTTGTCGGCTTCCTGCCTCTGGTAATGGTAATGTATTTCCTGATGGCTCTCTTGGAGGACTGCGGCTACATGGCGCGTGTATCCATGGTTCTGGACCCCATTTTCAAAAAGGTTGGTCTGTCCGGTAAATCCGTCATTTCCTTCGTTATCGGTACCGGCTGTGCAATCCCCGGTGTTATGGCGGCGCGTACCATCAGAAACGAAAGAGAACGCAGAGTAACAGCAATGCTGACATCCTTTATGCCTTGTGGTGCAAAGCTGCCCGTAATCGCGCTGTTCGCAGGTGCATTCTTCGCAGACGCATCCTGGGTTGGTACCCTGATGTACTTCGTAGGTATTATTCTGATTTTTGTCGGCGCACTGCTGATTAACAAAATCGCAGGTCATAAGGTAAGAAAATCCTTCTTCATTATGGAGCTGCCCGAATACAAAATCCCCAGCCTGAAAAGAGCATTCTATTCCATGTGCTCTCGTGGTAAGGCTTATATCGTAAAAGCCGGTACTGTAATTCTGGTATGTAACACAGTCGTACAGATTATGCAGTCCTTCACATGGCAGCTGCAGCTGGTAGAAGAGGGCATGGAGCATACCTCCATTCTGGCTTCTATCGCTTCTCCCTTCGCAGTTCTGCTGATTCCTCTGGGCTTCGGCGCATGGCAGCTGGCAGCAGCAGCAATCACAGGCTTTATCGCAAAGGAAAACGTAGTTGGCACGCTGGCAGTTTGCTATGGTGTAACAAACTTTATTGATACAGAAGAATTGGCACTGGTAGGCGGCGGCAATCAGGTTGCAACCATTATGGGTCTGACAAAGGTAGCTGCTCTGGCATATCTGATGTTCAACCTGTATACACCTCCCTGCTTCGCGGCAATGGGTGCGATGAACTCTGAAATCAAGAGCAAAAAATGGCTGTTCGGCGGCATTGGTCTGCAGTTCGCAACAGGCTTCACAATCGCATTCTTCGTATACCAGATTGGTACACTGATCACAACCGGCTCTCTGGGCAATGGCTTCATCCCCGGCCTGATTGTGGTTATCCTGATCGCTGCATTCATTGCACATCTGATTGTGAAAGCAAACAAGAGTATTGCAAAGGAATATGCGCTTGGCAATAACATGAGCAATAGCGCAAAGAGCGCATAAGTTCGCATAAAAAGGAGTCATAAGTATGATAGATATTATCGTTGGTTTATTAGTGGTAATTATTATTGGTGCAGCATTGTTCTACATCAGAAAAGAGAAAAAGAAAGGTGCATGCGTAGGTTGCCCCTATTCCACACGTTGCCAGAAGCATCACCCCGGTGATTCTGACCACAGCTGTGACTGTCATACAGAAAAATAAATATCGAATCCTCTCTCCGCCCCTTGCAGGAATTTCCTGTGAGGGGCATTTTATATATCCGTTTTGCAGAAAAGGCGCGTCCTGTCCGCGCTGTAATTCCCTCTCTGACAGGCGTTCTCGGCGCAACCCGACTTCGCAGTCATCCAAACCCAAAAGTCTCTCTGACAGCCGCAGGGAGGCTGAATAAATCCCCATCCCAATCATCCAAAACATTATACCTCTTTCGCAGCGGAACAAGAGGGAAGAACACCACCACCGATCCAGTACACCGCCCCAAAGCGCGAAGAGCAGGGAAGTTAAAGAGGGTGGGAGCATGAGCAGGGGAGAGCATCCCGAAAAAAGCATAACAAAAACGAGCCCATTTGGACTCGTTTTCGTTTTTAGAGAGATAAT